>Ga0256901_1000345_pt1 | contig 27189 bp, 23 predicted proteins | sample MC6MC0689MT_FD_190200 | JGI IMG/M metagenome (GOLD analysis project Ga0256901, IMG submission 190200) | Metatranscriptome of enriched soil aggregate microbial communities from Iowa State University, Ames, United States - MC6-MC0689-MT... | ecosystem: Environmental > Terrestrial > Soil >... | reverse complement strand
TCTGCAGTTGTTTCTTCAACGAAAACTTTTTCACCGTTTTCTACTGTGTGAAGTCTGTACGTCAATGCTACGACGTCGTTTGCTTTTATAGCCATCTGATTTTGATTTTTGGGAGCCTAAGGCCACCGTTTATTAAATATAATTTATTAACGCTGTTATGGAATCTTGCGGAAGACTACATGTCTTATTTTTGCAAAGATATGCTTTTGTTTCCTTTCTGATTCTGTTCTCTAATAATGGAAGATTTTCTTCCATGCCGCCGAGTACAATTTTGTTGGGAATATAATGTTGATCCAGTTCCTTGCGAAAAGCTAGTGCATCCTCGCCTGTCAACGCGATCTCATTGATCCCATATATCTCTTCTAGCAATAATATTGCCCAATTTGAATAGGCGGAACCATAAGTCTTGATTTGCGGAAATACATTGGCTAGTAATTGATCAGCTATCGCGGTATAATTTTCATTATCAAAAAGCAAACCTAAGCGTTTCAACTGACGAACCATTGTTGAGGAAGAGGAAGGTATCACATTGTCCATGATCTCACTTTTTCGAGCGATCAGTTCTTCCGCTTCAGCCGAAGTATAGTAAAATGTTTTTTGCTTCACATCATAAAATAATGCAATCGCCCTGTCTGCCAGTTGTCGGGCAATGGTCAACCATTTTAGGTCAAATGTAGCTTCATAGAGGGCTATAAAGGCCTCTACTGTAGATGCATAGTCATCCAAAAAACCTGCTATTGCACGATTTTCATCCTGAGGTTGATGCAATAAATAATTGTCGTCCCGAATGAGTTCCGTACAAATAAACGCAGCATTATTTAGCGCGAGATCCAATAGATGCTTCGTGCCAAGGCTGCGGTAAGCGTCTATTAGTCCTTTCAATAAGAGGGCATTCCAGGTCGTCAATTGTTTATGATCGAGTCCCGGTCGAACACGTTGCTCCCGGTAATCAAAAAGTTTTTGCTTCGAAATTTTTAGAAAATCTGCCCATTCGTCAGCTGACATATTGACCTTTGTCGCCAACTGGTCTGCATTAATGGCGCAAATGGGGACATTTGTATGCTCTTCTTCCCAATTGCCACCTTCGGTGATATTAAAATATTGATTGAATAACGCCGCGTCTTCACCCAGAATTTCGTCGAATTCAGCTTTTGAAAAAGAGTAGTATTTCCCTTCGATTCCTTCACTGTCGGCGTCCAATGCGCTGTAAAAGCCATGATTGGGGGCAAGCATTTCACGCTCAATCCAGACAGCCGTTTCTTCGATTATTCTTTTATAGAATGGGTCTTTATTTTGTTGATAAGCTTCCGCATAAAGCGAAAGTAGCTGGCCGTTGTCGTACAGCATTTTTTCAAAATGAGGGATATGCCAGTAGTGGTCTACTGAATAGCGGGCAAAACCACCACCAATCTGATCATAGATTCCTCCAGAACCAATTTTTTTCAGCGTAAAATGTACATGATCCAATGTAGCTTGATCGCCAGTGAGTACAGCATATTTTAAAAAGAAAGACCAATTGTTGGGGAGTGGAAATTTAGGAGCTCTTGTATAACCGCCTTCTTTCTTATCGAAGGTTTCGCTCCAAGGGCCGATGATTTCTTCGAGATCTTTGGTTGTGTATTGTTCGGGAATGGGGTTGATGGGAAGTTTCTCTGCTCGTTGGATGCCACTGGTTAACTTATTGGCATAATCCAAAGCGACTTCAGGTTTCTCTTCCCACATTTGAGCAATTTGTAACAGGATATTCTGCCAATCGTGCGGTTTGAAATAGGTGCCGCCATAAATCGGACGGCCATCAGGTAGACAGATACAGTTCAAAGGCCACCCACCGGCATTGGTCATCAGTTGGACGGCGAGCATATAGACTTGATCAATATCTGGGCGTTCTTCTCGGTCGATTTTGATGGACACGAAAAATTTGTTCATGGTCTGAGCAATAGCCGAATTTTCAAAACTTTCTCGTTCCATCACATGACACCAATGGCAGGCCGAATAACCTATGCTAACAATGATAAGTTTATTTTCGTCTTTCGCCTTTTTTAAGGCTTCGGCTCCCCATGGCATCCAATCCACTGGATTGTGTGCATGCTGCTTAAGATAAGGGGAGTTTTCAAACTGCAGTTGATTCGCCATAAGACGAAGGTAGTGAAAATGGAGGAAAGATTTTGTTGTAGCATAGCTTTCTGTTTCTTCGTTTAAGAATAGATATTCAGAAAAAGAAATCTGATTGTTATTTAGCGTGTTGTCTTGGAGAATGCCTTGTTTTCGCAAGAGAAGAACTTTATTTTTTCATTTCAATAAGAACAGGTTAATTTGATGAATTTCATTACTTTTACATGCGATTATTATTAGCTTTACCGAAGTCCTATGTCAAACGACGTTGACCTGCTCAAAAAGATAGTTCATAAAGATAGAGATGCTTTTGAAACTATTTATAAAGCCCATTTCCGTAAATTGTATACATTGTCTTTTCGGTACGTGAGAGATGAAGCGATCGCCGAAGAGTTGACAAACGATGTGTTTATGATGTTATGGGAAAATGCGGGTAAGCTAGCTATTAATCTATCGCTCGGAGCTTATCTATCACGCAGTGTCATCAATCTCTCCCTTACTCACCTCAAAAAGAATCAACGTCTGCTGGATCGAAATAATGATTATATCAAGGATCTGGATCTGACAGACGATGAAGATCAAGCCGATTTCGCTGCGCTATACGAATCTAAACTGCTGATGATCGAAAGTATATTGGAGAGTCTACCTCCTCAGTGTCGAAAAATTGTTCTGATGAGTAAGTATGATAAGATGAAGCAGCAGGAAATTGCCGATCAATTGGGGATTTCCATCAAAACCGTTAAAAATCATTTGACCATTGCCTATGATAAAATTCGGGTCGCATTGGCCAAACAAAGAACATACCTGTTGCTCTTAATTGGCTTTTTATTTTTTTCATTAGGACTTTTTGTTCAGTTTATTATCTTATAGATATGGAAGAAAACAATACTTCAAGATTTATTCCTTATGACCTGATCCAGAAAGAATTGGATGGGGTTATTTCCGCAGAGGAAAGGCTGTTGCTTGAACGTTGGCTTTCTGAGGATCTGGAGAATCGTAAGCTATATGATGAAGTCAGCATGATATCCAGTGACCTTATAGTGTTGGAGCAGTATAAAAAAGTGGATGCCAATAATCAATGGGAAAGATTTAAACAACAGTTGGATAAAAAGACCTCAGATAAAGAGGAACAGAAACTTACTCCTATAAAAACGATCTGGAAACCCTGGTTGAAACTCGTTGCAGCGGCAGTGTTGTTATTGATTGGGTTTGCTAGCTACCTGAACTTCGATCGCTGGATGGGCTATGAGGTCAGATTATATGGGGCAGCTGCAGAGGAGCCTATTATATTGCCCGATAGTTCGGTCATGATACTACATGCTGGTGCTGAAGCTGTATTCAATAAGCGTACGTTCGACCAGCAACGTTTTGTAGAACTAAAAAAAGGAAAAGCATTTTTTGATGTGAAGCATGGGAGGACATCTCCCTTTGTGGTCGACCTGGCCAATAATTATGTACGCGATATAGGGACTGCCTTTGAAATCAATTTGATCGCCGAAGATGTAGAAGTCCTGGTGAAAGAGGGGGTTGTGGCCTTGAGTGGCGGAAAAGGACCTGCAGCAAAAGAACTGATTCTGCAAAAGAATGAAAAGGGATTTTTTAAACGTGAGACAGCATCTCTGTCAAAGATTGACCTTGGCCCTCTGGACAATGATCATAAAGTAGCGCAAAAACTCAGCTATTCCAATGAACGCTTAGATAATATCTGTTTGGATCTTGAAAAGCGCTTTCAATCGAATATCATTGTGGTCGGTGAGGAGCTGAAAGCACGGAAGCTGAGTATGTATTTCGATGGGCAATCGCTTAATGAAATTGTGCAGATTCTTTCCAAGACTTTAAATGTGAAATGGAAAGCGAGTAAAAAAGGGTATAGTATCTACGAATAGCGGCCGGGGATTATTGATATGAAGGGTATTTTTCTGTATCGTTTTCTCCTTTTTTTTGGGCTGCTTATTTTGACCGGTTCGAAATCACTGGGTCAAAACAATCTAGCTGATATCCAGGTCTCCATTGACACCCAAAATAAAGAGATTATTCAGATTTTGACAGAGATTCATCGAAACTATGGTCTGTCAATGTCGTACGATGAGCAGATTTTCAATAAAAATATCATCTATGGCAGAAATTTCAATAAGTCCAGTCTGGAAGAAGTACTACATTATTTGCTGAGGGATTCTAGAATCGGTTTTACAATGATCAATCGGGCATTGATTTTCTATAAGGAAGATAAGGATTTTACCATTAAAGGACGTGTTGTTGATAGTTTAAGTGGGGAGAGTTTGATCGGTGCTACCTTAATGATCCCTGAGAAGAATAAAAGCAGCCTGAGCAATAAATATGGATTTTATTCACTTACGCTTCCGCAAGGAGATTACAGTTGTTTTGTTAGCTATTTGGGTTATAAGACCCGTGCTGTTCGATTGAATTCCCAACTGGAGGATGGCTACGTACTTATTAAGCTTGCACCTGCGGGTTTGAGCCTAAATGAAGTTGTAGTGGATATAGATTCTTCGTTGATGGTCCAATATACCGGCCATTTTACTGATAAAATTAACTGGCCTCGAGCGCGCAGAAATGCATTTTATAAAGGTGAGGCCGATATTATGAAGGTTTTACAAATGCAAAATGGTATCAACGGATTGACGGAAGGAGGAAGTAATTTATTTGTTCGCGGGAGTGGTAAGGATCAGAATTTGATTCTTCTTGATGAGGCGGTGGTCTATAATCCTTCGCATTTATTTGGTTTAACCTCTGTTTTTAATTCAGATATCTTAAAAAATACGCAAGTGTATAAAGATGCACTTCCTGCAAATTTAGGTGGACGTCTTTCCTCCATTATGGATATGAGCACGAGGGATGGTGATGCCAATAATTTCCATGTTTTTGGTGGAGCCAGTTTGCTTGTTACACGACTGGGAGCAGAGGGACCCTTTATTAAAAAAGGTAAAGGTGCCTTTATTGCTACTGCACGGACCAGTCTATCCAATGTGTTGAATACGGATTACCGCTTGTTCAATGTAAAAGGTAACTATAGCGACTATAATATCAAATTGAACTATACACTTGACAATAGAAATCGTATCTATTTATCTGGGTATTATGGCCAGGACAAAGTTACCTCATCGAATAAAAATACAAATCGCTGGGGCAATTGGACCTCAACCTTACGTTGGAACCATGTGCATAGTTCGCGATTGTTTCTAAACCTCTCCGCGATATTCAGCGATTATCATAATAAATTGGATATCAGTAAGCCGGAATCTCCGGATAATCAAATCTGGTTGACACGAATACGTGATCTCAGTCTGAAATCGGATTTCACCTATTTTATGGGTTTAGATCGCACCTTGGATTTTGGACTTCAGGGGACACTGCATCGTTTTAAACCAGGGGAGATATCTCCTATAAATAGCAATAACGAAGATAATATCTTTAGGGCACAGGCCTATGATTATGCAGGTTATATTTCTTTCAATTGGAAAGTAGATTCTGCATTTCGGGTTATCATTGGGACCAGGGTAAATGCTTTCTTTAATACGTCTTTTGGACGTTATTATCTTCTTGGTACTGGGCAATCAAAACCATTGGCAAATGATGCCGAAAAAAAGAAATCGTATTATGGTTTGGAGCCTCGCCTCTCGCTACAATATAAATTGGGAGCAGATTATGCATTACGATTGGGTTATAGTCGGAGCTATCAATACTTGCAACTCTTGCAAAATGATGAGCTCGCATTTTCCTCTTTGGAGGCATGGGTACCTGCGGGGCCAAATATAAAACCGCAGTATGCGGATGTATTTTCTTTTCGTGTCAATAGATTAATGTATAAAGGCAATATTGGGCTGGAGGGCTATTGGAAGAAAATGGGAAATCAGGTTGAGTTGATTGACCATGCGCAACTCATTCTTAATCCTTTTATCGAAACGCAGTTGCGACAGGGAAATGGTCGGGCTTATGGACTGGAATTGTCCATCAACCAGCGCTTTGGAGATCTGTCGGTTAGTATGCTCTATAGTTGGTCTAGGTCTTTTCGAAAGATAAATGGGATCAACAAAGGGAAGGAATATGTAGCTAACTTTGATATCCCTCACGTGCTTAAGAGTAATTTGTCTTATGACTTGGGACGCAGTGTTCATTTTAGTGCTTTCTATACAATTCATACAGGAAGACCTTTAACTTATCCAATTGGATTTATGGAATACGAGGGGATCTACGTACCAGTTTATTCCAGCCGTAATTCTCAGCGTATGCCCACTTTTAGTCGATTGGATCTGAATTGTTCGGTAGATCTGGAAACTAGTCAACAGCGGCAACGGGGTACACGGCATACATTGAATTTTGGCTTATACAATGTTTTTAATCAGCGGAATCCGCTTTATTATAGTTTTTCGGAAGATAGTAATGGAAACTTAGCTATCAAAAAAAACTCGTTCTCTGGACGGGTACCATCAATCAGTTACGCAATGAGGTTTTAATATGAGAATATTTTTGATTTTTATCGCTTGTTGCCTGCTACTTTCTTGTAAGAAGTCAGTGGTGGATACAGGACAGTCCTATGATATGATCGTCGAAGGTGGGATCAATACGATGTATAAAGAACAGTATATTCAATTGAAAAAATTAGATGGATTGCATTCAAATGGGATGACTGTCGGGGTTACTGGTGCTACTGTCCAGATCGCTAACGGACCAAATACGATCGAATTCGAAGAATTGGGAGAAGGTCTCTATATGGGTAAGCTATTTAATCTGAAGGATACTGTCGGAAATATCTTCCAGTTACGGATAACATTGAACGGTAAAGTGTATGAAGCACAGGACCAATTGGTGCCAACTGTCCCTATTGAAAAGGCGTTTTTGCCAGTTGAAAAGAGAGGCATAAATAACAGTTGGGAAGTTAAAGTCAGCAAACATCTATTTGGTATGAAAACTTCCAATAAATGGTTGATTATACCCCAGAAGGATTTTTCAAATGAAGATATCTCTACCTTCCGGTTGCCTTTTAGTTATAGCTATCGCTTAGGAGCCCCTAATGTACTCAATACATTGCTTGGACGTACCTATAATTACGAGATGTCAAAAAAGGATAGTCTGATGGTGTTTAAGCTTTCTGTGTCACCACGCTATGCACGATTCCTTTACAACCTCTTTCAGGAGACGGAATGGAAGGGCCTATTGTCTGCGGTTCCTGCAAATGTGGAAGGAAATGTTTCGGGTAATACGCTTGGCTTTTTCTATGTTATGGATGGAGTTTATAAGACGATCCCGATAAAAGATATTAGAAACAGCAAATAATTTTATATATACCCAATTTATCATTTTACAACAATGAAAACTGAACAATTTAGAGCGGTCAGGCTACTTATGCTTTTGCTTTTCTGCTTATGTTTGAGTGGATTTATCCAGGCAGGCAATCTTCCAAACTATGTAATACCACTTAAGGATAACACGAATAAACAGAAAACCATGCTGGTATTTATCACAGGAGATGGTGGCTATAATGATTTTAGCAAGAGTTTACTTGCTTATTTTACACAGGAGGGATATCCCCGGCTGGTGATTGATGCTAAAAAATATTTTTGGAAGAAGAAAGATCCACAGGAAGCGGGGCGGGATTTTGAACGGTATATTGATCATTTCAAAAAGGAATGGAATTGCGATCAGATCTACATTATCGGTCATTCATTTTCAGCGGGTGTGTTACCTTTTGTCCTCAGTAATTTTTCAGATCCTTTAAAAAAAAAGATCAGACATGTGACTTTTTTATCACCGGATCAGTATGCGAGTTTTGAGGTAACAATTTCGACCATGCTCAACTGGAAGCAGAAAGCAAATGGCTATGATGTGCTCGCTGAAATTATGAAACTAAAGCAATTTCCGGCTACTTATGTGTTTTGCCGTGAAGGAGAGGAAGATCTTGTGAAAATGTATCGAAACGCGGGACTAAAAGTCGATGTATTGGCCGGACCACATAACTACAATCGCGATTTTAAAACAATATACAATACCATTCGATTAAGATAATATTCTTATTAGGACTTTTTTAGATAAACCTTGTCATCTTACTGAATTTAGATGCAAGGTTTTTTTATGCGATATCGTTTTTTATTGATTTTAGTGTTCTTTACTTCTCGAATATTTGGACAAGGAGCTTCACTGACAGGTATTGTCCTGGACGCTACAACCGAAAAACCAATCCAAGGTGTAACAGTAAAGCTTTCCAATACCACAAAATCTGTTGGTACAAACAAAGAGGGACAGTTTTCATTGCCTTCTATGCCTGATAACTGGACGTTGATATTCAGTGCTGTCGGTTACAAAAAGCAGCTATTCCCGATGAGTGTTGCACAAGGAAAAAAAGTACTTATTATCCGATTGGAAGATGAGCAGCAAAGCTTGGATGAGGTTGTCGTACTTGCACCCAAGAGAAAAAAATACTCAAATAAACATAATCCAACGGTGTATTTGATCCGTAAAGTGATCGAAAGGCGCGATGAAAATAATGCCTTGAATGCAACTGTTGGCAACTACCGAGAATACGAGAAGCTTTCCATGTCGCTAGCTATCCAGAATCAAAAAGTAGATAAATCCCGTTTATTGAAACGTTTTGGTTTTTTAAAACAGGGTATGGATACTTTGAAATATCCTGGTAGATCATTGGTGCCGATATTTATGGACGAAAAAATCGGACAGCGCCAATTGGATAAGGCCAAGGGAAATACGTTTGTATTATTGGGGGAGAACCAATCACGTGTAGACCAATATCTGGATGAAGATGGTATTGATGAATACCTGGATAAGATCTACGGCGAAACAAATATCTATGATACGGATGTGTCGATAGGAAATAGACGCTTTTTAAGCCCCATCGCCACACTGGGGCCGTCCTTTTATAAATATTATCTGGTGGATACTTTAAAAGAGAAAAAGCCATGGCACGTTAAATTTAGGGTGGAGCCACGGAATAAGGAAGATGCATTGTTTTCGGGATATATCTATATTCGGTTGGACGGTACCTATGCCTTGGACCAGGCTGAACTGTCGATCAATGAAGCAACAAATATCAATTGGGTGCGGGGCTTGAATATTGAGTTAAATTATTCTGAAGATAAAGCGCACGGTTTTTTTCTCAGTAGAGGAGTGCTTCGGATAGATTTGGGAATTTTTAAGGATGGTATGGGATTGTTTGGTGAGAAAGTAACCAATCGTTCTGTGCTGGATTCTCTACAACTAGCATTGAATGTAAAGGGCGTAACCGGTCAGGGGGCTGAGAACCCCAATGCGATCAATTGGGAACAGACAAGACCTGAAAAGCTAAGTAAACTGGAACAGCAGGCTTTTACCAATATTGACAGTTTAAAACAATCAAAGTCTTTTAAAAATCTGATGGCTTTAGGATCTTTTATCATGTCGGGCTACTATGGTCGTGGTGTGATTGAGATTGGATCTGTTCCATCATTTTACAGTTTTAATCCAATAGAGGGGAGTCGGTTTAAGTTTGGGGGCAATACAACTGATGCATTTAGTAAAACCTTGCTATTGGAAGGGTATGCAGCATACGGTACCAGAGATAGGCAATGGAAATATAATCTGGGAGCAACCTATTCTTTTAATAAGCAATCCGTATATAAGTTTCCGGTCAAACTGCTCAGTGTAAAAGTGAATAAAGAAGTTCAGGTACCGGGACAGGATCTTAATTTTATTGACAATGATAATTTTCTACTTTCTTTTAGACGGGGCGAAAATGATAAGATGTTTTATCTGCAACGGAGACAGGTGGAATACTCTCAGGAATTTGAAAACCATCTTTCGTTTAAACTGGGTTTCTTCAATCAGATTTTAAGTCCTGCGGGGATTCTCAAGTTTGACCATAGCGCATTCAGACGGAGTCAAGACAACGAGTTATGGACCTCAGCTTTTACGGGGGAGCTACGTTGGGCTCCTGCGGAAAAACTCTATCAGGGAAAACGCTATAGACGTATTATTAATACAGGAAAACCTGTTTTTACATTGGCGGCACAGATTGGGGTGAAGGGCGTTTTGGGCGGAGATTATAATTATCAGCGTTTCATCTTTAACGCGAATAAGCGATTCTATGCATCACAATTTGGTTTTACAGATGCTGTGTTCGAGTCTGGGGTGCAGTTTGGCAAGGTTCCCTATCCGCTCATGATTATCCATCGTGCAAACCAGACCTATTCCTATCAGTTGAACTCGTATAATTTGATGAATTCCATGGAATTTATGAGTGATAAATATACATCGCTGTTGTTACAGCATTCTTTCAACGGTTTTTTTCTGAATAAGATTCCACTCCTTAAGAAGTTGGACCTTCGTGAAATCGCTTCAGTAAAAGTGCTTTATGGCAGAGTGGATGCATCCAATCGCTATACCAAAAACTTTGATACAACTCCTAAGCATCCCAGCGAACCGCAGTTATTTTCGCTCAATCGTGGGGCTTATGTGGAAGGTAGCGTGGGGCTGAGTAATATCTTCAAGATCCTGCGTGTAGATCTGGTTCGTCGTTTTACCTATCTGGACAATCCGGGTGTATCGCCCTGGGGTGTACGGGCGAAAATTGGTGTCGATTTTTAAATAGAAAAAAAGTATTGGGACTATTTACAAGAAATGGTGTCATTACATAAATAGCAGTAAGAAACAACAGTAGAGCAGTAGCATGATGAAGAACAAAATGTTGATCTGGAAATCCTTTCTGGGACTATTAATGATCTTTGGAGTCTTATACTTTTTTGCCAATCAACGGCAGGAACTTGCCTCTTCTTTACAGCTTATCCAATCGAGTTCCCTATTTTGGATCGCAGTAGGTATTGTGATTTCTTTAGCCTATATCGCTATGCAGGGGTTGGTTTACGTCTATAGTTTCAAATCTTTGCGACAAAAACTTTCACTTGGTGGGGCTACTCGCTTGTTTCTGAAAAGAAACTTTATTAGTGTATTCTTACCTGCAGGTGGATTTACTTCCTTAGCATTTTTCAAGAGGGAGGTTAATCAAGAAGGGATCTCTGATTCGAGTTCCAGTCTTGCCTCAGTGATTTATGCAGTTATTAGCTTGGTTTCTCTCTTTATACTTTGCCTCGTAGTTTTTCTTTTTATAGGAATCGCTGGGCTCAACTTGCAATTGGTTGGGATAATGCTCGCTTTTACGGTCTTGTTGATTGCCTTTGGATGGTATTGCCATTCATTTTATCAGCAGGGGAAAGCATATCATTTAACGGTGCACTATTTTCCTTCGGTAGCGACAATCTGGGAAGAACTCAAGGAAAATGGTGTAGACTTTAAAGCTGTGTTTCAAAGTTTACTCTGGGCAACAGCGATTGAATTTGTGGGTATCTTGCATATATACATTGCTATGCTTGCGCTCGGTTTTGACACTTCCTTGTTAGCTTGTACTGTGACCTATGCTGTGGGAACATTGGTTTATTGTTTTTCTCCACTGATGAAGGGTGTAGGGCTAATTGAAGTTTCCATGGTCGTAGTTTTGTGTAGCTTTGGCTACACCGAAGAGCAGGCTATTTCAATCTCATTGTTATACCGTTTATTTGAGTTTTGGGGACCATTGGCATTGGGTGGAATGAGCTTCTTCGTTAATAAAAACAATATTTTCGTACGGATACTTCCTTCGGTTTTTATCTTCGCGATGGGTATCATCAATATTATTTCAGTGTTGACACCCGCAATTCATAGCCGGATTGCTGTGCTCAAACAGTTTATATCCTATGATGCGCTCAACTTTTCCAATGCTGCAGTGCTATTTTTTGGCATTTTGCTGGTTATGTGTTCCGGATTTTTACTGAAAGGTCTACGTACGGCCTGGTACGCTGCGGTTGCATTGTGTTCACTTTCCATTGTTGCTAATCTATCCAAAGGACTTGATTTTGAAGAAGCTTGGTTTGCCTTTCTGGTATTGCTGATGTTGCTTTATTCATTGCGACATTATTTTGTACAGAGCAACCGTAGGCTGACGATACTTAATCTAGGTTTGGTTTTATGGCCTATTGGCGTTGTGTTGCTCTATGGGATCATCGGATTTTACTTCCTTAACGCTAGGCATTTCAATATGGATTTTACGATCGTAAATGCGGTAGCTAGTACATTACACAGTTTTGTGCTATTGAATGGAGATGTAGCTGAACCGCAGTCTGCTATTGGGCAATATTTTTTGTATTCCATTAACTTTTTCAGTGTGGTTAGTCTTTCCGCATTATTTTATTGGCTGGTCAATCCCTGTCAGGCAGCTGTAGTGGAGGTGGAAGGAAAAATAGAACTTGCTCAAAAGTTGCTTGAACGTTATGGTAAATCTCCCGTAGACTATTTTAAGACCTATGGTGACAAAGAGATTTTTCTGAATGATGATGAAACTGGGTTTATAGCCTACAAAAAATGTTATGGTTTTGCCATTGTTCTGGAGGGACCAGTCTGTGAGGATAGAGAGTCTGTGATAAAAGAACTAATTAATTCCTTTGAGAGGTACTGTCGTCGATCGAGTTTAAAAACAGCCTACTATCGTGTCGATGGGAAATACTTAGGAATTTTCAAACAGCTGGGGAAGAAATCATTTTTAATCGGCGAGGAAGCTATTGTAAATGTAGACAGCTTTTCATTGGAAGGCAAGAAACGAAAGTCATTGCGGAATGCGGTAAATAGTATTGAAAAGAAGGGATTTGTATCCAATTTATATCGCGCTCCTTTGTCAAATGGCTTACTTCAGAAATTGCAGATTGTTTCAGACCATTGGCTGAGGGATATGAAACGTTCGGAGCGCGTTTTTTCACAGGGGATGTTTGATCTGGGAAAGATTAAAAATAGCCACGTAATTACATTGGAAGACAACGAAGGTCGGATTTTGGCATTTCTGAATATCATTCCCAACTATGCTCCTGATGAAGCGACTTATGATCTGATACGCAAATTGCAAGATGCCCCCGGAGGGAATATGGATGTGTTAATTATCCGTTTTTTGGAGTATTGTAAAGAAGAAGGCTATTCTTATTTGAATATGGGGTTGGCTCCTTTTTCGGGATTCGACAAGAAGAAAGGGCTTGTAGAACGTCTTATCAACTTCCTCTATGAGAATAATACGTACTTCCGTCAACCCAAAGGCCTGAAGGAATTTAAGGAAAAATTCGATCCCTGTTGGGTGGAAAAGTTTGTGGTTTACTCACATGATCTGGATTTGATAACAGTGCCTTTAGTGATTGATAAGGCTATGAAATCAACTGCCGTGAAGTGATAAGACGATCAATTGTCAGTAGACAAATTTGTTCTTTGAATAGAATTTTAATCAATGATCTGTACAAGATCTGCGCAATTGCCACTGAGCATTTGAAAGGTAAAACTAGTATCGAGTTTAATCTCCGCAAATGATGAAGTACGGAGGTAGGCTGACTTTCTGGTTAGAAATTCAACCAGGTCGGTCAATGTGGGATTGTGGCCAAAGAGTAAGACATGATCAATATGATCTGGGATGGTATTGATGACCGAAAGTAAGTGTTTGTAGGTGCATTCATAAATGGATTCTTCAATTTGAATATCAAAAGAAGGAGATCCCATTACATCCAAAAAAACGCGGGTAGTCTGTAAGGCTCTATTGGCAGGAGAACTGATAACGACACTATTTTCGTTGAGTGTCAGTTTAGCTGCCAGCTTCTCCGCGACCTGTTTTGCATGTTGTATGCCTTCGGATGTCAATGCACGATCAAAGTCGTTTATTCCGGGAATAGTTTCGGCTTTGGCGTGTCGGATGATATAAAGTTTTTTAATGTTGTCCATGATTAAAATTTTTGATTCTATACTATTAACGCTTTTGTTCAGCATTTCATTGTGTTTGTAACAAGAGACAGCATGTGTTGCATATGAATACAAATAATAATAAATGAAGTTTTGAAAAAGTACATAATATATGAATAATTTTTGCACCTTATTTAATTCCTTGTATCTGTCAAGGGGACTGGCCATGTACCGTTCGCTTGAAAAGTGCGCGCGGGACTTTCATCTGTATATTTTTGCATTTGATGATGAATGTTATGATACGCTGAGAAGATTGCAACTCGCCAAAGCAACTATTATTTCCTTATCAGATTTTGAAGACGAGCAATTATTGGCTATAAAACCTACTCGTACAGCAGGCGAATATTGCTGGACCTGTACGCCTTCAATTATTTTATATAGCATTCGAAAGTTTGGTTTATCCAACTGTACTTATTTAGATGCCGATTTATTTTTCTATGCTGATCCTACTGTTTTAATAGAGGAGGCTAAAGGTGCGTCTGTAATTATCACACCACACCGATATACGCCAATGTATGAGGATAGTGAATCGGGTGGAACCTACTGTGTTCAGTTTGTCTACTTTAAAAATTCACCTGAAGGCATGGCAGTCTTGGAATGGTGGCGTGCAGCTTGTATAGAATGGTGCTATAATCGGAGGGAGCCAGGCCGTTTTGGCGATCAAAAATACCTGGATGTATGGACGACAATGTTTACAGGCGTACATGTCCTGGAGCATTTGGGCGGCGGTGTGGCCCCTTGGAATGTTCAACAATATGATTTCGACCGTAAAATAGGTCAGATTTGGGGTAAAGAACTAGCTAGTCAACAATTATTTCCAGTTATATTTTATCATTTTCATGCACTTAAATATGCAGAAAAGAATTCTTTTACTCTCGCTGGCGGCAATTTGATCAGTGATAATGATATTGAATTTTTGTATAAACCATATATAGGAGCATTAAAAAATTCTGGGCTTGAAATTGGTTCGATATCATGTTCTCTTAAATTTCATGAAACCCATGAAATTCCCCGCATTAGAAAATCATTACGCCGTATGTTTAATTTATATATACTTGGCAAATTTAGAGAATACTATCATCAATCCTATTTCTTAAGATAATGGCTTACCAAATTGACTTAAAAACATTCACCGATGATCGTGGACATCTAACGGTGATCGAAAAAGTAATTCCTTTTGATGTAAGGCGAATATTCTACATCTATGGTGTAGATAGTTCTACACGTGGAGGGCATCGGCACCATCAAACAGTTCAAGCAGCAATTTGCTTGAAAGGAAGTTGTGCTATTTATAACCAGGACGGAATTAATGAGCGCGTTTTTGAATTGAATTCACCAGATCAATGCCTGATTTTGGAACCCAAAGACTGGCATCAGATGTTTGACTTTTCGGAAGATGCGATCCTGATGGTGCTTGCCTCCGAATATTTTGATTTAACAGATTATATTTACGAACCTTATTTTATACATGATCGCTTACGAGAGCTTACAGCAAGTCAATAAGGAATTTATGAATAAATATACTGAGGTGTTCCAAGAGGTATTACATGGAGGCTGGTATATTTTGGGAAAAGAGGTTGCGCAGTTCGAACAATCATTTGCGAGCTATTGCGGTGTTGAACACTGTATTGGAGTAGCATCAGGGTTGGACGCGCTGGTTTTGTCGTTACGTTATTTTGGTTTTAAGCCGGGAGACGAAGTGATTGTTCCGGCAAATACCTATATCGCATCGATACTCGCGATTATGCAGGTTGGCCTAAAACCAGTTTTGGTAGAACCCGATGTAACGACTTACAACATTGATCCAGCAAAAATTGAATCTGCTATTACAGTACGTACGAGAGCGATTCTTGTCGTACATCTTTATGGAAAGATGTGTGACATGGATCCCATTTTACTGCTTGCGGAACAATATGATTTAAAAGTTGTTGAGGATTGTGCGCAAGCGCATGGGGCTATTTACAAAGGACAAAAGGCCGGCTCATTTGGCGATTTTGGTGCATTCAGCTTTTATCCAACAAAGAATTTAGGGGCCTTGGGGGATGCGGGAGCTATCACCTGTAAAGATCATGAACTAAATAAATCTATTCGTACATTACGGAATTATGGTTCTTCAGCTAAATATGTATTTGATGAAGTGGGCTACAACTCTCGGCTTGATGAGCTTCAAGCAGCTTTCTTATCTGTAAAATTGAAGTATTTGGATAAGATTACGGCACATAAACAGAAATTAGCCGCAATTTATCGACGAGAACTAAAATCTGATTTTATTCTTCCAGGCGTACAAGCTGGTTTTGAGGATGTTTACCATATTTTCGCTATACGCCATGCTGAGCGAGATCGGCTAAAAAAGTATTTACTAAATAACAACATTGGAACAGAAATTCATTATCCAATAGCTCCAAACCAACAGAAAGCTATGAACGGGATTTTATCCGGAGCAAGTTATCCAGTCTCTGAAGAAATTCATCGAACAATACTTAGTCTTCCTATTTCCTATGGCCATACAGAAGAGGATATTAATAGGGTGGTTGAGGTAATGAATAAGTTTTCCTAAAGTTTTTTATGATTAATTTATTCAGGGATCTTATCAATGGAATTTTTTCCAAGAAAAAAAATAAGGCGACACGTCTCTTGTTGGCTTTAATCTGTTTAGGATTAATATCTTGCCATATTTCGAATGTCGCATAATGTAAACCTAAGACCTCTAAAAAATCGAGGTCTTTTGTATTTGGTAGAGTACCTAAAATCATGCTGCCATTTCTAGTTGTATTTAATAATTCCGAAGGCGAGGTCCGTAAGCGAAAATCGTCGGGGTAGGTTGAATTAAGAAAATTACCGTATGTTTCATATTCCGAGAATCCCGAAAGTGCCATGTCTTTTGTGGCTATATTTTCAAGGACATAATACGGCCATACCTGATCTCCTGCTTTTTTGCTGATCTCAAGTAACATGTTTTGCATCAGCTTTGTTTGAACCATAAAATGTTCAGATATAAACGAGTAGTTGACTGTTTTTTTCAGGCCAAGAATATGTTCCAATGTTTCAAAATATGGATTGTGATTTTCTTCACTTTTGTGGATAAGTGCCCTTTCTTCTTTATCAAAGAAATCAATTGGTTTTAATGGGATGGTGTCTGCATCCCATATCAGATAATAGTCACTTTGGATAATTTTGGAAATTTCCATTTTTAAGAACTGCTGGAAGTACCATCCGGCTCGATCTCCGTTATTTATTCTTTGTTTTAGAAAGTCAGCTACGGATTGAAAATTGAATTGGTCAAATAATTCATTTTCGTTAACAAGAACAAATTCTGTCCTTTGATTAAGTGACTTAAATTCTTCAAAATGAGAGTTATGTGTGATTACATAAATACGTTTCGAGTGAAAAAAACGACTAATTTGACTGATTGCGACTTTTGCGATTTCGAGGTGTTGTGGGCCCACACAGACAACAAGATCATATCGTTTTTTTTCTTTTTTTAAATCCATGCTAACAAATATAGGTCTTAATGTAATAAAATGCTAAATGTTGATTAATTTCAGACCAATTTGTGTTATTTTTTTCTGTATAGTATTTTTTTATTAATTTTATTTATATTTGAATGTTTTTAATAATTATAAAAGAATGAAAAGTATTTTTAAGGTAAATGTATTGATCTACGCTTTATTTATTGTGGTAACGGTTATTTCTTGTAGTAAGGAAGATGCGAAAAATGAACAAGAATCATTGATAGAGACGTCAAAAAAGAATGTTGAGGGATACGATGTTTCAACTCTAAGAACATTTTATGGAAAATTGAAGAACGTAAGTACAGATAGTGTGCTATATAATGAAAAAAGTGATAATTTTTCCATTATGGGCCGCAATCTAAAAAAAAGTAGGACTGAGTTGACATCAGTCTACCAGCAATCTCTTTCCGTTACCGTAGGATGTAAACCTTTTTATGTTCCACAATCTCCTGGCTATTGTGGTTATCCTGCAAAATGGTACAGCGATTTTGTCGAAAAGAAGATGCAGCCATATGAAATCATTGATCTTGAATATTATAAGAATTCGATATTCTCTGGTGAGGTGTCTTTTCCATTTGAGAAATCAAGCCCGAATGGACGATTCTCTCTTATTGGACAAGCTGATGGAAATCTATATATCAAGGATAATAGTAACGGGAAGGTGTTATGGGATGCGGGATCTTATAAAAAATATGGAACATCAGCAGCTTACAAGATGGCTTATCATACAGATGGAAATTTAGTTATATACGGGAAGCCTTGGGGTAGTAATGTTTATTATGCGGTTTTTACTACTCCTAATCTATATGTGCCAAATACAGATTTTTATCGTCCTGCTATTGCTTCTAATACATTCTATGTATTGCAGGATGATGGAAATTTTGTTCTATATTTTATTATCAGTAGTCAGATGACAGCGGAAAGGGTTTATGCCGTACAACCAATTGCTGAGACCAGGACTTGGGGAGGGAGAATTTCGAATCAGTGGAATCAGATCAAATAATTTTTCAGATATGTCCTATAATAGATTGAAATATCTATTATAGGACATTCTCCTTTCATAATATTGAAGAACTAGCTGGAATCTATTATTAAAACTTGATGAAGGTTGGTAGAATAAGTCCTGAAGTGTCTAATGTGTTGTCGTTAATCCATTTTTGAGGAGATACTACGACCTTGTTTGGATTTCCATTTAACCAAGCACCCCACCAACTGAAACTACTATTCGCAATGATATGATGATTACATTGCGACATCAACTGTAGGTCTCTAAAACTATTGACACCGATATTATGCTCAACAAAAATGGCATTCAGATCTTGAAACTGAGACCTGCACCAGGGAATATCATTAGAGAATATGATAAATACTGGCGATTCTTGCGTTTCAAGTATATATTGTATACTCTTTTGATAGTATTCTTCATTACAGATATCTTTAAATAGCGGTTCCTGAAGGTAATCTCCTCTTCGTACATGTAATGATATTGCGTTTTGTTCCTGTATTAAATGTTGTAAACGAATGTTTTCCTTGTCTTTAAATGATGGGAATATAAGATTCCTACGAAGGGAGGGAGCTACTTGATTGATGTACTCGATATGTTGCCAATATCCCCAATAATAACGGCTTTTATTGTCTTCAAAAATCTGCCTTGAATAGGAAAAAGGATCAGTTTCTTCGAGATAGATATGCTTGGTGTTAAATAGTCTTCTCAATTTTCTCCATATCCATTTTTCGTTGTTCCTAGTGTAGATATTTTTTTCAAAAGAGTTTAACTGTGGAAGCTGAATATTAAACACGGTTTCTAATTCGAAACCATTATGTAATTTATAATCTTCGAAATCAACTAAATCAGCTTTTGCATGTTTGAATTTTTGCTCTAATGCTAAAAAGAAGGCATATTGAAATAGCTGATTACCAAGACCTCCCAAAAATTTGACTATTTTCATTTTTTTATTTAAAAAGATTTTTGATTGTATTCTTCAATGCTCTTCGCAGTTGTTTAGCTGTAATATATTTCCATTCAAAAAAAGGTTTGGTGAAAAATAAGCTGAGCGTATTTCTCCCCCCATTTCTCATAATCACATCATACCACCGTTCAAATATAAATTTTTGAACATCGAGAGATCGTTGGCGATCAGTGGGAGTAATACGATTAAAAAGCTGGATATAGAAGTCTCGGTAGTCCTTGGTTTTGATGTTAGGCCAATCGAAAGGAGAAGTCAACATTTTCTGATACTTAGTATCTGTAGGAAAACCTAATAATTCTAAAGTATTACCTTTAATAGGCATTAACTGATTTTCTAATTCCGCAGCGTATTTCTTTGAAATCCCTTGTAGATGTTCTCTATACAAGAGTAGTGCCCGATCTAAATTCAAAACAGGATATTTGGTTGAAATTCGAAAAAATAGGTCGTAATCCTCTGCAAGTGGAACTCTGTATCCATTGAATTCCCTGAATACGTCAGTTCGCATCATTACTGATGAATGAGCAAAACTATTTCCAAACAATAAGCGATATTTTAGCAATTCTGGGTTAGTTTCGACTTTGATCAGATGTCCAGTAAGATCACCATTTGCGTCAATAACTTTAGCATGAGAGCCTATGAGGGCCAATTCAGGATTTTCGTAGAATTTGTTGAGGAGGGTTTCCAAACGATCTGTTGTAGCCATATCATCGCTGTCCATAATCGCTATAAATTCTCCGTTAGCTTCTAGTAATGCACGATTTCTGGTGTATACAACACCATTATTACTTTCATTTTGTAAAATCCTAATACGATTATCTTTATAGATCTTGATTTTTTCCAACGTACCATCCGTTGAACCATCATCAATAATCAAAAGTTCAAAGTCGGTATAAGATTGATCCAGAACACTCTGAATCGCTTGGGAAATATAACGCTCGGAATTATAGGCTGCCATGAGCACGGTGACTGTTGGTGTTTTTGTATTCATCGACAGTGAAATAATCAAGTTCTTGTTTAAAAGTTTTATATTTACAGAATAAATAAGTATAGATATTTATCAAAAATATTGATGTGTGATTCTGTATTACCATAAAAGTAAAAAAAAAATCAATGAGTCATTTAGTAAGTATTATAATACCCTGTTATAATAATGCGGATACAATTCAAGAAGCTTTAGATTCAGTTTATAATCAGACCTATAAGGAATTTGAAGTTATTGTTGTCAATGATGGCTCTCAAGATCAGTCGGCGGAAAAAATAAGAGAATATCAAGAAAGCTATGCAGAATTAATTTTTTTAAATCAAGACAATAGAGGTCCCTCAGCTGCGAGGAATTATGGAGCTTCTATTGCGAAAGGTCATTATATTATCTTTTTGGATGGCGATGATAGACTTCATGAGGAATATATCTCCACTTGTATAGATCACTTTGAAAGCGATGCAACATTAGATTTAGTATATTCAGTTACTGAATTGTTCGAGAATGAAAGCGGCGTGTTTTTCTTGGCAGAGTACGATCCAAAAACAATATTAATTCAGAATTGTTTTCCTATAACTGCGATGATTCGTCGTAAAGATTTCTTCGCCAATGGTCAATTTGATGAGAAACTTCGCATTGCTGAAGATTGGGAAATGTGGATTAGACATACACGAGAGTTTCCTAATGTAAAGAAAATAGACAGGAAATTATTTTTTTATCGCAAAAGAGTGACCAAAGACTCTATTTCCGACCTAAATAAAGTAAACAATACGATTGACGATGCCCATCTGTATATCTATAACAAACATTATCAATTATACAGAGAAGCTGGGTGGCATATCATTGATCTATTGTCCTCTAGAAGGGAGTATCTAAAGTATAAAAAAAAATATTACGATCAGTGGTTTAAAAAGGTATTTAGATGGGTGAAAGGCGTGAAGTAATTATTGTGCTTTAGGAGGATCTAATATCGTTATAAATTATTTGTAGTTGTATATTTGTATAAAAAAATAAGGCAATATTGAAAGTATCTTTACTGATAACGACCTATAATCGGCCGGACGCGTTAGAAATGGTCTTGAATTCTATAGAATATCAGGTTTGGAAACCAGATCAGGTAGTTGTGGCTGATGATGGATCAGATGATAGAACCGTGTCGGTTATTAAGAAATTCCAGCGAAAATGGCAAATTCCGTTGTTACATTCCTGGCATGAAGATCATGGATTTAGATTGGCGGAAAGTAGAAATAAAGGTCTTGCATTGATTAATACCGAGTATGTGATCATGATTGATGGTGATATGATTTTGGACGAATATTTTGTAAAAGATCATGTTGTCAATGCAACAGAAGGCTTCTTTCTTCAAGGGGGAAGATGTTTGTTGACAGCTGATTTTACACAAAAAATACTTAGAAGTCCCCAAATCTATCCAAATTTCAGTTATATGAAAAGAGGAGTTGAAAGCCGATTTGAGAAACGTATAACAGCATTTCGAGCTCCTTGGCTGACAAAGTTGTTGCGTAAGGAAATCATATATAGCCATAAGGCGATTAGAGGATGTAATATGTCTTTCTTTTTGCGAGATATCATGGCGGTAAATGGGTTTAATAATGATATGGTAGGTTGGGGAAGAGAAGATAGTGAGTTTGTTGAACGTCTGTTCAATAGTGGGATAAAAAGATATAATATCAAATTTTCAGCACTTGGATACCATCTTTATCATGTAGAATCCTCGCGGGAATCGCTCCCCGAAAATGATCGCATTCTCAGGAATGCTATGGATAATAAACTACAGTACTGTTCAAATGGCCTCAATAAATTCTTAAAACAATAAATATGTCGATTCCTAAGGTAATTTATCAAACGTTTAAAACGAAGAAGGTACCTCTTTTAACACGCTTTTATATTTGGATGTATCTGCAGAAAAATAAGGACTGGAAGAGGGTGTTTTATGACGATGAGCAAATTGATGCCTTTTTTAAGACTAACTTCGATAATCGTACCTATAACGCATATACTCGCTTGCAAATTGGCGCGGCTAAAGCTGATTTTTTTCGCTATGCGGTGCTCTATATTCATGGTGGTGTTTATTTGGATATGGATAGCGATATTTTAGTGTCATTGGATAAACATATTCGACAGGATGATATGGCATTTATTGCTAGAGAGAAGAATCATCCGGATCTTTTTGCACAATGGGGATTGATTTACGCAAAAGGCCACCCTTTTCTAAAGCGAACAATTGCTTATATTATCGAAAATATCGAAGGAAATAAATATCCAAATGATGTGCACAAAATGACTGGACCTACTGTATACACAAAGGCCATTGAAGATGAGATAAATGAAAATCCTGAGGTGGGGTATCGTTTAGCGGATTTCGATTACAAAGGAATTCTTCAATTTAAATATAAGTTGGGTAAAATACTACTTTATAAAGACAGGGCAAATCACTGGAAAAAACTGCAGCAACGTATTACAGTATTGAAACCAGAATAGCTAGAGCAAATTTTTGTAGCATTGGATAAGCTGATTCGCTATATGGTCTTCATCAAATCGTCTTACATATTCTAGCCCTTTACTGATCATTTCTTTACGAGTTGAATCAGATGAAAGTATTGATTCAATCGTAAATTGTATATCGCCAATATCTTCTGGATTAATATAACAAGATGATGGTCCACCAGCTTCTGGGAAGACTCCCGAGTTGGAGGTAATTACTGGTAAACCAGAGTATAATGCTTCAATTATAGGGATACCAAATCCTTCAAATTTTGACGGATAGATGAATAAATCGGCCATGGTATAGATAGTCGCTAATTCGTCCATTCTAAGTCCTTCCATAAATAGAACCCGATTTGTCATGCCTTTTTTTTCAATGAACTCTATTATTTCTCTCGCATAATTGGTTTTCCGTCCAATTATTATTAACGAAATATCCAATTGCTCAATTGCTTTAACAATTTGAAACGCGTTCTTTCGAGGTTCAATCGTCCCTACATTTAATATGAAGTTATCGGGAAGATTGTATTTCGCTCGTATTGTATCTTGCTGTTCTTTCGTTTTTTGGGTTTTAAATGCCGAATGACATGTTTGGTAAATAACCTCGACTTTATCTTCAGATATTTGATAGGTATTTATTAGATCAGCCTTAGTCTGCTGACTGATTGCAATAATTTTATCTGAATGAAGAACAGCATGTTTTGCTTTCTGATTGTAGATATATCTATCGATTGGTTTGTATAATTCCGGGAATCGAATAAAGATCAAATCATGAATTGTCGTAACTGATTTAATACTAGTTTTATGGAGATTAATTGGAATTTCACCAGAAAGACCATGATAAATATCGATCTTGTCATGTATTAAATCTTTGACAATTCTACTATTTCTCCATAAACTAGGAAGAGTTTTATTTATAAAACCATGGGGTAACCTAGTATTTTTTTGCAAATTTTCGGAATCGAAATTGGCTCCTTCTATTTTTGTGGTATACTTTATATAGTTGTTTTCGGGATAATAGGTCTCCAATATCCGTATAAGATCACGACTATAGTTACCTAGGCCCGTTTTGTTTAGAAAATATCGTTTAGCATCGTATGCTATATTCATTTATTTAAGTATTTATCAAGACCGTTTTTTATTCTGAAATCCTCTGATGCAACAGTATTTTCTAAAATAGTCTGATTGATGCTCTTTCTTTCCATGGAAGATACCTTATGCCATAAATGATAGGTTACTCCACTAAATTTCATAAAGAGTTTTTTTTCACCAATTTTCAATAATCGTACAACCAACTCGGAATCTTCGTGTCCCCACTCGTACATATCCTCGTTAAAACCATTCACTTTGATCAATGAACTCATCCAAAAGGCCATATTGCATCCTTTTGAATAAAACCTATGTTTTCCTTTGGTTTTGTATCTTGGAGCAAAGATAGGTGTTAGAAAGGGAATTCTTGCAGCATTCATTTTATAGGGGGAGTTTTTTCTAAGTAAATTGTAGTCAATAGGCCTCTTACTTTTCAAAAACTCTATTGTGAATTCTTTCGTAAGCGATGCTCTACTTCCCGTAATGACATGATGTGGTTTACTAATTTTTATATGATCTGCAATAAACTGAGGAGACATGATGATATCTCCATCAATTTGGATAATATATTCACTCTTACATAATGCTAATGCTTTATTCAATATTTTTGTCTTTTGAAAACCATTGTCTTCTTGCCACGCATGTTTTATTGGAATATTAGTTTTAAGGCGGAATGCATCAATAACCTCTTTGGTACTGTCACCCGAACCATCATCTGCAATTAGAATCTCATCTGGTTTCCGTATTTGTAACAATACACTTTCAAGCACACGTTGTAAGGCTTCTGGCCAGTTATAAGTTGAAATTAGTAAAGCTATAGTCATTCAGGTAGTCATTAGATTGTATCAATTATAAGCGTTAATTTGTTGATAATTAACGGCCAAGAATAGTTCTGTTCGACATAAGACATAGACATTGATTTCATCGATGAGCTATCTCCTTGTAATATCTGGTAGAGTTTTTGCTGAAAATCGGATTCAGAAGAATAGTATTGAGCAGCATAATTACTTCTAATACAATGCTCCTTCATTACCTCAGATTTTCCATTTACTAAGATAGGTCTACCCAAAACCATCGTTTCTAACAATAATAAAGATAAACTTTCATATTGAGAAGGGTTTATAACAGCTTTTGCATTTTCAATCAAGGTTGTTTTCTCTTCTTCTGTAACGAAGTCTGTATAAATGATATCAGGGTGATCTACTATATCCATAAAAATACGGCCAGTTAGTACTAGCTTTAGGTCCGAAGGATATTTTTCTTTGTAACGCAAAAACCAGGGGATTAACGTTCTGACCTTTGTATTGCAAACTCGACCAAAGTATAATAAGTAATCGTCTGGAAGATTGAATTTACTGTAAAGTTCTTCTTTATTTAGTGGGGGAGCTACTTCAACACCTACGGCGACAATACTATTATTAGCGATGCCGCTTCCAAAGATATTAATTGCCAGTTTTCTTTCCTCGACAGTATTGAATGCAATATGTTTTACTTTACTGAATAGTTGAGTCAATATTGGACGAAATGCTTCTCTTTCCTCATGTAATGTCGGAATAAGAATGGATTTTTCCGGAGCAACAAGCGTTCCAAAAAATGTATTAGGTTGAGAATAGGTAATTCCGATAATCGCTTTATAATCTTGATTATGATTTTTAATATAGGACAACATGGAAGGGGAATACGAACCATGCGATTTGAAATAATTCATATCAGCATTTGCCATTCCTTTCCAAGAAGGAAAGATTGCTGATACAAATTTTAAACTCTTTAAACGGAATAAATTTCTTCTGATCTTTTGAAATCGGAGTGCTTTTTTCCATAGACGATCTCTTTTTTGACTATCAAAATCAATAGAATCAAAACGTAGAATACGTACGCCATTTAAATAATCTATATCATTCGTGTAGAAAGGAGTAAAAGTATTGTAGTCAATAAATTTGGTCGTCAATATATCAACTTCATATTTCCCAACAAGTCTTTCTGCCAGCATACGACAATGTTTTTCTGCACCTCCATCTACTTCATCTCCATATCGAAGTATAATAAAACAAATTTTATCCATCTTAAACCTTTAAAGAATAATCATATTTTTCCATGTTCATCATTGGTACAACGGTAGTGGTACAGCAAAGTGCTACATCCCCTTTATATTTTTTCGATCACCATTTCCGGTGTAATTAAATCAATCGCCTCTGTACCATCGCAATCACAAGGTTTGTTGCCGTACACAGCACTTGGGCGGTTGGGATGTTCGACTTGGATACAGTCATCATATTGCTGCCCATAACCCTTAAATCCCGCGTATGGGTGAGTTGCGCCCCATAGTGATAGACATCGTATTCCCATCAAAGAAGCCATGTGCAACCCGGAGGAATCCATGCTGATCATCAGATCCAGATTTGATATGATATCCAGTTCTTCTCTCAACGTAAATTTTCCAATGGTATTGTAGGCGTTTGGAAAACTTTCAGTCCAGTTTTGCGCGATTTGAAACTCTTCCTTACCTCCTCCAAAGAGCAATACATCATATCCATGATGTGTCAGATGGTCTATGATCTGTCCCATCTTTACGAGTGAAAGAATTTTATATTGGTGTTGCGCAAAAGCCGCGATACCAATTTTTTTTCGTTCGAAATTGCCAAACATGCTAAATGCTGCTTTGGGGACATCCTGCAAATTAGAAGCCAATTTGTGACTTAGTTCAAAGTGAAAACCTAAAGCACGGAATACATCTGCATAGCGCTCTACAGTTAGCTTCAATTGGTGCTTAACCTTATTTTCTTTGCGCGTCAAGGCTTTCTTTTCTGCGCGACCTTTGTCCAGTTGTTTGACCTTTATTCCAGAAAGAGAAAATAATACATCTAATATGCGCGAACGTAAATTAAAATGTAGGTCAGCTACAGCTTCTGCACGATATTGAGTAAGCTCATTTTTTAATCTGATTAATCCCAAAAGGCCTTTATGGGTTGTCTTGGGTTCAATTGCATGAAATTTGATATTCTTTATGCCATCAAAGAATGGTGCAAAGAAATGGCGGCTCACCATGATAATCTCTACCGTAGGGTGTTGTTGACAAAATTCGTTCAATACAGAGGCCACCATGGCGACATCGCCCATGGCCGAAAACCGGGTTACTATGATTCGCTGCGGCAAAGACATGTCTTTATTTTCCGGATGTATAAAGTACAGGGTTCAGTTCAGGATCGTTATACATTTT
>Ga0256901_1000341_pt1 | contig 27345 bp, 31 predicted proteins | sample MC6MC0689MT_FD_190200 | JGI IMG/M metagenome (GOLD analysis project Ga0256901, IMG submission 190200) | Metatranscriptome of enriched soil aggregate microbial communities from Iowa State University, Ames, United States - MC6-MC0689-MT... | ecosystem: Environmental > Terrestrial > Soil >... | reverse complement strand
TTTTCAATCCACCACATAGACCATTTAGGATATTTAATCCAACCTGCAACTAGCCCATCCTTGATGGAGAAGTCCCAAAATCCAATTTGCTCCCAAGATTTCAATACAGCGTAGGCATATTGAGATAAGCCTAACGCCATATAGAATCCAACGACCCATAGAATAAATTCCATATTATCGTCCTTGTTTCTTAACCAAGTTATTAATCTCTGATGCTAATTGTTGCATGAATGCTTCCGCTTCTTCTTTAGATGCACCTTCTGATTGTAATTCATTAGTGATAGCACCTGCATTTTCCATTAACAAGCTTGCTTGATAATTAAACTCTTGCATGTAGAAACCAACGTATCCACCTAGTTTAGTAAGTGCATCAACTAAAGCGTAATGCTTTCCGATTTCGAAATCAAAGTCAGCAGGGTTTACACAACCGCTAGTACCAACAATTTCAAATCCGTTCTGTAATGTGATTAAAGCGATAGTTGTTTTCTCTCCAACCTTCTGATATGATTCTTTCACAATATGTTGTAGTAATCCTTTTTGATATTCAGTCAATTCTAATTTAGCCATTCTGTTTATCTCCCTCTTGTAATTCTTTTATATTACTTACTCTAATACGTCTTACATTGCTCTCTGAATCAAATACTTTAGTGATTCCATCAACCTCTTCTGCACTTGCCAAAACAAATGTAAATCCTTCAATGCCAACGTTTGTACCATCTGTTGAAACTGAAATTATCTCAATCTCTTCTGGCAGTCCAAACAGTTTTCTTAATTCCTCAACGCTTACATATAACGGTCTTTTTGCTATCCTCATTTAAATCTCTCCCATCTAAATATAAGGCAGGGATTGCTCCCCACCTCTTATGCAATAAACTCGCTGACTTTATCTTGTAACTTTTTGTTCTTTTCAAGTTGTGCTTGTGCCTTCGCAATATTAGCTTCTGCTTTTTCTTTCACGACTGTTTCATCTTCAACGATAGTATTTAATTCGTTGTTAACGTTTTCTAGTTGTTTGTGCATTAAACCAAATTTTGCAAAGATACCTTGTACTTCTTCACTTAGGCTTTCGATTTTCCCATCTCCATCTAAGTCTACTACCTTCTTATTGAATAAGTTTTTAAAGAAATCTAACATAATATCATCCTCCTAGTTTATTGGTTTAAAAGTTTATAAGGGGCAAGCCCCTCTTATTCCCAAGGGTCACATCGGCAATATTCGATGTGCTCATCGCAATCCTCACAGTAGTCATCATCGTCTTCTTCTTTTGAATCGCTCACTTTAATTCCTGCTTCTGTAAATGAGACTTGACCTTTTGCTACTAAAGTTGTCATAGCTAAAGATTCGATTTCTTTCGCATCGACTTCTTCGAATAACTCTGACTCTAAGTATTGGATATAATCCTCATGAGAAATTGTGATACGCACGTGCTCTCCATCTAAGATGTGTGACCCAACATTGATTACTTTAATTAAATCAATTTCTTCTCGCTCACTGTTATTGAAAGCGTAGAAGTATGTACCCTCATCTGATTTTTCACGTACAACTCTAACGTTGAAGTTTAAATCAAACTCTGGTAATTCCTCTTGCATTTCGTACTTGTTTCCAACTAAAGTTAAAAACTCACCTAACGCTTCAAACTTATCTTCTTGGAATGTCTCACCAGATTTTACACGCTCTAATTTAGAGTCAAGTAAGTGCAACTGGAAGATACGTTCCTCTCTGTCTTCGATTGAGATTTCATATAATTGTTCGCTTTGTGCCATTAAGACATCATGCTCGAAAATTACTGATTGCCCAAATGCACCCAGAGCTTCTAAGTAAATTACATTCTCCATTTTCTCAACGACCAATGTGTCGTCTGCTGTTACTAGTGTAATAGTCTCATCTAGGAAACTGATTTCACCAATCGCCCCAAGTTGTTTTTCTACTGTTGCGAATCCGATTACATTTTTATCAAAAATAGTTTCTAACATATTATCATCCTTCCGATATGTATTTGCGTTGTTTAACGCCCTACCCTATGAATTTATTATATCATTATCTTTTACGTCTGTCAAACTAATGTGTTACATAGAGTAATGTTTATTGAGAGGATTACTTAAAGCAATCCTCTTCTTCATCATCTGATTCCATGTACGAATCAGCAAGTAGTTCTGCTTCCGCATTTGGGTTACCATTGCACATATCAATCATCTCTTGCAAGAAGCTTCTACGTTCCATATTGGCAAACTTTCCGATACCGACATTAACTGCTTCTGCTTGACCTAAGACTAATAGGAAGTCTTTAGCACGTGAAATACCAGTATAAATTAAGTTAGCGTTTAATTGATATTTCATAGATTTATCAATTACTACAATTACTACTTTATATTGTGACCCCTGTGATTTGTGAATCGTAGTAGCCCAACAATGTAGCAGTGAATTTAGTACGCTTTCGAATTTGACTTTAACGACAACACCTTCAAAGTCAACGATGACTGCTTTTTGTACTTCATCAATGTCAACGATTTTACCAGTGTCTCCATTGAAGATATCAGCAACACCGCCATCAATTGTTTCGATTTCATATGTATTAACAGTATTCATAACTGCATCGCCTACACGATACAATGTCTTCTCTTTTTTGCCAAACTCTTTTTCTTTTCTTGTTGCACTTTTAGGGTTGACAATCTTTTGAAGTTCCTTGTTAATTTCGACTGTGCCAAGTTTACCCTTTTTAGTTGGTGATAGTACAACAACGTCATCTGGATTAAATCGTTTCACAACGTTCTTATAGTGATGCAGGATTCCATCTCTTACATATTGTTGGTCAACTAAATGGAATACGCAATCTTTACCAAAGACGATTCTTCCACTATCTGTATCGTTTAGGAATTTTGTACCTTCACGCACTTTAGTTGCAACTTCTAAGATACCACCGTTTGCTTGACGGAATACTTTTTTCAGTTTAGAAACTGGTACAGCATTACTATGTATAACATCGTATAGGAAGTTCCCAACTCCAACAGATGGTAACTGGAAATCATCTCCAACGAATAATACCCTTGCACTCGTATTTGTGATAGCATTGAAGAATTTAGCAAGGATAAAAATATCACACATAGAGCTTTCATCGACAATAATTACATCTTCTGTGATGTCCTTGTTTGCTTCTTCTTCGTTATCGAATACCCCTGCTTTACGATGGATTGTACTAGCATCTCGACCAGTGTAGCCTTGCATAACTTTACTTGCCTTACCAGTTGGAGCAAGCAGTGCAGTTCGTAGATTCTTAGTATCAATGAGTTCAAGTAAGATTCTTTGAAGCCATGATTTACCCATACCTCCACCACCGATTAAAAGCATGACAGAGTTTTCGTTCCAATCAAAGAAGAATTGTCTTTGATTTTCTTCAAGCTCAACACCATGAGTTGCACAGTATTCATCTAAAAACTCATTCAACTGTTCGTCTGTGAAAAGTTTACGAGAGCGACTTCTAAATTCTGTAAGTTTTCTAGCTACATATTTTTCAGCTTCATAGACTACCTTAGTAGTGTAGCGTTCGTCCTTACATAATATTCCTTCTGCCCCATTAACTAAAGCTTCATCAATAAGTTTTTTAGGAATGTTAAGAAGTTCAACTGCTCTGTTGGTAAGTTGTTTATGAGCAATCCAAGAGTTTCCGTTCATGTTCTCTTCACCGATAATATATCGGAAACAAGAATCAATTCGGAATTTAGATGTCATTTCATGACCAACTGCTTTCGCAATCTCATCCGCTTTCTTAAATCCTACACCTTTTATTTCAGTTAGTAAGTATGGGTTTTTATTAATCTTGTCGATTACGATTTGAGGGTTCTTGTACTCTTTTACTAGTTTAGCAATCATATTGTACTTGATGCCATACTTAGACAAGAATGCTAGAATCTCACTCATATCAAGATTCGTCAATACCTTCTCACGTAATTTTTCAAATGTCTTATCTCCAAGACCCTTAACTGATTGATAATCAAATGTGCCCTCTTGAATCATACCAATGATATCTTCTCCATTATTATAAACATCAAAGATATTTTTAGATTGTGATTCTGTTAGAATCGACTTCAAGAAATCACGTTGCTGTTCCACAGTGATTGGTTTCTCTTGTTTAATTGATTCTAAGATGTAGCTACCTGCATATTGAGAAGCAGTGTCAGCTTTAATTGTTGCTAAGTATTCTGCACCGATTTCTAATAGTGGGCAAAATCCTTTAAATGAAATATTTCCGTATCGTGTAAGTGTCCATTCTTTTTCCGTTATCTTCTTGATATCATCTAGGTTCACATCACATCGGTAAATTCCATAATAATCCTCTTCATTGAAAAACATTTTGTCTGTTGGCGTAATTCGAATTTCAACCGTATTGCTCAAAGTGTAACCACCCTTCCGTATTTGATGTAATAATTATACCATTATTTTTTGCTCTTGTCAAAGAGATGTGCTGTCAATTGACAACTTTTTCCGACTCGACTTCCATAGTATATAATTATTATTTATGCTTGTCAACAAAAAAACTGAAAAAAATTGGTATCACAAATAGCTTTCAAACATATGTTAAAGTATAGGCGGTGACCTAAACTAACTTGAAAGGGGTTTTAAACAATGGCTAACAAAAAACAATGTGGGGTAATTTCAATTGATGATGGTGGGCATTCAACTTGTGTGGTAACGAAGGATGTAGCATTGCAGTTTCCAAGTGTGAAAGGTTTATATGGAACGAGAACATTAACTGAAACATCTGAACCATTTGATTTCGTAGTTGAGTATAAGGAGAGAAAATATGTGATGGGTACACTTGCTAAATACGATTGCAAATATCCATTACAGATGCACACAAAATCCAAGTGCAATGATTTCTTTGACTTATCCATACTTGTATCTATTCACCAATATGGATATGCTGACAATCTATTAATCACTTCTGTACCAATCGCTTATCACAATGACACAGAGAAAGCAGGACGAATCAACCGATTAGTTGGGTCGCATACGATTAAGGTTAATGGAGTGGAGAAGTCATTCACAATCAGAGATACAAAGGTTGCACCAGAATCAGCAGTTGCCTTTTGGTTATATGAGCCAAACGGTAAGAGTCGCTTCATTGATTTAGGAAGCCGTACCATTGGATATGCAACAACATTATTAGATGATGGAAATGTAAGATTCATTGATTCAGAGAGCGGAACGATTAAAGGTAAAGGTCTTGAAGCATTGGATGATGACTATGACCAACAATCACTTGCTGATTTAATTTGTGGTAAGCTTGCATCTGTTTGGAATGAGAATGACCGCATCCATATGTTAGGTGGTGGAGCACAAGATGCAAGATTAGTTGAAGGGATTCAAGGATACTTCCCAAATGCAATTGTAATGGATGACCCACAAATGGTGAATGCGAAAGCGATGTACCAGTTAGGAATGGTGACTTATGACATGGTTTAAATCAGAAGAAGAAGTTGATGAAGCAATTGCTAACATGGTCGCTAGGACGAAAGGTAAGTATATAACACAAGGCGTTTCTTTTAATAAAACCTGCCCAAGACAAATGGATTTATTAAAGAAGGCTCTTATGTCATCCGCTTCTTTTAGCGGATTGGCAAAAGAGTCTTTGGCTCTAAGATTTTCAAGCCCTGCCCCTGCTTCTCCTGCTGATAATAGAGTATATGTCCAGAAACAACCTAGTATGTCTAGAAATATGGAAAACTTATCAGAAAAGAAAGTAAAGCCAAAGAACACAGGAAACTTTCTATAATTTAAAGGAACTTTTAAACTATCGTGGGCATATGATGATATTAGATAAAAAAGTTTAAAATAACTCTAAAAATCTTTAAAAATAACAAAAAATACGTAAAAAGTTAGAAAAAATCAAAGAAAATCAATAAAAGGAGAGATTTTTGTGGAAATTATCAAATTTAATGACTTTATGAGTGGGAATTATAGCCATAAGAAGTATATATCCGTTACAGAAGCGGTTTTAATGACAGCATTAAAGACTATAGCCATCATGGGCGTTGCGATATTTGGGATGATATTCTTTGAGCAATTCATACACATGATGCAGGTGACAGACGTGCTTACCTTTAGACCAATAGGTGGTGTCTAAAGGTAATGGGGTTAAATGTCTAAATGAAATGCAGATAGTGTCTAAATGTCGATGGTATATTTTTAGATTAAGTGTCTAAGAGGGTATTCTTAATTGCAATTTGGTACTTTTGAGACATGATAAATCCCAATGTTATCAAGGGGTTTCGAGATTTTCTGATTTGCTAACTTTATTATATAAAGGGGTCGATTCGAGATGGCAAGTGCGACTATGAGTTTTAAAAGAAAAGGGAATGATTTAGTTTGGAGCAAAGGAGAGAATGTATTGGTCACAATGCAGAAATCCTTACCACTTTCTACGGCTTATGTCGTAGATGTTCCTCTCATCAAGGAATCAATCAAAGCTTACGCAAAGAGAGGTCTTGGTGATGGAAGGTTTGCAACTATAGCTGTCGGTAGCAGTGGAGTATTCTGGAAAGCGTTTCTGGTTTACATCTTCCCTTGGATGTTGGATATCGCCAAAGTATATTGTGCTATCAAAATATGTCAAGCTTTCTATGAAGAGAAGCGTGGAGGTCGTGAAGGTGGAACTGGATTTGGAGCATTGGTACAATATGGTAAATGGTATTTAGTATTCTGGTTAATCCCTTGGGGCGTAGAGCTTATCGACCAATTAGGCGGTCAAATGTTTAATGACCTTAAAACAAAAGGATTGGACTTGGATAATCCAACATTCAGTCCATATAAGAAGTAGGTGATGGCATGAAGGTGAAATTAAATGGTAATGATTTATTTGAAGTGTCGAGTCCGTTTGGTGTAACGGACTCTATACACAAAACGGCTCACACAGGTATTGATTTGATTATGGGAGAGGGAACGAAATTATATAGTCCTGTGAAGGGAATTGTAGATAAAGTTGTGGATTATGGGAATGATAATATAGGAAAGGGAGTAATGATTAGAACCGACACAGGCGAGACAGTTATCATGGGTCACCTGTCTGATACTTCCACATTGGATGTGGGAGAAGAATTGAGTGTCGGTGAGTTTGTCGGTCTATCTGGAAACACAGGGCATAGCACAGGTGCTCATCTGCATCTGGGTTTGAAAGACAAGTGGGGTAATATCGTTAATCCAGATAGACTGCTTACTCATGAAGAGTTAAATAAAGTAGCCGATAAGAGTTGGCTTGAATTTTTAAACGATTGGAGGAAAGAAGGGTTCTGGCACGCAATGTATGACAAGAGCTTCTTCGATGTTATGAAAGATGGATTTACACAATTGTTTCACGATGCATCACGATTTGTATTAGAAAATTCAGATTTATTCTTTTTACTGCCTGCAATAATATTGATGTTTGGAACATTCTTTATAGGTAAGAATAAATATTCAAAATTTATAATTCCGTTGTGGTTTGGTTATTTTGTCACAAGCATTCTGAATAAACTGTATATGTAGACACAAACAAAGGGAGAGGTTAATATGGAATTTTGGTTATTAGCTAAAATTGGTATAATTGTAAAGGCTATCGTTTCTGGTGGATATGCGGTTGCATCTGGGTATGTGGTAAAAACTGGAATGCAATATGTATCAGATTACAAAGAATCAGTAGAAAATGAGAAAGAGGTGAAATAAATGTTAGAATATCCTCCTGTACTTGTTGAGCCTGCACAGCCACCTGCATTATGGAAGAAGAAGCGTAAAAGCTTCAACCTCAAAGAGTTTGTTAATTTATATCGTGAGCCTGTTATCACATACTGCATTACTCCTAATAATGCACCAGAAGTTATTCATAGAGAAAGAGGTGGCAGAAGAAGACCGATGGACTTTGAAGAGGATGTGTACAATCAAAAGCACACATCCGAACTTCTTTTAAATACAATTAACGGACTATTCGCAAAGTTCTATGCACCAGAGAGAATCAGATTTTACAAGAATGGTATCAAGATTAAAATGAATGATGTCGTAAGTTATAAGATTGCTATAACAAATGGAGCAATGAAATTTTATCTAACTGTCCCTAAGAAGTGGGCTAAGAGTTTTACTAGTGCCATCAAGAAAGATTGGGGTCAAGTTGATATTTCGGAAGTGTCCGAAAAAATAATAGACTTTAATCCTTCTAGGACTAAAGCAATGGAGGTACACTTACGACATCACTACGCTCTATCCTTGAAGCACGACAAAAATCAGAATGATTCATTCTTTTCATCTCTTGCATCATTGGCATCAACGATGAGTGAGGAAGATAAGTTGCTGATTGATTTCAATATTGAGCCGACTAATAATGGATGGAAGGAGAAAGCAAGTAATAAGATTAAGCAGTTTAAGAGTGGCAAAGCACCAAATAGAGAAGATGGATTCACAGTTGGTGGAATATTGGGAAGAGTGTTTGATATGTTTAATGTGATATTCGATGAGTTTATTGATATGTTGGAGAGCATCATGGGAGCAGAGACTAAAAAGATGAAGAAATCAGAACAGTTGTTCGATTTAAGATATAGCGATTATAAGATGCACGCAAACTCAAAAGGATACAAGATGCAAACTAGAGTGCTAGGTCAATCCAAAGATGACAAGAAAATCAAACATGCTTTTCGAAATATCGAAACCTCATTCCAACTATTAAACGGTGATAACAAATTTGCAGTCACTCATATCAAAACTAAACGTGGTATCAAAGCGGTAATCAATGCAGTTGAAGATAACAAGCCTTTACTTGGAAGAGTGACGGATGTGTTTTTTGAGAAAGAGATGGTCAATGTTTTGAAAGTGCCTAGCAAGACAACTCTTAAAGAATATCACAAAGTAATCCTGCAAGACAACTTTACTAGAACTGAAATAAGTGCAGACTTCTTTTCAGATAAAAATGGTGCGATTCAATTTGGATATACTCTTGAAAAAGAATCTAGAAAAATATACTTCGGTGGCTACAAAAGGGACTGGTGGGATAAGAAGGGTAGATATGTTAAAGATAAGACACGCTTAGATGACCGTTGCACGCCCACCATGCTCTTTGGAACGCAGGGTAGTGGTAAGACTACTATGAGCGAAACACAAGCCTTATACACCTTTGGAGCACACTTAAACGATAGGGAGGAATGGAAGGAGAAAAGTAAGTCGGTTGTGGTGTTTGACGTAGCAGATGGAGCGATGATTAAGAATATCTATAACTATGTACCAGATTGGTTGAGGGATAGAGTGGTAATATTGAATCATAACAACTTCAAGAATCCAATCGCTGTGAACAATGCAGACCTTCAAGAGTATAATGAAGAAGTTATGCAGGATGAAGATTACGCTTATACGTTAGCTGAAATGGAAGCAAGACTAGTTTTAGAGATATTAGAATCGGATAAGACTATGGCAATGAATAGATGGTTTACATCTGCACTGCAAGCCATACACATGATTAATAAGGATTGGGGATATATCGAAGCAATGAAGATATTGATTGATGATAATTTCAGAGCAGAGAAGGTTATCCCTAACCTCACAGATAGACGTTTGAAATTAGAGATTGAAACGTATCATAATATGTCGATGAATAACGAGACAACTAATATTATCCAAACAATTGAAAATAGATTTTCACAATTAGAGCGTGACCAGAAGTTATGGGACTGCATCGCTCAAAAGCCGTTGCGAGATGAGGAAGGTAAGGTAAAGTTGAACTTCCGTAAGATGATGGATGGAGATGAAGATGGAGCTTATATGATTCTTGTATATATTCCAAAGACTGGTGTTTCTGATATTTACAGAAAATTCATATTCGCTCACTACTTTACTAAAGTTTGGAATGTGGCATTATCACGTGAGGTTGGATTTGCAGGACGTGAATGGCGACCAGAGACACTGGTTGTACTGGATGAGATTCACCAGATATTAGATATTAAGATGGTAGCTAAATTATTCATTGACCTATTCAAAGAGCCACGTAAATACTCTCTACGACTCTGGTTGACTCTTCATGGATGGTCGTCATTGGCAAAAGCGAATAGGACTTATGAGAGTGATATAAAACAATCTATTATGGATAATGGATGTAACTTGGTTATGCTGAAAGGTGGAGGTGAAGCATTCGAAAGTCTAATTGACTTCCTTCATCCTATGACTATTGCAGACTTTAGCAATCTAATGAATATGGATTACTGTGGAATATTTGCAATACGTTGGAAAAATAAGAATCATGTATTTCAAGCTAGACTTGGTAAACCACTAGACAAGAATACAGACTTTAAAGAACACAGTAAGTTTGATTCTGAATTTTTAAAATCATATCAATCACCATATGGAAGAAGTAAAGGTGAAGTTAGGGATGATAATTTGGATAGGAGCTTTGACTTGATTGAGAAGGCAATTCAAAATAATATTGGAGGGGAAGAACCTTGGGACGATTTAGAAGAAGTTGGTATGAAAGAGAAGAAGTCTCCAAAGTTACACTAGACTGGTTAAAGTCTAATGTACGGTTAACTCATAGGGAAATGGAGTTGCTACAGGTCGTATCGGAACGCAAGCTAGTTAACCGAGAACATTTGGAGACTCTAGTACCATCATACAGACACTTGGGTAACAATAGAACAAGGCTCATTAATCGCTCTATTAGGAAGTTATTTGATAACATGTGTCTGGATAAGATACATGAGAAACAAGATTTAGGTAAAGGTAACTCACCTTGTATAGTTGCTTTAGATAGGGGTGGCTCTTTACTGCTAAACCTCTCTCACAAAAGAAGAATACCACATCATAAGATGTTGGTCAATGGTCAAGCTGAAATAAGAAGAAGTGTCCCACTGACGTATAGACATGTAAACGGTATAAATAAAATAGAAGTTGAAACTATATTGTTTTGTGAACAGCAGGGATATGAAATATTAGAATGGAAACATGAGCATGGCAGGGAGTTCAAGTTTAATAGTGAGAAAATTCTAATGATTCCAGATGTTTCCATAAAGCTGAAAATAAAAAACAAGACTGTAAATATATTCTTGGAGTACGATACAGGTAAAGAAGGGATAAGAAGTAAGAAGTCATTTCCAGTAATTTACGAGAAAGTCCTTAACTACAGGAAGTATAAGTTGTCTAAATTGTGGGCAGAGGATTTCACTTACTTCCCATTAGTATTTCTAGTGACGGAAGATGAGCATCGGATTCCATACTTTAATCAGAAATGTAAAGAAAATAGTGTGCAGGGTTATGGAATTTATCATGAGAATTACATTAAATTTCTATCACGTCTAGCCGATAAGGTGTAGACGTTCTTTTTCGCACGCTTAATGGACAAGTAATGCAATTGCACCAGAATCAAATTAGGAACGCTCTATGAGCCTTCTAGGGGCTTTAAAACGCATTTAAAGCATCGTGAGGATGTGCCGTAAAAAATAATCATATAATATGTGTTATATTCTGTTGACTATCATCATAAAGTATACTATAATTTCGTTATAGGGTACTTCGGTACAAAAACAGGAGGATGATAAATATGAGTAAATTAGGAAACGTTGTGCAGTTAAATGGTAAAGGTGAAAACAAAAACCCATACGCTACTATTCACACATACTTAACACGTAAAGGACAAGATAGTGTAAATACAAGAGATACTTACGGAAGACATATCCGAGATTTCTTTAGAACGATGAAAAGCAGAGAACTTGAAGAATTGGTTGAAGAGGATTTAATCTTTGACAAACCGAAAATCAAAGCTTACCAAGTTGCTTTGAAACAACAATACAAAGGCAGTACGGTTAACAATACCATGACAGCACTGAAAGAATGCTATGAACAACTTCAAGAAGATGGGTTTGCAGTAGATGTAGCTTGGTTTAATGTAGAGCGTTACGATGAGCACGATTCTGAAAGTTGGGATGCCTTCACACATGAGGAAGTAGTTGAGGTTATTAATTTGGTTTCTAATACAAGAAAAGGAAGAGAGAAGGCTTTGCTAGTACGTCTTGCGTATGCAACGGCTTTCCGTAAAGAAAGTTTGCTTAGTCTTAAATTTAGTGACATCACTGACATCAACGGTATCTGGTTTGTTAAGACATTGGGTAAAGGTAATAAGTGGTCACACAAGAAACTCTCTGACGATTTGTATGCAGAGATTATGGATTTCAAGGAAGAGGTTGGAAGAGAGAAAATCTTCACACTAACGAACAAGACTGTTAGAAAGATGATGGATTTAATTAGAGAAAACATTGACTTTGGTGACAGAAGAATCGTCTTCCACAGTTTCAAGAAAGCTTCAATTGAGGAAGTTAATGTAATCAGTGGTGGGGATTTGAAAGCGATGCAGGCTCATGGTGACCACTCGAATGCTACGACTACAGTCAACAACTATCTTACTAAAAAGAAATTAGAAGACCTTGTAACTGTAGATGTGAGCAACCACGTGCCAGTTGAGAAGTTTGAAGAGCTGTCAAAAGAAGAGCTTGTAGAGCTTTTGAAAAAGACAGACCGTAACACACAAATTAAATTACTTCGTGAGATGGGTGCAATGTAACCCATCTTTTTTATTATTTGACAAACATCTTCTGATAGCATCCTGCATATACTAACGGTAGAAAGGGAGCTGATAATATGCAGTATTACACTAAAGAAGGTTTAAAGATGTGTGGTAAAGGGCTGACACTTGCAACCATAGGTGCTTCATCGCAGGCATTGATGACAATAGGTGCGAGTATGTTTTTGCAAGTACCGCTTGTTGTAGGATTTGGATACGTTATGTATTCCACTGGAAAGCAGTTATTTAGATTCTCGAAGAATGAATACAACAACATTCAAGGCGAAAGAATAAAGATAATACAATTCAAAGAAAAAAATAAAAAGTAGGAAACATTTAGGCAAACGCACATATAATAAAGTATAGAAAGAGAAAGCAAAAGAAACCAAAAGGAGAGGGTTTAAATGACAGCAACGACAATCGAAAAGGTAAGTTTAGGAAGTTTGTCTCTGGAAGCAGTAAGAGAAATTGTGGTAATTATGAAGAAGAGAAAAATGAATCACATCTACCCAAACAAAATCTCTAACACTTCGTTGAGAAACGAAATCATTAGTGAAATAATCATTGACGAAGAGGATACGGTTTTCGTTATGGTAAATGACGAACCAGTAATGCTTCCACAATTCGCAATGGTTGTTTAATATAGAGCACCGCCCTCTCCTTGCGAGAGGGTTTTTATTTTCCAGTTTTTAGGCGAATTTTAGGTGGTAGCTTAAATCGACTAATACAATATATATAAAACATATATATATACTAGATATGTATATAACTTAGAATAGTATCTAATTTAGATATATATCTAAGTTTAATATATATCTAAATATATATTGTATTAGTCGAAATAGACTACCACCTAAAAATGCTATCAAAAAAAGGTGTCTTAGACACCTTTGAATTGATACTCATTTGCTTCCATGTTCTCTGACGTGCCTGTCGCATCCCCAGACATGACCCAACCTTTATGATGGACATTTATATACCCTCTGCTCTTTAACGTCCCTAGATGCTTGTAGAAGGTGTCTCTGCTTATCCCCATTTCCAAAGTTATCTTATAAAGTGCGATTGCCTTTACATTATTGTCATAGCCATGACATTTGTATTTAAAAAAGGAATACAGCATGAAGTCAATGTTGTCTAGGTTTTCATCGTAGACAAACCTAAGAAACTCCTGCAACGTTATTCTATGGGTGTTGTCATAGTTATATAGAGTTCCGACATCTCCATCGTATTCAAAGAAGAACACAGGCTCTTTGACTTCGTAGTTCCTATTCTTGACAATGGACTTAATTATGCTATAATTTACATCATCAGCATCTAGCATGTTGACCGTCTTAAACTCTCTCATCAACATATCATTTAGTTCTTCTTCGGTATATTCAACATACACAGGATACTCCTTCGTTGTTTTCAACAATCCTGTACTGTCGAGTATACCGTTCTTTTTTATAACCTTGTCAATGGTCTTAGTTGTTTTGTCATAGCCTAGAATCTGTTTGATGTCACTGTTTTGAATATATGTGCCATTGTCAATATCGACAAAGTGAGCATACTTATATAAAAACGACACAGCAATTATGTAGGCATAAGCAAATGATGACTGTTGAATGTTCGTCTGTTTTCTGTTTTTGATTGAATCCGACAGTATACGAAATACGCCATTTGGTATTTGGACGTAAGCATTACTTCCGTACAGTTGTTCGATATTCTTAAAGTGTTTATACATATACATTACATCAACTCCTTACGTCTGTTTAAGCTACCTGCTTAACAATTACGATTATATCATGGTGAAAGATTGCCTGTCAAATAAACATCTATAATTTGTACTTATGTTTATATAGCACACTTTTTTGACAAAAGCCAAAAATAATAGTATAATATATACATAGAGGGTAGTCAAGAGACAATCCTCACACATAGGAATAGGTGGTGACTGGAATTGGGGTCTGTAGCAATAGACACAAAGAAAAAAGAGAGAGAGTTCGAACACTTAACTCTTTCTGACGAAAACGTAGTAAAATACCTAATTCTATACAGAAGCAAAGTGGATACAACTTATGGTGCAAATACAAATATAGAAATCAACAGTGCAGGAGATACCTTCGACTTTAATCAAGAAATCGTAACGTTATACGCTTCCTTAGATAAGGCAGTTGAAGAAGCACTCCTTACACAGAAACAAGAGAAACTTTTGGAAATTCTTTATGAAGGCAATACGGTGAATGATGCAAGCTTGCTTTTAGGACAAAGCAGAATCGCAGTATTTAAGATGCTTGAAAGAATTGTCAAGAAGATAGTAGATGCAGATAATCAAATGTGGTATTACACAATGGGTAAGAACGGATTAATAATAACGGAATAATGAAAGAAGGTATCGTTTAATGAAAGCATTTTTAAAAACATCGGCAGAACTTGGCAATATGGAAGGGAATGTTAATAATGAAGATTCAGCTACCCGATGGGACACAGCGAACGCTAGATGAACATATCCCTTTAGAGGATAAGAAACGCATCGTTGAAGACTTGACGGAAGAATGGATGACCATTATTAAATTGAATTGGCATAGTAATTCGGTAAAGTATTTTCTTGATTCGTTAGCAAACTATCTAGTTTGGCACAAAGAAGAAGATTTAAAATGGACAGAAGACAAAGAAGTCTTGTCTAGAACTAAGATTGAACAAATGGTTAGGTTTAAGAAACGCAGTAAATGTATTAATTTTTCAGATTTACCAGAAGACCAAGCGGAATTGCTTTTCGGTGAAAGAGGTGCTGAATAATGATGACAAGATTAGAAAAGAGCACTGCAATCATCTCAAAAGCGAAAGTATCAAAATGGTGCTACGTGAATACGGAAAATGAATTTAGATTCAAAGACCATACATATGTGATTGATAATAGTGTTGAAGAGTACAAAGTACATAACAAAGCAGGTACTACATACGACTATACGAATGAAGCGTATATGTTTGAAGTGTTGGCGGTAATTGACCAAGACGACAATATTAAATTTTACAATCAGAATTACGAGTACATCAAACCAGAAAATGTTTATGTAAGATACGTAACTTGGTAAAAGGGGTGAAAGAAGTTGAATTTATCAAAACTGATTCATGAAGTCTGGAAGGACAAACGTGTAAAAGATTTAGGTATTAGAAAAAGTGAAGTAAAAGTTGTAGTTAAAGTAGCAGTAGACCACATAGTTAAAGGTTTACTTCAATACGGAAAACTTAAACTAACAGGATTGTTTACATTAGTAGTAAAACAAGCAAAGGGTAGGAAGATTAGAAACCCACAAACTGGTGAGATTATGTACAGCAAAGATTACAACAAAATTGGTATTGAGCCTTCTAAGAGACTAAAAGATGGATTAAAAAAATTCAAAAAGTAATAGCCAAAGGGAGAAATGGGAAATGAAATTTATTACAGATACTAATGCACTACTTAAAAAGCCAGAAGTTGTATTTGATTTTGATTGTGTGATTCCTTCACACGTGTTAAGAGAGGTTGAGCAACTTGAACTGAAACGTAAGAGCGACAAGACTTTGCAATTCCAGATTCGTAGATTAAAGAAATTCCTTGATGAAAATGAAGGTAATCCACATATCTACTACGATTTAAGAGATTACAAATTTACATTAGAAAAAGCAGAAGACAATGGATTCGATGCACAATATGTTGACAACATCTTAATCCAAATCTGCTATGACAATGGTTATGGAGTTATTACCGATGACCGCCTTCTAAAAGAGAAAGCGAAGTTATACAATATTCCTATCCAGAAAATGGATGAGAGTAACTTCGTTGACAATAAAGGTTTCCAAGAAGTTGAAATGATTGAAGAAGGTTATAATCGAATGATGGAAACACCAAATCATAATCATTTTGGTTTAATGGTTAATGAATATGCTATCGTAAATAATCGTAAAGATGGAGAGTTAATCGACATTGTAAAATGGACAGGCGATACTACAAAGTCTCTACGTGATGCACAGGGTAAACTAGGTGCTGAATTTAGAACAAATCAATTTGGCAAATTCAAGCCATTCGATGAGCAACAAATCATGGCAATTGATTCAATCAGAAGCAACCAACTTACAATCCTTCGTGGTCGTGCAGGAAGTGGTAAATCATTAATCACCCTAAATACTGCTTGGAGAATGGTTGAGGAAGAAGGATACAAGCTTGTAATGTTTGTTAACCCAACTCCATTACGTGAAGCACAAGAACTTGGATTCTACAAAGGTGACCGCATGGAGAAGTTAATGCAGTCAGCAGTTGGTACAATGCTTAAATCTAAGTTTGGTGGCGAAGAAGAAATCTTAGCACAAATCTTTGACGAAAAACTAGATATCCTTCCATTCGTGGACTTACGTGGTTACGACACGTCAGAGAACAAAACGATTGTATGGATTCTAGAAGCACAGAACTTAACAGCAGACCTAATGAAGCTAGGATTACAACGTATTTCAGAGAATACCAAAGTAGTTGTAGATGGAGATTACTTTGCACAGGTTGACCGAGATGCGTATTCTTCTGACAATGGTATGAAGCGTATGTCAGAGGTATTCAGAGGTATAGATTTATTTGGAGAAGTTGAACTTCAACAAGTACATAGAAGTCGTGTGGCAGATATTGCCGACCTAATGTAAAAGGAGTGGGGTGTCTCATCCCACTTTCTATATAAAGAAAGGATGAAAGAATTGAGTAATAGAGAAACTAATTTAAGTATGGATAAGATTGAATTATTCCATTACGATGAATCAACAGGAGTATTTAAACCTTTATCAATTGATGGGGCTATCCCTGTAACAATTGTTGGTGGAGGAACAGGAGGAACTAGTGTGAAATTTTTAAGCGGTGCTGTAGCACCTACAGTGGATAAAGGTGCAGATGGTGATATTTATTTAAATACTGCTAATGGTAATTTACATCAAAAGGTTTCTGGTGCTTGGACTTTATTAATGAATATTAAAGGTGCTACTGGTGCACAAGGTACAGCAGGTGCACAGGGTATCCAAGGGATTCAAGGGGTTAAGGGTGACAAAGGAGACACTGGTGCAACAGGAGCTAAAGGTGCTGACGGTGTTGTTACACAGGTGCAGTATGATGCAATCCTTAGTCGTTTAACTGCCTTAGAAGCAAAATAATAAATCGTAACACATTTAGTTGACAAGCGTAAATGATAATGGTATTATATAACTACAGCAAGTAACTGTAATTGGAAAATCGCATACGCCAATATGTGGGAGTTAAGAAGTTCTCCTAAAAAACTTCATTTTTTTTCAACGAACGTAACACATTCGTTTGACAAAAGCAAATAGTAATGATATAATACTTATTACAAGGTTAAGAAATTAACCGAAAGGCACATACAGCAAACTTACAAACAACTTTCAATTGGTATGAAAAATGTGAGTGCCTTGTTATCATGCACCTATAGCTCTAACGGTAGAGCAGAGAGCTGTTAACTCTTTGGTTGGTGGTTCGAATCCATCTAGGTGCGTATATTATGGCTCATTAGTTTAATGGTAAAACGGTGCACTGTCTATGCACAGTTAGGGGTTCGATTCCCCTATGGGTCGCCATACGTCTTTAGTGTAGTGGTAACACTCTAGTCTCCAAAACTAGCATCCTTGGTTCAAATCCAAGAGGGCGTGCCACGTGGGATTCGTTTAATGGTAGGATTTCTGATTGCCATTCAGAAGGTAAGGGTTCGATTCCCTTATCCCACATATTATTGCGAAGTGGACAAACTGGTAAAGTCGCCTGCCTTTGAAGCAGGAGTCATTGGAGGTTCGAAGCCTTCCTTCGCAGTCAACCCAAAGTTTCATACTTTGGAAACTAGATATAATGATAGGCGACTTAGACCTTATGCCTGTTGTAAACCTGTTGGTCTAACTTCCTTTAAAAGAGGGTATCCGACTAAGTGTGCGGAAGGAAAAACGAGTAGGCAACGATTGTATCTAGTTTCCAGTGTGTGGCGTAATGGTAACGCAGTGGACTGTGAATCCACGAATGAGGGTTCAATTCCCTCCATGCTGATTAAGAGAATGTTTACAGTATTATTCAACTCTTTAAAAAGAAACTGTCCACAACGATGCGGTGAGGACAAATGGTTAAGTTGCTTGGCTCATAACCAAGAGATAGAGGGTTCGACTCCCTCCACCGTAATTTAAAGACACTAACAGCTATTACATTATCGCAGAGGAACTTTCGGTTGCACGTTCGAGTCGTGTCTTCGGTGACCACCGAAGTAGCTCAATTGGTAGAGCAAAAGTATGATAATAGTGTCTTGATTATGCAGGTATGATGGAATGGCAGACATAGAGGACTTAAAATCCTCTGACCGTATGGTCGTGCAAGTTCGAGTCTTGCTACCTGTATCTACTTTTTACCATAGGGGCTGTGGTGAAGGGGTTTAACACGCTAGTCTGCAAAACTAGTATATGTCGCCAGTTCGAATCTGGTCAGTCCCTCTTAATTATTATTACGCTCTGTTGGACAAATCGGTTTAAGTCGCTACCCTTTCAAGGTAGAGATTGCGAGTTCGAATCTCGTACAGAGTATACAAAGACACATACAGCAACTACATTAAAATACACTTTCAGAACAAGTAAGGTGAGAGTTCGAATCTCTCTAGAGGGTGACTAACCTCTATGGTGTAACGGTAGCATTAAAAACTGTGTCTTGCAGAGAGTCTAGTCAACTCTCACCACTGGTGGATTCGTATAGTGGTAATACAATCGGCTGATAACCGATAAACGGAAGTTCAATTCTTTCATCCACCATCTAAATATGGGCGTGCATTCATTGGTGAGATAAGCTGACTGTAAATCAGTGGCGTTACGCTGTAGTGGTTCGAATCCACTCATGCCCATCCTATTATGGCGAATTAATCCAACGGCAGAGATAGTGGTCTTAGAAGCCATCCAGTGTGAGTTCGAATCTCACATTCGCTATTCCTTAAAGGCACGCACAGCAACTACAAAATTCGGTCAGCCAAAATTTGACTAGTAGCTTAATTGGTTAAAGCATCCGATTGATAATCGGAAGATTGTTGGTTCGAGTCCAACCTTAAACTATGTGCCTTGTTTCTGGGTCATTAACTCAATGGTAGAGTAATCGGCTTTTAACCGATATGCTAGAGGTTCGAGTCCTCTATGACCCACTTTATATTATGTGGATATGGGGCAGTTGGTAGCCTACTCCTTTTGGAAGGGAGATGTCGCAAGTTCGAGTCTTGCTATCCGCACTAATCTTACTGGTGTTCTAGATTTCAAAGACGAAGACTAGAGTTGACATACTCTTCAAAAGTGCTCAAATCCTTATGCTCCACTGCTAACTTAGGAAGGTTATAGGCAGATGGAAAGTGAAAACCTTCTGTTGAGTCCTGCTTTGAAAGTATAAGGTCGGCAGGCTCACAAGATAGGGTAGTTGCTTACCTCAATGATATCAATGAAAGTAACCGTTTACACGATAGTTAGAGTTAAACTATCGTGCCCAAGGGGGATTAGTTTAGTGGGAAAACGATGGCTTTGCAAGCCATAATCAAGGGTTCGACTCCCTTATCCTCCACCATATGCCTTTTTAGTTTAGTGGTAAAACAATCGCCTTGTAAGCGATATTCGACAGTTCGATTCTGTCATTAGGCTTTTGTGGCATTAGCCACGCAACCTCCTGTTAGTCCTGTGGGAGTTAAATAATTAAGGCTGTGGTTAAGCTTCCACTACAAAAAGCATTCTTGGAAGCGTAGACATAATGGTATTGGGGCGGTCTTGAAAACCGTTGGGTGTAAAAGCTTTGCAGGTTCAAATCCTGTCGCTTCCTTAATCATGGAGAGTTGTCAGAGTCAGGCTTATCGTGCTTCCCTGCTACGGAAGTGTGGGTTAACTCCCACCAAGGGTTCGAATCCCTTACTCTCCTTATATTACGTGGTATTGGTCTAGGGGTTATGATTTGTGGCTTCCAACCATGAGACATCGGTTCGAATCCGATATACCACATATTTACCGAAATAGTGAAACGGATATCACGATAGACTACGAATCTATAAGTCCAAGTTCGATTCTTGGTTTCGGTGTTCTTACCCTAGAAGCACAACTGGATGTGCAAGTGGCTTCTATCCATTAGGTTGCAGGTTCGAATCCTGTCTAGGGTGTTTTAGGCTCTAACAGCAATCATAATCCATTTGACTGTTAATCAAAAAAAGGTATAAAGAGCCTAGTTTTTAAAAGAATGTAACACACTTGCTTGACAAAAGCAAAAGATAATAGTATAATTAACTCATAGGCTCATACAGCAAACTATAATACATATGACAAATTTAAAGATTAAAAGAATTTCATTATTATAAGAGCCTAGTTAATACTGTTTGAAAAGACACATACAGCAATTCTTAAAATATAACAATCAGAACAATTGTATGAGTAGCGTGAAGCTACAACCGATAGGAGTGTCTTGTTATTAAACAGTTTCTTGCATTTTAAATAACATGATTTAGAGTTTGAGAAAGTATTTAATAAAAACAATTAAAAGAGAAAAAGGAGTAGTGATACTATGTTAAATCATTTACAAAACGAGTTTAACAAATCAAAAACAGCGAATGGGGCATTTGCTTACAAGAGCACAAAGTCAGATGTACTTGACTTGTTTTCTACAGGTGGTGCATTCCGTAATCGCAGTGACGAAGATGTAAAGGTTTTAGTTTCTAAGGCTTATGGTGAAAATCCAGAATTAGCTATGAAAACTTTATTCTATCTTCGTGATATTACAGAGGGTCAAGGTGAAAGACGTTTCTTCCGAGTTGCTATGCAACATTTAGCTCTTCATCACAAAGAGTCATTGAAGAAGAATTTAGCGTTAGTGCCTGCATTTGGTCGATGGGATGACTTATGGGTTTTACTAGACACAGGTCTAAAAGCAGACGTATTAGCTTTAGTTAAACGTCAGTTGAATGCCGATAAGAAAACAGAACATCCAAGCTTACTAGCTAAGTGGATGCCATCTGAAAATGCTTCTAGTTACAAGACTAAGAAGTATGCGAAAATTATGCGTGAGCATTTTGGTGTAAAGCCAAAGCAATACCGTAAGACATTATCTGCTTTAAGAGCGAAGTTGAACTTAGTTGAAACTAAGCTTACAGATAAGCGTTATGGAGAAATTCAATATGATAAACTGCCATCACGTGCAGGATTAATTTATCGTGGAGCATTCTTCCGTAATGATGAAGACCGTTACAAAGACTTTTTAGACAGCTTGACTAAAGGTGAAGTTAAGATTAATGCTAAAACATTATATCCATACGACATCGTTAGCAAATGTTTCCAAGGCTTTAGAGGTCAAAACATCTGGGGTGGATATGGCAAGGAATTAACAAGAGAAGAAATTCAATTGTTAGATGCACAATGGAAAGCGTTGCCAGATTTCATTGATGGTGCGAGTGAAAACTCAATCGCTGTAGTGGACACATCTGGTAGCATGACAGGAAACCCAATGAACGTTGCAGTATCTTTAGGCATCTACCTAGCTGAACGTAACAAAGGAGTATTCCACAATCACTTCTTAACTTTCAACAGCAGACCAGACCTTAAAAAAGTCGTAGGTGGCAATATTGTTGAAAAGGCACGTAACTTGTCTGATTCAAGTTGGGGTGGCTCAACTAACATTGAAGCCGTATTCCAAAAAATCTTGGACACAGCAGTTGCAAACAATGTGCCTAAAGAAGAAATGATTGCAAAAGTGTACATCATCTCTGACATGCAGTTTAACCACTGTACGCAAGGTGCTGACACACACATCTTCAAAAATATGGCAGAGAAATTCGAAGCTAAAGGTTACGAATTGCCAAACTTAGTATTCTGGAATGTGAACGCATTCGTGAGTAACACACAGTTTACTATGAATGAGCAAGGAGTGCAATTAGTATCTGGATTGTCACCATCCATCTTCAAGCAATTGTTAGATGCGAATGGCAAGACTGCATATGAGTTGATGTTGGATGTAGTTGAGTCTGATAGATACAAAGAGGTAACAGCGTAAGCTGTTCCTCATAATAGAATAATTCTTGCGTAAGCAAGTGGTCGGGAAGAGAAATAGAAAGGTCAAGGGCATACGCTCTTGGCTTATTCTAGTGGTATAAACAATAAAAGGAGTTTTTAAGAATGGCAAAAAGAACAAATTCATTTCAAGTAAAAGGTGAGTTAAGCCTAGCAGAAGGTGTAATTTACGAAGTTAAAAAAGAAGAAGTGTTAACAATCCCTTTCTTTGATATTTTAAAAGAGTTTGAAGGTAAAACGATTACATTCTCTATTAAAGAAGAAAATGAAATTACAGGCGATGAAGCACCAGAATTAGAAGACTAAGAGTAAGGGTGATTACAATGAGGTCATATACTAACAAGAGCGGTGAACTTATTAAGGTAAGTGAAGAGCATTTAAATACTGCTGTTAGAATTAAGAAAGAACTACAGAATGCATCACCATCAAGAAAGTGCTCATGGTCACTTTTAGTTAAGATGATGGAGCGTGAGGGCTACTTTGATGCAGATAACAATGAATCGTATAGATGCATGATTAAAGCCTTCCAGAAGAGCGTAGGAGAGCTTCCAGAAGCTCCTAAGTATGCTAGTATGGTAGCAGACTCAAAGCTTGAATCAATCAAGGAACTGGTTGGAGAAGTGGCGTATGAGAAGCGTGAGAATCAACATGTACTACGAGAACTTAATAAAGTTAAACGAGATGTGATTGATTTCGCTATCACAGCAGAGCAAATTGGAAACGCTTTCAAAGAGCATGATTTCACTGCATTAAAATTCGAAGCACAACCTATTAATATGATAGGAACTTCTAAGATGGTTGTAAGTCTATCGGATTTACATATCGGTGCAGTTGTGGACAATAAGGTTAATACATATGATTACAATGTCGCAATCGAAAGAATGCAGAAATACTTAAATAAGATTATTGCAGAAGTAAAGGTCAACAATATTTCGGATGTATATGTTATGAATCTTGGAGATACAGTAGAGCATTCTTCTATGAGATTTGCACAAGGCTATAAAGTAGAATTTGCATATTCAGAACAAATCGTAAGAGCATCTGACTTAATCCAGAAATTCCTAATTGGGTTGTCACAGCATACAAAGGTGACCTATGCAGGCATCGCAGGCAATCACGATAGAGTAGATGGAGATAAGAATAAAGGTATTGATGGTGACCATGCAGTAAAAGCAATTAACTATTCAATTAAACAGTTTATCGAAAATGCTAGAATCGAAAGAATTACATATGAACAGGCAGAAGATTACAAACATTCGTTTGTAGTAGGTGGTAAGAATATTTTAGCATTACATGGTGATTTAGACAACCAGAACAATCCTAATCTATTAGCAAACCATTCTAAGAATGACGGTATTGATTACGACTTAGTATTAATGGGTCACACTCATACACGATTCTTAAAAGAAGTACATGATAATAAATTCATTTCAGTAAGTGGAAGCTTAAAGGGTGCGGATGACTTTGTATTGAATAAATTACGTAAAGTATCATCACCATCACAGAGCTATCACATCATTAGAGAAGATGGAGAAATCGAAGTAAGATGGGTAACATTCTTCTAGATAAAAACTGAATTTTATCAAAAGGTTAACAAAAGTGCCTTGATAAACACTATATTAGTGAGGGGTATTTTATATCGCCCTATCTGCATACTCTCCCTTTGCAGTTAGGACGATATGAAAATACTCTTTTTATATTTCAGAGAAAAAGGAGTGTAACATTAGTGAGCACTAGAAAAAGAAAAACAGAATCTACTCCAAAGAAGAAATGTTCGTCATGTGGCAAAGAAAAAGCTACGACATTTTTCTTCAAAGTAGACAGTCCTTTATTCCCAGATGGAATGATTAACACTTGTCGTGACTGTGTACGTAAGCAAGTAGATGTAGACGATATGGAACAAGTAATTAGTTTCCTTCGTCAAATTGACAAGCCGTTTATCCAAGATTATTGGAACGAAGCACTTCAATCTAAGAATCATCCATTAGGAGAATATATTAGAAAAATCAATTCTTTAAATCAAGTTAAAAACAAAACATTTGACAATAGTGATATTGTCGGTGCAGGTACAACAATTGATTTTCAAGCTTCACAAATTTCCGATGAAATAGAAACAGAGGACGGAGAAATTATTAAGTATTCAGATTCCCTTATTTCAAGATGGGGCGTTGGATACAAGAAGCATGAGTATCTTCGATTAGAGAAATTCTATCAAGATATGATGATGACATATGAGGTTAAAACAACTAACCACAAACATATGTTAAAGCAATTAGCGAAACTATCTGTAGAAGCAGATAACGCTTTAGCGATTAAAGACTTTACTCTTTATTCAAAGATTAACAAAGAGTACGACATCATCCTTAAATCCGCAGGTATGCGACCTGTCGATAAGAAGAGTGGGTCGGAAGCAACTGGTCTTTTCTCATTCGCACAAGTTTGGGCAGAAATCGAAAGAGAAGGATTTGTTCCACCTAAAGTAATTGATACTCCAAAAGATGATATTGATTACATGTTAATGTGGTACATGCAATTCGCACAAAGATTAGTTGGTAAACCTGTTAGCGTAGAACCTCCTGTTGGATGGCGAGAAGAGGTAATGCCAAATGACGAATCAGAGTAAAGGCATTAGTGCTTATGACCAAGTAAAGGAAGAGTTTAGAAAAGCTCTTTCATTCTTTAGAGAATATCCAGATTATTTTATTGATTTTATTAGAACTGAAAATACACGATTTAGATTAACACCTTTCCAAAGAGTATTCCTAAGAGCTTTCTTTAGAAAAAAGAAAGTAGGAATTGTTGCAAGTCGTGGTATTTCAAAGACATACATAGACGTAATGGCACATTACTTAAAGTGCATTATGTATCCTAATTCAAGTATTTGTTTGGCGATGCCAACAAAAACTCAAAGTGCGAAAGTTGTTCAAGAGAAAGTAGAAGAGCTTTGGACGGATTATCCTCTATTAAAAAATGAGGTAATCTTTGAAAGATGCAAATTCCAAAAGGACTATGTAAGATTAGTATTCCGAAATGGCTCTTCATTAGATACATTAACAGTTGGAGAATCATCACGTGGTCTACGTGCTAACAGTATTGCGTTAGAAGAGATTGTCGATGAGAAGATGGATAGAGATACGATAAACAACGTTATCCTTCCAATTCTAGCACAACCACGTATGACAAGACATGGTGCAGACCCAAATGAGTATTCTAAGACACAAGCTTACATTACAACTGCTTCTCACAAGCAATCATATTGTTACGAGAAGTATATGGAATTATTTAATGAAATGACCGATGGTAAGCCAACAATCGTATTAGGTAGTTCTTATGAAATGGGTGCAAGATTCGGTACATTAGATTTAGATGATGTAACGGAAAAAATTAACTCTGCTACATATTCTCCACTATCATTTGATAGAGAGTATCGTAGTATCTTTACAGGGTCAAGTGAAAAATCTCTTGTAACAGTTGAAGATATTAATAGATGTAGAACAGAGAAGAAACCAGAATTTAGAGCAGATAAGAAGTCGAAAGATGCCATGTACGTACTATCTTACGATATTGCACGTGCGGAAGGTAAACAAACGGCTAACTCATCTCTAGCAGTATTTAAATGCTTACCAAGAGGTGACGGAACTTATCAAAAGTTCTTAGTTAATATGTTCGTAATGGAAGGTACTCACTTCCATGAGCAAGCATTATTCTTGAAACAAAAAGTAGTAGAGTATAATGCAAGCGTACTTGTTCTTGACCATAACGGTATTGGTAGAGCGGTAACGGATATTCTGGTAACAGAGATTGATGGAAACCCTCCATACTCTGTAATCAATGATGACAGATACGATAAATACAAACGTCCTAACAGTATTCCAATGTTGTACTTAATTTCAGCACAATCAAGGGAAACTCATAACAGTGATATTGTAAACGTATTCATGGCAACAATTGCCAACAAAGATGTATTCATGCTTAAATCAGAAGGCAATATGCGTGGGCTGATTAAAGAACAAGACCCAACGCTTTTAGGCGAACAATTAATTCCATTTATCCAAATAGATAGAATGGTAGACGAAATTATGAACCTTGAATATGTACAAAGTGGTAACAAAACAAGCGTTAAACAAATTTCTAGAAGCGTAGAGAAAGATAGATATTCCGCATTTGCTTACGGATTATTCTATATGTACTTACTAGAAAAGAAAAATAAAGAAAGACAAAGAGAAACTTACGATGCGACAGGCTTCTTCGCTGTGAAGAAAGCAAACTATCGTGTTAAGAGTTGGGATTAATAGGAGGTGCAAAATATGACAGAAGAAAACAAGGTCGAAAGACCAATAGCAATGACGTTCGATAGTATGGCATTCGCAAAACTTATGGTTAATGACTTATCTAAATCTAGAGAAGGTCGCAGAATGCTAAAGAAATACAAGCAGAGTGAAGTACGAGAAATCGTAGAAAATTACAAGATGCCTAAGAATCAAGAGAAGTTGAGAGAGATTTCAAGTATCTTGTTTGCGAAGAGTCCACAATATCAGAGATTGTTATTCTATCTTTCTGGGATGGCGTTATTTGCACACATTATCGCTCCTATTAAGGATATCAAGAAGGCTAATAAAGCTAAAGTTATTAAACAGTATACTCAAATTGGTGAACTGTTAAAGCTTATGAATCTTCGACATGAAATGACAAAGGTTTTAAAAATCGCATTTCGTGAAGATACTTTCTTTGGA
>Ga0256901_1000334_pt1 | contig 27500 bp, 26 predicted proteins | sample MC6MC0689MT_FD_190200 | JGI IMG/M metagenome (GOLD analysis project Ga0256901, IMG submission 190200) | Metatranscriptome of enriched soil aggregate microbial communities from Iowa State University, Ames, United States - MC6-MC0689-MT... | ecosystem: Environmental > Terrestrial > Soil >... | reverse complement strand
TTTTAGTTTATTTGTTGAATTAATAGGAAGAGCAATATAATATTAATGGTGTATTTCGTATTTGTGAATAAGAAAGGATGTAATTCATGTTTAATACTATTGATGATTTGTCTGTTACCTCAATACGTACGCTCTCCATTGATGCAATCGAGAAGGCAAACTCTGGACATCCTGGGATGCCGATGGGTGCTGCCCCAATGACCTATACATTATGGACACGCATAATGAACCATAATCCCAAGAATCCTCACTGGTTTAACCGTGACCGATTTGTCTTATCTGCAGGCCATGGTTCAGCATTGCTTTACAGTATGCTTCATTTATCCGGATACAATTTAACCATGGATGATCTGAAACAATTCCGTCAATGGGGAAGTAAAACACCTGGACACCCTGAGTATGGACATACTGAAGGGGTTGAAGCTACAACTGGCCCGCTTGGCCAAGGAATTGCGATGGCAGTTGGAATGGCAATGGCAGAACGCCATGTCGCAAGCGTTTATAATAAAGACAATTATGAACTTGTGAACCATTTTACATACAGTATTTGCGGTGATGGGGATTTAATGGAAGGTGTTTCTGCAGAGGCAGCTTCGCTTGCAGGACATTTGAAATTAGGACGTTTGGTTGTCCTTTATGATTCCAATGACATTTCACTTGATGGTGACTTGAATAAATCATTCTCTGAAAGTGTGAAAGACCGTTTCCAAGCATATGGCTGGCAATATCTTCGAGTAGAAGATGGCAATAATCTTGAAGAAATCGCTAAAGCACTTGAAGAAGCTAAAAATGATTTAGACCGTCCGACCATGATTGAAGTAAGAACAGTCATTGGTTATGGCTCACCTAATCGTGCCGGAACATCTGGTGTTCACGGTTCACCACTTGGTGCCGATGAGCTAAAACTTACAAAAGAAGCTTATAAATGGACATTCGAAGAAGATTTCCATGTACCGCAAGAAGTCTATGACAATTTCCAAAAACTTATTATAGAAAACGGTGAAAAGAAGGAAAGAGAATGGAATGACCTTTTCGCACAGTATAAAACTGAATACCCTGAACTTGCAGCACAGCTAGAACAAGCACTAGCAAATGAACTTCCTGAAGGCTGGGACAAAGATGTTCCTCTATATCCAGAAGGAAAAAGCCTTGCAAGCCGTGCTTCCTCCAGTGAAGTATTAAATGGTATTGCGAAAAACCTTCCTACTTTCATCGGTGGTTCTGCAGACCTTGCAGGTTCAAATAAAACGATGATTAAAGGTTCAAAAGACTATATGCCTGGCGCTTATGAAGGCCGAAACTTCTGGTTCGGTGTACGTGAATTTGCGATGGGTGCTGCGATGAACGGAATTGCCCTTCATGGCGGTGTAAAAGTATTTGGCGGTACTTTCTTTGTTTTCTCTGACTACTTACGTCCAGCAATTCGTTTAGCTGCATTAATGGGATTACCTGTTACCTATGTATTTACCCATGATAGCATTGCTGTTGGGGAAGATGGTCCGACACACGAACCAATCGAACAACTTGCTGCATTACGCGCTATGCCAGGATTATCAATCATTCGTCCTGCTGACGGTAACGAAACAGCGGCAGCTTGGAAGCTTGCTGTTGAGTCAACCAACAAGCCTACAGCACTGGTATTGACGCGTCAAGATCTACCGACATTAAAAGGGACCGATACAACCGCGTACGAGGGAGTTTCAAAAGGAGCATATGTGGTTTCTCCAGCTGAAAAAGAAATTCCAGATGCATTATTGTTGGCGACTGGCTCAGAAGTTAGTCTAGCTGTTGATGCACAAAAAGCCCTTGCTAGCGAAGGCGTTCACGTTTCTGTTGTCAGCATGCCATCATGGGATCGTTTTGAACAACAATCCCAAGAATACAAACATTCTGTGCTGCCTAAGAATGTGAAAAAACGACTTGGAATTGAAGTGGGAGCTTCCTTTGGCTGGCATAAATATACTGGTGACGAAGGCGATGTTTTAGCGATTGATAAGTTCGGAGCTTCAGCGCCAGGTGAAAAAATCATGGAAGAATACGGCTTTACTGTTAATAATGTAGTTGCACGTGTAAAAGCACTTTTACAAAAATAAGATCGTGAAAGTCAGGAGAGAACGGAGGAATCCGTTCTCTTTTTTTGGAGGTAAATATTGTAATAATATGGTAAAATATCCAATAATCAAAGAAAGTGAGCCAAAAACTAAAAATTTTGAGCCAAAACGGGTTCAAAATGAGCCATAAATTGGAATTTTTGAGCCAATCCACCCACAAAATTAGCCAATCCGGAATAAGCAAAAAGTATGTCAGATGAATCTGACGCAATGAAGGGAAAAATCCACGAAACTGCTGTAGAGGACTATCGGTATTATTTGTTAAATTAGCTTCACTTTTCACAATAATGTGAACAAAATGTCCTTTAAAAGGAATTCTCGATCATTCTAACGAATTCATAGTAGATTTGTTATAAAACCTGTTAATCGACAAAAATAGTGAAAGTTTTTGCCGCCGAAAGACAAATGTTTTGTCGTTGTTTTTTTATAATAGGAAAAAGGGGTTTCAACGAAGGAGAGGACAGTGGTGAGAAAATATCAGCTATATTTAATAGAAGATGAATTTGCCGCCCATTACTTCGGAAGAGAGCGATTATTTTTTCAGCTTTTTCAGGAACATCGAACAGCTGACGGTGAGCTTAAATTTATAACACAAAAGCAAATTTCTTATATAACGAAACGGGTAGAAGTGTTAAAGATCCATCAATTGATACAAAAACAACTGGGAAAAATTAAAGGCTTTAAAGCGGATCATGGCGCATACACGATTTTCTTAAGTGGAAAACTAAGCACGGCAAGGCTTGAGGTCTTTCAGGACTTACTTACAGTTGAAGCGGAAGGGAGCTATGAAGCAGAAACGGCTTTTTTTGAAGTGCTTAGAAAATGCGAATCTTCATTTTTGGCATTGGACCTTGACCACGAGCGATACGGCTGGTTAAAACCGATTAAAGAAAGAAAATTTATCTAATTGCATCGAGATATTGTCTTATCCCGTATTATTTAGTACACTGTATGGTAGACAACATGAAGGAGGAAGTTTAATGGGTTATTACATTCTAGTTGGTATACTAGCATTAGCCGCTGGTGTAGCACTAGGATTTTTCATTGCTCGTAAATATATGATGAGCTACTTAAAGAAAAATCCGCCAATCAATGAACAAATGTTAAAAATGATGATGATGCAAATGGGTATGAAGCCTTCGCAGAAGAAAATCAACCAAATGATGTCAGCGATGAACAAGCAGCAAACTAAATAAAACGGACAAGCGCTCATGTAGATGAGTGCTTTTTTCATGCTTTAAAATCGGAATTTCTAAATCTTTATTATTTTAGAAATATTTGATAAAATATAACCTCGGCATGCTAAAATATTTTTGCAGGCAGTTTTTAGTATTATTTTCTTAGGTCTTTGGGGGGGTTTTATGAAGGTTTTTTTAGAGTTAGGCTGGTTTTTTAAACAGGAGAAAAAAGCGTACATATCAGGGGTTCTTATTTTATTACTTGTTGCACTGCTACAGCTAGTTCCGCCAAAGGTTATTGGCATTATTGCCGACCATATTAACGATGGAACCGTCACTAAAGGAATGCTGATCGAGTGGATTGTGGTTCTGATTGCTGTGGGGCTGGCGATGTATGTCCTTAGATATTATTGGAGAATTATGATTTTTGGTTCAGCGGTAAAACTTAGCAGGATTTTAAGAAATCGTTTGTATCAACATTTTACCAAAATGTCACCATCATTTTATCAGAAAAGCCGGATTGGTGACCTGATGGCCCATGCCACAAACGATCTGTCAGCTATACAACAAACGGCGGGAGCGGGGGTCTTAACTCTTGTGGACTCCCTATCAACAGGCGGATTTGTCATCATTGCTATGGCTTTTACGATCAGTTGGAAGCTAACCTTAATTTGTTTAATTCCAATGCCGTTTATGGCACTGTTGACAAACTGGTTTGGCACGATGCTGCACAAAAGTTTTTATAAGGCACAAGAAGCATTTTCATCACTAAATGATAAAACACAGGAAAGTATTACAGGGATTAAGGTCATCAAAACGTTTGGACAGGAGCAGGAAGATATAGAAGATTTCCGTAAACAATCGGCGGATGTTGTCCAAAAAAATATTGTTGTAGCGAAAATTGATTCCCTCTATGACCCTACCATTTCAATTATTGTCGGCATTTCTTTTTTTTTATCGATTGCATTTGGTGCGAAGTATGTCCTTAATGACGAGTTATCGATTGGCGAGTTAATCTCATTTACGACTTATTTAGGTTTATTAATCTGGCCAATGCTTGCATTTGGCTGGTTATTTAACATCGTTGAACGCGGCCGCGCTTCTTATGACCGTGTTTCCGCACTTCTAAGGGAAAAGGTAGACATTATTGATAACGAAAAGGCTTTGGATATCTTGCCATGTGGCGATATCCAATACAGAATCACAGAATTTACCTATCCAGGTGAATCAAGGCCAATCTTAACAGATATTAATTTTTCACTTAAAAAAGGTGAGACGCTTGGGATTGTCGGTAAAACGGGTGCAGGAAAAACAACGCTTTTGAAGCTGCTGATTCGGGAGTTTGAAGGCTATGAAGGTGAGATTCTTTTTGGCGGCATGACTCTAAAAGACTATAAGTTGGAAAAATTACGCAAAGCAATCGGCTATGTTCCACAGGATCATTTCTTATTTTCGGCTACTGTTGCTGAAAATATTGCCTTTACAGACCCAACTGCCACATTATTGGAAGTTGAAACTGCCGCGAAACTAGCTAATATCCACGACGATATTCTTCAATTTACCGATGGCTATGAAACAGTTGTTGGAGAACGGGGAGTTTCATTATCTGGGGGACAAAAACAAAGAATTTCGATTGCCCGCGCACTATTAATGAATCCGGAAGTATTAGTCCTTGATGATTCCTTGTCAGCGGTAGATGCCAAAACTGAGGAAGAAATTCTTTCTTCATTAAGGCAGAATCGCGAAGGAAAAACAACGATCATTACTTCACACCGTTTAAGTGCTATTCAACATGCCAATCTTATTCTTGTCTTAGAAGAAGGGAAGATCATGGAAAGAGGCACACACGAGGAATTGATGGATTTAGACGGATGGTATAAGGAAATGTATTTACACCAGCAGCTAGAAGAGCTGGTCGAGCATGGAGGACATTAATATGGATGAGAAAGCAAATTTGTCAGAACGTGATCAACGAAAGGTCTTATTCCGTCTTCTTTCCTATACAAAGCCGCATAAAAAAATCATTGGTCTTGCATTTATCCTGCTGCTGCTAACAACTATTGGGGATATTGTTCTGCCGCTTTTAGTTAAAATCTTCATTGATGATTATTTGACACCAGGAAATCTTGCGTTTCAGCCTTTATTGATTCTTGGTTCGGTTTACATGGGAATACAAATTGTTAAAGCGATCTTGATGTTTTTCCAATTTGTGAAATTTCAGGAGATTGCCTTATATATAATCCAACAGCTTCGCATAGATGTTTTTTCGAAGGTTCAATCACTTGGGTTGAAGTATTTTGATAAAACCCCTGCAGGCAGTATCGTCTCTCGGGTAACGAATGATACAGAAGCGATTAAGGATATGTTTGTTACCGTAATTGCGACTTTTATTCAAAGTGGATTTTTGCTGACTGGTATATTTATTGCTATGTTTATTTTGAATGTGAAGCTGGCCTTATTCTGTGTCATCATTATCCCGATTTTATTATTTGTCATGAATTTATACCGGAAATTAAGCTCACGTTACTATCTGGATATGCGTGAAAGACTAAGCCAGCTGAATGCGAAATTAAGCGAGTCCTTGTCTGGCATGTCGATCATTCAAGTATTTCGGCAGGAAAAACGCCTTCGAAAAGAATTTGGCGATATTAACGAGCAGCACTACAATGCGGGTATGAAAAATATTAAAATAGATGGATTGCTTTTAAGACCGGCAATTGATTTGATTTATATTTTTGCACTGATCATTGTCCTAAGCTATTTCGGGATTACCTCCTTTGAGAATAGTGTAGAAATTGGAGTTATCTATGCGTTTATTAATTATTTGGATCGTTTTTTTGAACCGGTAAACCAGATGATGATGCGGCTGTCACTATATCAGCAGGCCATTGTTGCAGGCTCAAGGGTATTTAAATTGCTAGATGAGGAAGAGTTGGCTCCGCCTCAGAGTGAAGAGAAAACCATATCAATTGAAGAAGGAAAGATTGAATTTAAGAACTTAAGTTTTTCTTATGATGGGAAACGGGACGTTCTTAAAAATATATCCTTTACCGCAAATCCGGGCGAAACGGTTGCACTTGTGGGCCATACCGGAAGCGGCAAGAGTTCCATCATTAATCTAATGATGCGTTTCTATGAATACGAACGTGGAGAGATATTGATTGATGGGGAATCCATTCGCAACTTTACCAAGCAGGAACTCAGAGAGAAAATGGGACTGGTCCTGCAGGATCCGTTTTTGTTTTATGGGACAGTAAAAGATAATATTCGGCTTCATAACGAGGACATGACGGATGAACAAGTAGAAGAAGCGGCAAAGTTTGTTCAAGCACATTTGTTTATTGATAAGCTTGAGGATGGCTTTGATCATAAAGTAGTGGAAAGGGGCGCCACTTTCTCGAGCGGTCAGCGGCAATTAATTGCTTTCGCGAGAACGATTGCGGCAAATCCCAAAATATTGGTTCTGGATGAAGCGACGGCTAATATAGATACGGAAACAGAAGAAGCAATTCAAACAGCCCTTGCGAAAATGCGCAAAGGAAGGACTACCATTGCCATTGCCCATAGATTATCCACCATCCAGGATGCTGACCTCATTCTTGTGTTACATCAAGGGGAAATTGTGGAGCGGGGAACACATCAGGAACTGTTGGCACAAGAAGGTTTATATCATAAAATGTTCCTATTGCAAAATGGAGTAATTGGACATTTAGAGGATATAGTAAAATAATAGAAAAGCCCGGCACTTTGCCGGGCTTTTCTATAGTAATTAACCTATTAGGTAGTGGTATGAGCTGCTAACAGGCCGATGATGAAACTTTTTTTATATAGATTCGATTATATTCATTTAAAAGGTTGTCCAGTTCCTGACTATAGCGAATTGCAACGGAGGAAGTTAAGCCGTTGGTTGTAGCCACTTGAATTAATTCAGCGCGCTTTTTTTCAATTAATGCAACTAATTCTTGTTTGATCACGGCCGTATATCCTTTCCGGAGTAACTCCTAAATTTGGAAAAAATAGATTGATAGACTTCAAAAGTGGGATTGTTTTACTAGTATAACCTATGATGTAAAAAATTTCAAAGATATTTGTAAAATAATAACCAATCACAACCTCTGGAAATTGGAAAATATGAATATTTTTTGAAGTGTAAGCATTGGAGTCACAAAATATTCATGTTAACCATTATCTTTTAGAAATAATTTTTGTTAGAATGAAGAGGTATCGACTATAGTGGGAGTGTTAATATGTCTGATGTAAATATATTTTTAGCATTAGGGGCAGGATTTTTAAGCTTTATTTCACCTTGTTGTTTACCACTTTATCCAGCGTTTCTATCGTACATAACTGGAATGTCTGTAGGGGAACTGAAAAGTGAAAATGCCATGCTGCAAAAACGAAGTTTGCTCCATACGTTATTTTTCTTGATTGGGTTTTCAATTATTTTTATTGCCATTGGATTTGGGACATCTTTTATTGGGAGCTTTTTTTCTGAGTATAAAGACATTATTCGTCAATTGGGCGGAATATTTATTGTTTTATTTGGATTAATCATAGTTGGTGTATTTAAACCAGAGATTTTGATGAAGGATCGAAGGTTTGAATTTAAGAATCGCCCTTCTGGATATATTGGGTCAATTTTAATTGGGATGGCTTTTGCCGCAGGGTGGACACCTTGTACAGGTCCGATCCTTTCGGCAGTTATTCTTCTAGCTGGATCAAATCCAGGCTCAGGAGTATTATACATGCTGGCTTATTCATTGGGCTTCGCCATTCCGTTTTTAATATTATCCTTCTTTGTTGGACGGATGAAATGGATTAAAAAACACAGTGGAAAAATTATGAAAATTGGCGGCTATATCATGATTGTCATGGGGATTGTCCTCTTTTTTGATTGGATGACAAAAATCATAATCATTTTCCAAGGAATGTTTGGCGGATTTACTGGATTTTAAGTCCCCCTCGCACCATCCATAGGGTATTGAAATCAGAACCATTAGGATCCTCCTTAATGGTTTTTCCTTTTTTTGTTTCCATACCTTCCTCAGTGAAAATTTGGGTATAGAAATACAATACAAAAATGTATATCAAAATTCATTTTTTGATATATAATGGGTAAGTAAATAATTAGATAAGGGAAGAATGGATCCAATGAATTACGTTGTTATTTCTTCAATTGGAGCAGTTTTTATGGGCTTCTTTGTTCTGTTCGTCCGCATGAAGGCTGCAAAGAAACCTACAAATGTAAAGAAGATTATCATGCCGCCCATTTTTATGTCCAGCGGGGCACTGATGTATGTTGTTCCGGAATTTAGACTCACCACCATGGAAATTTTAGAGGCCGTAATTGTAGGCATGTTATTTTCCATTTTGCTGATCAAAACCTCTAAATTTGAAATTCGTGACAACGATATTTATTTAAAGCGGTCAAAAGCGTTTATTTTTATTTTAGTTGGTTTATTAGTCGTTCGCCTTGTATTAAAAACAATTCTAAGCAGTACGATTGATATCGGGCAATTAAGCGGCATGTTCTTCCTGCTTGCATTCAGTATGATTGTGCCATGGCGTGTGGCAATGTACCGGTCTTACATGAAACTTTATAAAGAGCTTCATGGGATAAAAATGATATAATTTACAGACACTGATTCTTTTTGAGTCAGTGTTTTTATTTTAGCAAAAAATAAAAACCGTTCGCAATGAACGGTTTTTTAGAATAAATGCTCGTAAGGCGCAACATCAATTTGATTTTGAAAAAGCTTTTTTCGTAAAAATTTATGATCCCGTTTCGGGGTTGCTTGGATATACCCGCGAATCACCAGTTCTTGGGTGATTGTAGTTGCATTCTCTTGAATAGCCAATTCACCAATTTTTCCAGCAATTTTATGGCGTGCAACATCGCGGAATAGTTCAGGCACCGGACTGACCAAATCCTCTAGAAGAGCTTTTTCCTCGTCATTCCATAGATGGCGAGATTCATTTACATAGTGTTCTTCCCAATCCATAACAGATTTGCCATCTTCTTTCGGCATTTTCTTCAAAAACTTACGGAACATAAAGAATCCACCAATGGAAAATGATCCAACTAAAAAAACTACCCAAAAAAGGATAAACCATAAAAACCAACCTTGAAGCATATTATTCACCTACAAAAAACGATATTATTCCTTATTATAGTCTGTTTGGAGGGATAATGACAAGTTATCGCCAGAATTTTGGAGTGTTGAGGCAGGGGAAAAAGCTAGAAGTGCAAAATAAGGAAAATGAAAACCTTGTCGAAATAATGACAAATCCACCGTTTCTATTGATTAATACTATATTCCAATGTAATATGATTACAAATGATAGATAAGTGAAAAAGACTGTTAATCCATAGTCCTTACACATTGAAAATACTACATCCAATGGGGCTGATTGGGGTGCTGGTGCCCTCCACAGTCTTCAAAACTGCTTGAGACCACCGTGTGTGGTCTGGTGGGTTCGATTCCCACGCAGTCCCGCCAATTTTCTTCAGTGTTATCAAGGGTTCAGACAGTTTTTTGACATTGATTAAAACCGTGATTTGAACTGTTATTTCCTTCCAATCTCACACCTGTACTTATACTGAAAATTACATAATATACGGTACATTTTTGACGGTGTACTGGTGCGTTAAATCCATTTTTCAATTAAGAAAGGTGGATTTTTTTATGCCTATAAATCGGAAAACTAAGAGGAAGGGTTTAAGAAATACCAATCATGTAAACCGTACAAAAGTAGTTGAACAGAAATTTACTTTACATGAAATGTTTGAACAGGTCATGAACTATAAGCATACTGGAGGATTAGCTGAACCAACCATATAAATGAGTTAGGTTATGCCGGGGGTGAGAAACATAAAATAGAAATTCTCAAAAAGCTCGGAGTCTTTGTTCCCATAACGAATTAATTGTTACTCTCGATAACTCTATAATAAAGCCTCACAGTGAATTTTCACCAATGAGGCTTTGTCCTATTTATACCTATTTTTTATTTTTGCTTTTAGCCTGTTTCCGCCCAAATCAAAAAGTAGCTATCTTTAAGCGGGATATTCCATTAACACCACAAAGTAGCGCAACCATAACAAATAAAAAGGGGCTGCCTGATAAGAAAGGCAGCCTAAAAAGTATTCTAAGTTTATTAATGTTCAGGAACAAAATAGATAACTGAAGGACCAGATGCCCCACCTGGCAGACTGGTTACAAAATGATATTCATTCCCATTGGCACCAACGTTTTCTGTTGCAAAGTTCCAAGCATTTTTATAACTTAGAAAACCAGATGTACTAATTTTTCCATTCCATTGCATAACAAAGTGACCGAATCCACCAGCCGGGTTATCGTAAATAGAAATATTCTGAGGAGCATGAAAACTATTTTCAATTTTGACCTTCAAATCATATAGAACACCATAGTTTCCATTGTTAATGACAGGTTTATTTCCATCAACGACACTAATTCCATCCTCGTATTCCCCTGGAAGTTTATCGCTCCATTGTCCGTAAGCTGCAGATGATATGCTAATATATGCATTTCCCATCTTTGAATCATAAGAAATGGTACCCTCACGATCAAAATGTGGAAAGCTTCCCCGTACATGTTCATCAGCTGGTAAGATCTCAACAGAAAGAGGATCAAATGGTCTTTCTTTATAGTTTAAAGTTGTTACAGTTACAGTGGCATCCAGATGCTTTTTTTGAGTATAAGCTGCAAATTGTGCAAATCCGCTAACGGTGTCTAAATCATCAGCAGATTTTTCTAAGTAATAGCTTTCATTTGGTTGAAGGGTTGTAAGATATTGTTTCTCAGCCTTGTTTCCAAGAAATTGGATAAGTGCCTGTTCACCTGCCACATCAGGATAATAATCTACTGCAGCACCAATCCCTTTAGAAAATAACATTACAGGCGCATCGGAGGTATTTGTAATCGCAAGGCCTACTATCTTGGTTTCTTCACTTCTATTTTGATGGTGCCAAAATACGCGAAATTCTCCTGTTGCGGAATCTCGATAGAAAGCTCCGTCCTCTGAATACGTTTCTGGAGAATCACTAAGAATTAGTTTTCCACCTGTTTGCTCTAGAACGGGCTTTTCCAAATGTACTGCAGGCTTTAGTGTTTCGATTGGTATGATGTTTTCATTTGCCAATGACTGGTTCGTCAGTAGAAAAGATGAAAGTATCATACATAAACCAATTGCAAATTTCATTTTCATTCTGTTTGCTCCTCCCACTTTTTAAAAAAAATCACCACATTAAAGGAAAATTTGCCTTAAATGGTGCCAAGGGTGTTACCCCTTTGTTAAGATTATTCAACGAAAAGAAGAATATTTCCTCCTGTTAAATTATAAAAAAAGAATAAAATGTTCGAAAACAGTAAAATATTCCTATATTCTTAGTATTGATAATGCTGTAAATCTTTTAAAAACTATAAGCTATCGAAAAATGCCATGGTAAATTGGATAAATTAATGGGATCATAGGGTGGTTTTCAACGAAGTGGATTAGGGAGATTCTATTGACGATTGGGATATCATATAATATCATACAATTGAAGGAAATATTCTGTTTTATCTATTAAATCGGAACTTTACTTCACCTTATAAGGGATTTATTCTTTAGCAGTGAAATAAAATCTTATTTCACCTTTTAACTAAAAAATAAAATTTAAGATGTTTCGGAAGGAATTTAAAATATGAAAACAATTGGTCAATCTACCCCATTAGTAATGATAAAGTCCGTATACAACTCTTTAACAAAAGCAGAACAAAAGGTGGCTGATTTTGTTTTAATCGATACCCAAGAGTCTGTTTATTCATCAATAACTGATCTTGCCGAAAAAGCAGGTGTAGGCGAAACGTCAGTAATTAGATTTTGTAGGAAACTTGGATACCGAGGGTTTCAAGAGTTTAAATTAGCGATTGCGCAAACCCTTTCTAATGTGGATGAACAAGTACATGGGAAAATTGAGGAATCAGATGATTTAGAAGTGATCGCTAAAAAAATTACAACACAAAACGCAAGTGCCTTACAAGATACAATAAATCTGCTACAGATATCAACACTTCAAAAAGCTGTAGAGGCAATCATAGAAGCTAGAAAAATATATTTTTTTGGTGTAGGCTCCTCTGGATTTACTGCAAGTGATGCAAAATATCGTTTTATGCGTCTTGGTTATAATGTGGACTATGCTACAGATGCACATATAATTGCAATGAATGCTGCTTTAGTAGATGAAAAGGATGTAGTAGTAGCGATTTCCTCCTCGGGCAGTACCAAGGATATTGTTGATTCAGTGAAAATTGCAAAGGAAAATAATGCAGTTATCATTTGTATTACAAATCATGCCAGATCGCCAATAACATATTACGCAGATGTCATTTTATTAGTTGCAGCAAAAGAAACTCCCTTACAAGGCGGGGCTTTTTCAACCAAAATTGCTCAATTACATTTACTAGATATTCTAACTACGATTACCGCATTGCGGAAAAAAGAAAGTTCCTTCAGGGCAATTGAAAAGACAGCAAAATCTGTCCTTAATAAGATATATTAATGATTTTTATCAAACACTCAATAATAGGAGATAAGAAGGATGTCTGAACAGAAAAGTATTTTTAGGTTTTTAGAGATAATCACTAATTTTGCTTATTTAAATATTCTTTGGTTCTTCTTTTCCTTACCGATTTTTACAATTTTTCCTGCTACCACTTCGATGCTTCGGGTATTTCGTAAATGGACAAAGGATGGGGAAAATTCTATTTTAGAGAACTTCTTGCATTATTTTAAAAAGGATTGTAAAAAAGGCATTTTTATTGGTGTAATAATGACCTTTATTCTTGCTTCCCTATTTGGTGACTTTTTCATCATAATGTCATTAAAAAATCCTTGGCAAAGTATTTTACTTCCAATATTAATTATTATTACACTTCTGTACATAATGATATCTTTGTATTTCCTCTTACTGTTTATGAAGTTAGAAACCTCGATGAAACATTTATTCAGTATTGCATTTGTCTTAGCGGTAAGGAGACCTGTTCAACCTCTTGCTCTCTTATTAATCATTGGGATTTTTATGGTGATAACCTTGTATGTCAGGTTTTTCACGATCCTAATATTATTTAGTCTTTGTGGATGGGTTCATTATAAGGTGATTAATCCTTTGATAGAAAAGGAAATAAAGGTTTAGCATCTTGTAATTTATAATTTTTTAAAATAAAAAGGAGGTTTTTAAAATAAAGTAGTTTGATACTACAAAACCCATTAAAAATAATTTTGAAAGGAAGAAGATGGATGAATACTTTATTAGGAAATGACCCCAATATTTTATGGGTGGATTTTCTCGCAAATGGAGAAAGGCTATCCAAACCTTCTCAAAGAAAGAAATTAATAGAAAAAGCCAAAAGAGCAGGAATTACTCACTTAGTAGTAGATGCTAAAATACCATATGGTCATACGACATATCCAAGTAAATATGCTTATCATGTAAGTACATGGTCAGATGGCAGTTTTGCTATGTGGAAAAACCGTGACTTTTTACAGGAATTAATTAATGAATCAAAGGGTTCTGGTTTAAAGATTATTGCCAATATGGATGTATTTGCAGAAGGAAACTCGCATTCTAAGGATGGAATGGTTTTTGATAGGCCGGAATGGAAAGTCCAATCTTATAATGAAGCCACTTCTTTAATAGCGACGGCAGCAGAGAATTCAGAAGACACAGCTATTTTTGTCAATCCAATTAATCCAGAGGTAATTGAGTATGAGACTAATATAATTAGAGAAATTGTTTCTCATTATGATTTAGATGGAATTGTATTAGACAGATGTCGATATCCCAATATTTATGGTGACTTTAGTGATAGAAGCAGAGTGGCATTTGAAAAGCATATTGGTGAAACAATAGAAAGATGGCCCTTCGATATATTTGAATTAAATGAAGGGACAAAGGGAATTAAATATGGAAAGCATTTCCCTAAATGGACCGAATGGAGAGCATTAAATATAAAAAACTTCGTTAAGAGTGCCAGAGGACTTGTAAAGTCTATTAAGCCTGATATTGCCTTCTGTATCTATGTTGGATCATGGTACCCTCTTTATTATAACGAAGGGGTGAACTGGGGAAGTATAACCTATCAACCAGACATTGAGTGGGTGTCAGAGCAATATCATCATTCGGGCTATGCGGAGGAATTAGATTTTATTATGACAGGTTGCTATTACCCTGAAGTTACAATAAAAGAAGCGGAAAAAAATCAGCGTCCTGCACCTTGGTATAGTGTAGAGGGAGCGATGAATATGAGCTTAGAAGCAATTAATGCAAGTATACCAGTTGTGGGAAGCTTGTATTTAAAGGATTTTAAAGAGAACCCAGAACAATTTAAAAAAGCAATTCGCATGTGTAAAGAAAAATCTAAAGGTGTTATGTTATTTGACGTTGTATATTTAGATGAATACAAATGGTGGGAAGAATTAACAGAAGAATTACGAAAACAAAAAATTTAACAGTAGTAAGAGAAAAGAGGAAATTTTCTTCATTTGCATAAAAAATAGTGGATATAATTTCCGTAGTGTGATAGATTTTCATTAAGGAAAGATTTCTATCGAGAGAATTCTGAATTTCGTGAATTATAAAAATTCAAACAAAGCTCTTAATTTCCTAAACTTACATCATAGATTTGATAACGGCTAATGAACAAAGTTTAAATCTATTAAAAAAAGGGGTGCTAGTTTTATGAAATCAAGCGTTAAACGGTTCTTATCTTTATTTCTTTCGGTTTTATTAATTGTAGGTGTTTTAGCAGCATGTGGTTCTGAACAATCTAGTTCAAAGTCAAAGTCTGGCGGGAAAGTTGAGGTAGAATTTTGGACTATTGCTTTACAACCAACATTTAATGACTACTTCAATGATCTAATTTCTAAATATGAAGAAAAACATAAAAATGTAAAAGTTGTATGGAAGGATTTACCGTACGATGCCATTCAAAATAAATTATTAACTAGTATTGCAAGTGGTAGTGCTCCAGGTGTCGTAAACTTAAATACTGAATTTGCGAACCAATTAGGAACAAAAGGGGCTTTACTAGATTTAAATAAAGAACTTACAAAGGAGCAAAAAGCTGCCTACTTTAAAGGAATTTACAAATCAACAGAATTAGATGGTAAAGCCTACGCTCTTCCTTGGTATACAGGCCTTCCAATATTATTCTTAAATACTGAGCTAGTTAAAAAAGCTGGACTAGACCCAAGTCACCCACCAAAAACAAAAGATGAATTGAATCAATGGGGAAAAACAATTAAGGAAAAAACAGGTTCTTACGGATATGTCTTTACCATGGAAGCTAGGTCCATTTTAGAAGAAGGCTTTAATCTTCTTTCAAGTGATTATAGTAAGGCAGACTTTAATAATGATGGAGTTAAAGCCTATATTAAAGGGAATATGGAACTTATGAAGGATGGCGTCATTCCTAAGGATGTACTTAATTATGATAAGCAAATTCAATTCTATGGAAGCGGACAAGTTGCCATGATTTTATCAAGTTCTCCTTTTATCAATAAAATTAAAACAGCATCACCAGATGTCTATAAGAAAATGGTAGCGGTTCCAAGTCCTGTAGGAAAGGCAGGTATACGATTCTCAAACACTATGAATTTAGTTGTTCCTGCTAAAACGAAGAATAAAAAAGAAGCGGTTGATTTCGCTGCATATGTAACAAATGCAGAAAACCAATTGGCTTTTTCAAAAGCAGCAAGTACTCTTCCATCTACAGTCGAAAGTGCAAAAGATACATTCTTTTATAAAAATGATGGAAGCCTAGAGAGTCAGGCATTATCAGCATCAGCAGACAGTCTAAGTAAAGCAACTGATTTTTAATTGGGAATACCTAATGCTAATGATGTTAACTCAATCATTAATAAGCACTTACAAAATATTTATCTAAATGATGCAAATATTGACCAGGAATTAAATGCAGCAGAAAAAGAAGTTAATGATGTGTTGAAAAAATAGATTTTTAGTGAATTGGGCAGATTTTTGGTATCTGCCCAATTTCTCTAAGGGGGCATTACAAATGAAAAGGAATCATAATTCTAGTAAAAAAATTAATTCCGAGGCTAAGACGGCATGGTTATTTATGGCACCAGGTTTAATTCTGCTTTGCTTATTTGTTTTTTGGCCAATTATATATAGTGTACCTTTGGCATTTACTAACTATTCAGTTATCGCAGAAACTGAATTTGTAGGATTGGATAATTTCGTTAAAGCTTTTCATGATGTAGATTTTATAGCATCTTTAAAAAATTCCTTGCTTTATGTTATTGTCGTTCCTTTTATCCAATTTTTCTCTATACTAATGGCCATTTTAGTGAATAGAAAAATGAAAGGAATCCGGTTTTTTAGAAGTGCCTACTACATACCAGTTGTAACATCAATGGTAGCAGTCTCGATTATATGGGGATGGTTATTAAGTCAGAACGGTGTAATAAACTATCTATTAATGTATGTTGGAATAATTGATAAAAAAATTAGCTGGTTATCCAATTATAATACTGCATTGTGGGTGTTAATGTTTATAACAATGTGGAAGGGTCTTGGTTATTACATGATGATTTATTTAGCAGGTTTACAGGCAATTCCACTAGACTTGGTTGAGGCAGCTCGCATTGATGGTGCTAACAGATGGCAAGTTATAAGGAAGATTACGATTCCTCTTCTAAAACCGTATGTATTCTTTTGTAGTTTGATCTCTCTAATGGGTGCAATAAGGGTATTTGATGAGGTATTTGTACTAACATCTGGCGGACCCGGCAATGCAACATTAACTTCTAGTTTATACATTTATCAGCAAGGGTTTCAAAAATTTAACTTTGGTTACTCTTCAGCATTAGGTTTAATTGTCAGTGTATTTATTGTAGTTCTAAGTGTAATTGTGTTTTTTTTCAATAGGAAGGGTGGTGTAAATCCATATTAATGGATGGATCCTTATGAAAAAAAGTATGAATATAGTAAAAAAACTATTTCTCTATTTTTGGCTAATTGTTTTCGCTATTTTTATGATGGGCCCCTTTCTATGGTTGTTAAGTGTGTCTCTAATGCCAGGTAAAAACGTATTTTCATTTCCTCCTGCCATTTTCCCTAGTTTTATAGATTTTAAGAATTATATTGATGTTTGGAAGTATATGGATTTCTTTAAGTACATTTGGAATACCGTGGTCATCTCTGTTTTGGGAGTAGTTCTCAGTATATTCTTTTCATGTTTAACGGCATATCCATTAGCTGTTTTTAAATTTAAAGGAAGAAATGCAATCTTCTTAGTCCTTGTATCGACAATGATAATCCCAGCAGCTGCGGGTCTAGTTGTGAATTATTTGACAATCAAAGCACTTGGGGTTATGGATACCTATTTAGCAGTAATTCTTCCTTCTGCGGTTTCAGTTTTTAATATTTTCCTAATGAGACAGGCGTTTATCGGGGTACCTTTAGAGATACGTGACTCGGGAAGAATTGATGGGGCTTCTGAATTCAGGATTTGGTATCAATTAATGATGCCTATGGTAAAACCCGCCATTGCTGTAATCGGGCTGCTCGAGTTCATGGCTATGTGGAATAATTTCTTGTGGCCAATTATTGTCTTGAATGATACAAATAAATATCCATTAGCTTCTGCATTAAGTTTTCTAAACGGTCAATTCTCCTATAATTTTGGATGGATTGCGGCAGGAACAATGATATCTGTTATTCCAATCATAGTAGTATTTTTATTCACACAAAAATATTATATGGAAGGAATATCCGGTGCTGTAAAAGGATAGTGATAAAGGGGGAAACATTCTTGGATATTCTATATGCCCGATATTTTTTTCGAGATTTCTATTATACAGGTGAATATACCGTCATAAACGCTTCAAAGTTAGTGTGTGAATTAGAATCGAAATATTCAATGAATCAGGAGTATGAGGGCCAAATTGGCTCTAATCTGATTGATATCATTACAAAAGAAAATAAAGGTAATATCAAGTTGTTTTTTGAATATAACGCCTCATTAAAGGAAGATGGCTATATTTTAGAAATTACGAAAGAAATGATTACGGTTACTAGCAGTAATAAACGAGGTATTCAATATGCCATCGATGCTCTAGGTATAATAATCGAAAATATAGATGGCTGCATAAAGTTACCGATTGTAACAATTCATGATGAACCTTCATTCAGAATTCGTGGAATTATCGAAGGATTTTATGGTGAGCCTTGGAGTTTTGACGATCGAATGGATTCTGTTTCATTTATGGCTAAACACCGGATGAACACATTTTTCTATGCACCAAAAGATGATGAATACCATCGAAAGCTATGGCGGGAACCGTATCCAGAGGAAAACATTAAGAAGATCCAATTGCTAAAAAAACATTGTGATGACAACTATATCGATTTTTATTACTGTATTAGTCCTGGAAACGATATCAAGTTTACATCTATTGAAGACGTTGAAAAATTAAAAGAGAAATTACGAGCAATGATTTCAATTGGAATTAGAAATTTTGCCATTTTAATGGATGATATTGATTATGTTCTAAAAGATCAAAATAAAGATTTTTTTGAAAGATCAGGTGTATCTCACGCTTATTTAGTAAATGTTATAAATCAATTTCTAAAACAAACCTTATATCAATACAATTTGGTAATGTGTCCTTCGGAGTATTGGTCTTATTGGGATACAGAATATAAAAAGGATATAAGAGATCTAATGGACTCGGAAGTACTAGTCTTTTGGACTGGATTTTTTGTATTTGCTCCAACTATCAATCTAGAACAAGCCAAAAATAATAGATTGTTTTATGGCCATGATTTTATTCTTTGGGATAACATCCCTGTAAATGATGCTGACCCTGATCGGATTTTTCTTGGACCAGTAAGAAATCGATATTCCAAATTAAATGAACTAGGGCATGTCGGATTTGTATCGAATCCGATGAATCAGTGGGAACTTTCTAAGATTCCTTTAATTACATTATCTCATTATATGTGGAACTGCGAACGCTACATGCCCGAATATTCTTGGGAAAAAGCAATTCAGGAATTTGCACCCGACTTCCCAAGTGAAATGAGATTTTTTTGCGAAAACAATGATAATAAAAGGCTGTATTTTAAAAAAAATGAGGAAATTTTAAAAGCAATTCAATCAAGAGATATTAATTATTTAGATTCCTATTTTACAAAACTTTCAAGTACAATAAAACACCTAAAAAAAATGAACAATCCAAAGTTTCATATTGAGGTAAAACCATGGTTTGAAAGAGCAGAAATGGATATTCGTCTATGGGAGTATATTAAAACATGCGAAGACACAAATAACAGCTGCATTCTCCAAAAATTAAAGATCTTGGTAGATCAATGTCAGGAACATAAATTTGTTATTGGAAGTGATGTAGCGATGAAGGTAGTTAAAGAGTGGAATTACGTTTCAAGTGAAGTGAGCAATTCGAAGGAGGTGTAATGAATGAAGAAAATATTGTATGTTCCTTTAGATGAACGTCCGTGTAATTATTCTTTTCCAAGTGCATTATCAGGTACCGAGTTTTCCATTTTTAGACCGAATCTAAAAATTATGGGAGACAAAAAGACACCAGGTGATGTGGAAGAATTGTGGAAATGGCTATTGGAAGAGGCGAAGGATGCAGAAGGTGCAATTCTCTCATTAGATACTCTTGTATATGGAGGAATCATTCCTTCCCGATTACATTGCTTAACGAAAGAGGAATGTGAGAATCGATTAAAAAGACTAAAAAAGTTAAAGGAAATTAACCCTGCGTTAAAAATATTTGCCTTTAATTTAATCATGCGATGCCCACAATATTCCAGCAGTGATGAGGAACCTGATTATTATGAACATTGGGGTACTGAAATCTTTCAACAAGGCTATATAAAACATCGAATCCAGTTAGAAATTGCAACGGAAGAAGAAAGATCAAGATTAGAAGAAATAGAAAAAATACTTCCTTCACATTACTTGGAAGATTATTTATCCAGAAGGGAAGTCAATATTGAAGTGAATAAAGCTGCACTTCATTATGTAAAAGATAAAACAATTGACTTTATGATCGTACCTCAGGATGACTCTTCCCTTTATGGGTTAACAGCTATTGATCAACAAAAATTGCGAGAGCATATTACCACTCTTGGAACAGAGTTGAAAACATATATGTATCCTGGTGCAGACGAAGTTGGCTGTACACTTTTAACCAGAATGATAAATATTTTTAAAAACCAACGGCCGCTTGTCTATCCACATTTTTCAAGTGTGCAAGGTCCCTTTGTAATTCCTTTGTATGAGGATAGACCATTGTACGAGAGTTTAAAATATCAAATTTTAGCTGCAGGAGGCTTATTTGCCACTTCAATAAGTGATGCAGATATTGTTCTTTTAGTGAACACGCCTGGAGAGACCATGATCGAAGCTGCTTCACAGAAAAATCCATTAGTAAGCTATAATGTGCACCGGAACATTGTAGAGTTAACTGAATATGCAGATTATGTAACCCGGAATTTAAAAAAACCTTGTGTAGTTGCAGATATCGCATTTGCTAACGGCGGCGATTTGAACTTAATAAAACTATTAAAAGGTAAACAGCTTTTATTCGATTTGGCTGGTTATGCAGGGTGGAACACAAGTTCTAATACATTAGGAACATGTATTGCACAAGGGATGATCTATCTAGTTTATGGGAAGCAAAAGCAGCATTTGGATTTTCTCTCCCACCGCTATGTGGAGGACGCCGGTTATTGCGGGCAAGTCCGAAAATATATAACAGACAATGTTCTGACGAAGATGGGATATAACTACTTTCAAGTAGATGGCCAGCGAGGAAAGATTGCTGCCATTGTTAAAGATCAGTTAGAGAAGTTTATAAATGAACACTTGAATGATGAACAATACCGTATTGTAATTGAAGACTGTTTTATGCCATGGAGCAGAATGTTTGAAGTAGGTTTAAAGACACAAGTTGAATTAAAGGTAAACCATTAAAAAGGTTGGTAAAGTATGCGAATCAATCATTTCGAGGTAGAAAGAGACGGACTAATCCTTAGAGGAATCATGACAAAACCAGATGGTACCGGTCCTTTTCCGGCAGTTATATTTAATCATGGGTTTACAGGCCATAAAGCTGAAGCTCATTTTTTATTTAAAAAACTATCTGAATCCTTAGGGCGTGTAGATATTGTTAGTTTACGCTTCGATTATATTGGTAGCGGTGAAAGTGACGGTTATTTTAAAGATATGACAATGTCATCAGAGGTAAAAGACTGTTTAGAAGTTTTTAACTTCGCGGAACGAGCTCCTTTTATTGATGCTACTCAAATCAGTTTATTAGGTTTTAGTATGGGTAGTGCCATTTCAATTATTGCCAGTTCAATATTAAGGGAAAAAGTGAAAAAACTTGTTCTATTATGTCCGGCGGCTAATATGTTTGATGTTCTTACTAGACCTGTAAAGATCGAATTATTAACGAATTTTTTAGAAGAAGAGACTATTGATTTCAGCGGAAACGTAGTGAGTAAAGCATTAATAGATGATGTATTTCAATTTAACGTTTATGAACATGCAAAACATGTAACCGCAAAGGTTAAGCTAATCCATGGGACAAATGATGATGCCGTTCCGCCACTTGTCTCTTGGAAGCTAGCTGCACTATTTCCACACCCAGATTCCATTCAATGGATTCATGGAAGCGATCATTGCTTTTCATCGTCTTCTTATGAAAATCAAGTGCTTACTACCGTAAAAGATTTTATGAATCACTCGTGAATGGAGAATCTTAATGGACATTGTTTATAAGACAATAGGGAAAGAAGAAATGGAAAACGTTTTAACTCTTTGGAATGAAAACATAGGTGTAATGTTTCCATTAGATAAGAGGTTATTAAAACAAAATGCTTTCAATAAATACTACAAAAATGTCCTATACGGTGCCTATTTTCTAAATAAATTAATTGGAATGATTTGTTATAAAAAGACTAAAGATCGTTTATCTATAGGTTATATTAGCTTTTTGATTGTTGATGTTGCTTTTCAAAGAAATGGCATTGGGAGTAAATTAGTTGCGAAAGCGGAAGAATCCTTACAAGAAAATAGGGTTAGACTTATTCACCTCGGATCTGATCCCTATCACTTTTTTCCTGGTATTCCATTAAATTTTAAAAGTGCAAGAACTTTTTTTCAGCGACATGGATATATAGAGGAGACACAATCATTCGACCTTAAATGTGATCTAAGCAAACTTAATCTCCAAAGAATGATTACAGTGAAAAGTCTAGAAATTGTTCAGGAAGACAGGTATTCTATTGAATTTTTTCAAAAAGAGGACTTTATAAGTCTAAAGAGGTTTTTTGAAAAGAACTTCCCAGGCAGATGGTATGAGGAAACAGTAGAGTTGATTGAGCAAACAGGCCAATATAAGGATCTTATTATCTTAAAAGATAAGGAGTTAAAAACTATTATTGGATTTTGTCGTATTTATACCAAAAAATCCGGAATAATTGGTCCCTCTGTATATTGGCGAAAATTATTAGGGGATAGCTATGGTGGACTAGGACCAATTGGAATAGACGCTGATTATCGTAAAAAGGGGTTAGGCTTAACCTTTTTGTATCACTCTTTAGAGATACTTCAAAAGCGCAATGTGAAAAATACCTGTATTGATTGGACCGTTTTAATTGATTTTTATGGTACGTTTAATTTTTTACCTTGGATGACCTATATTCACACAAATAAAAAAATAAATTAGTATTTTTATTTGATAAGCTGTAGTTTTCACTATTTGTAAAACTTAGGGAGAGGAAATAAATGAGAGACTTATTTTTTGATAAAATAAAAAAAGGATTGATTGTTTCTTGTCAAGCGTTAGAAGACGAGCCACTTCATGGATCTGATATCATGGCGAAAATGGCGAAAGCGGCTGAAATAGGTGGTGCAGTTGGAATACGTGCTAATGAAGTAAACGATATTACTGCGATAAAGAAAGTTGTAAATTTGCCTATAATAGGATTAATTAAAAGAAATTACGAAGACAGTGAAGTATATATTACACCAACTCTTAAGGAAATTAACGAGCTGCTAGATGTTGGAGTAGATATTATTGCTTTGGATTCTACTAGAAGAGAACGACCCAACGGTGAATCTTTAAGAGATATTGTAAAACATATCAAGAATAACGGTGTAAGGGTTATGGCGGATATTTCAACATTAGAAGAAGGTCTTTTTGCAGAAACATTAAAAGTTGATTGTGTATCAACTACATTATCAGGATACACCACCTATTCTGCAAAACAATATGGACCTGATTTCAATCTTTTAAGAGAAACGACAAAGGCGTTAAAAATACCAGTGATTGCTGAAGGACAATTTCATATGCCTCAACAAGTAACTGAAGCTTTGAGGCTTGGAGCACATGCAGTGGTAGTGGGTTCTGCTATTACTAGACCACAATTGATAACTGAAATGTATGTTGCTGAAATAAACAAGATGAAATTTGCGGAATGTAATTAATAGGTTAAAACTAGTTAACTACAAAAGTTGAAAGGTTTGTGATTGTAGTGAAGGTGGCAGGTATTGATATTGGCGGAACCTCAATTAAAGGGATCGTTATGAATGAAAACGGTGATATATTACAAACTTCTAAAATAGATACTGAGGCTGTACTAGGAAGAGATCACATTTTAGAAAATATTAAGAAGTTAATTGGGGAGCTGCTCATCAATCACTATGATCTAAAAGGAATTGGAATTGGAACAGCGGGAAGAGTTAATGTAAATACGGGTGAGGTTGTATATGCCACAGATAATTTAAAGAATTGGCAGGGAACCAATCTTAAAATGGTATTGGAGGATCATTTTAATTTGCCTGTAATGGTCGACAATGATGCAAATGCTGCTCTTATTGGTGAACATTGGTTAGGAGCAGGTAAAGGATTAAGCAATATTACCATGTGTACATTAGGTACTGGAGTAGGTGGTGCAAACATGGTTAATCGAGGTATATTACGTGGAGCTAATTGGAATGGAGGTGATTGGGGTCATGTCATTTTCATTCCAAACGGGCGTCCATGCAATTGTGGACAAAATGGGTGCGTAGAGCAATATTTATCGGGCAATGCACTAGTTTACTTTGCGGAAGCAGCAACTAATCAATCTTATCTTTTGGGAAATAATATAATGGAAGATTTTAAGAATAATAGAGTAGAAATTATTAAAGTTGTTAATGAGTATATAAACCATTTGTCTACATTTATATACAATATCCACAATAGTTTAGATCCACAGTGTATCATTATTGGCGGAGGGGTAATTGATTCAAAGGAGATTTGGTGGGACCTCTTTTCCAATTCCCTAAATAGACTTGGAATCATAGTAGATGTAAGACCTGCGATTTTAGGAAACAGGGCGGGGTCAGTTGGAGCTGCAAAACTGATTTTAGATACATTTAAAAAATCAAAAGCACTGAATTAAATTTAATTTTATGGGGAGGAGATAGTGGTGAAAGATGTTCTAAGGGCTGATGTTATTGTTTTAGGAGGCGGTTTAGGCGGGTGTATGGCAGCTTTGGCAGTTGCTAAAAAAGGTTTAAACGTAATAATGACAGAGGAAACGGATTGGGTAGGTGGACAGCTTACCAATCAAGCCGTTCCGCCAGATGAGCATAAGTGGATTGAAAGTTTTGGATGTACAAGTACATACCGGGAGTTTCGCAACAGAGTTCGGCAATATTATAAAGAAAATTATCCTCTTAAAAATGAAAGTAAACATAATGATTTTTTAAATCCTGGAAATGCCTGGGTAAGCAGACTTGCCCATGAACCAAGAGTAGCACTAAAAGTATTGGAAGATATGTTGGCACCTTATGTAAATAGTGGCCGTATCAATATATTGTACCTATATAAGCCGCTTGATGCATTGTTGGCTAGAGATGACATGATAGAATCAGTGACAGTTCAGCAAATTTCTACTAAGGAGAATGTAATATTAAAAGGGCAGTATTTTTTAGATGCAACAGAATGCGGAGATGTTTTGCCCATGGCAAAAGTCGAATATGTAACTGGTGCAGAGTCTAAGGCTGAAACAGGCGAGCCTCATGCATTAGAAATGGCCGACCCACTTGACATGCAGTCTATTACACATGTTTTTGCAGTTGAACATTTTGAAGGTGAAAATTTTACAATTAAAAAGCCGGATCAATATGAATTTTGGAGCCAATTCATACCGAGTTTTTCAAAGAATCCTATTTTTAATTGGTCTGCCACTGATGCTGATGACACCTCTAAAATGAAGGAATTTACTCTTTTTTCAAATGAAAAGGGGATCCCTTCATTATGGGATTACCGCCGAATAATTGATCCTTCTATTCTCGAATGCGATCTATACGGTAGTGATATAACTTTAATTAATTGGGCTCAAAATGATTATTATTTAGGTCCAATCTATGAGGTTTCAGAAGAAGAAAGACGTCATCATCTTGAAGGTGCAAGACAATTAAGTTTATCACTATTATATTGGCTACAAACTGAAGCACCGCGTCTAGACGGAAGCAAAGGATTTCCTGGTATAAGATTGTGTAAGCATGTACTAGGTACTGAGGATGGCCTTGCTAAACAACCATATATTCGGGAATCTCGTAGAATTAAGGCGGTATATACTATCACAGAAAAGGATGTTAGTAAGGAACTTCGTGGAGAAAAAGGTATTTGCCGCTATATTGATAGTGTGGGAGTTGGAAGTTATCACCTTGACCTACATCCAACTACCGTATCTAACAGAACATTTTATATTCCGAACTATCCATTTGAAATTCCTCTAGGTGCTTTATTGCCTATCCATGTCAAAAATCTTTTACCTGCATGTAAGAATATTGGAACGACTCAAATTACAAACGGCTGTTATCGTCTTCATCCTACAGAATGGAATATTGGAGAATCAGCAGGATACTTAGCTGCATATTCTATTTTAAATAATGTATTACCCCACGATGTTCGTGCTGATAAAAAACACTTACAATCATATCAATCCATGCTAGAAGAACAAGGAATTCAATTGCATTGGCCGGAAAATATAGTAAATGAGTAATAAACCGCACTATTCGTAGTATAATAGTTATTCGCGTTGTCCCGTCTTCAAAACTGCTTGAGACCACCGTGTGTGGTCTGGTGGGTTCGATTCCCACGCAGTCCCGCCAACCTTGATAAATAAGGTTTTATGAGTTTTTTTGAGAAGTTAAATTGAGGCAAAAGTTGTTGGCCAAAAACTGAAAAATTATCTTTGGTCACATTTTGGTAACATCAGATATAAAAAATTACATACGTTATTTTATGAGCTGCTCGAACTGAAGGGCAGCTTATTTTTGCATATTTGGTAACACATGAGTTTAAGTGTCCATCTTGATTCTGATTGTCGAATGTCCTAATCGTTCAGAAACGACTTTGGGATGAACACCTTGTTGAAACATTAACGTTGCAGGTGTATGTCTTAAATCGTGAAATCTAACATAATGAAAGCCACTAATTTCAACAAGCTTACGAAAGTTCTTCGCCAGTTCTGATGGTTGAATTGGTTTACTATTGTTTGGAGCAAATAGTAAATCTAAATCGTTACATTCAGATCCTAACAACAATTTATGTCTATGTGTTGCTAATAAACTTTTAATAATTCTTGGATTAAGGTTTATGTAATTATTACGGATCCTCTTTTACCGGATTTAAAGTTTTTAAATATTAGTCCTACTTTTTTCACTTCCTGTAAAGATTGTCTTACGAATAAGATATTATTTTCAAAATCAATATCCTGATATCGTAATCCTAAAACTTCACCCCGACGCATCCCTGTATGAATCTATGCTGCTTCCAAGAAGGTTTTAACTTGTTCAATATCCTGAGGTTTTTGAAGAGAAAATAAAAAAACCTTACAAAATAAGGACAGTCTCTAAAAAAACCTTACGGATAATTAAAAGGTGAGAATAATTAGTGAACTGCTGTATACGGGACCGTATGTACGGCGGTGTGAGAAGTCGGGAGTAAATTACTCCCTCCTACTCGATTCCCTCCAAAGCTCGGGTACTATTTTATACCTTCCAAGGTTACCCCTGTCAACTATCTATATTGTGTCGAAAAAGAACGATTAAATACTAAAATTTACTGAAAGATTATACCTTGTCGAAAAAAG
>Ga0256901_1000325_pt1 | contig 28068 bp, 24 predicted proteins | sample MC6MC0689MT_FD_190200 | JGI IMG/M metagenome (GOLD analysis project Ga0256901, IMG submission 190200) | Metatranscriptome of enriched soil aggregate microbial communities from Iowa State University, Ames, United States - MC6-MC0689-MT... | ecosystem: Environmental > Terrestrial > Soil >... | reverse complement strand
GTTAGGTGGCACCGGACCAGCTGGTATGAAGGTTAAGTTTTCTACTTCGGTACCAAAAGTGATTTCCGAAAGCTCAGCCTGGTTAGACAGATAAGAGCTTAAACCTTTTAGGTTACTTACTTTAAAGGTATGCTGTAGTTTAGAGCGACGTAAATCGGCCGCAATTACAATAACTTTTTTGTCAATTAAGCTCAGCGTACTTGCTAAATTTTCTGTAGTGAATGACTTCCCTTCTCCAGAAATCTCAGAGGTGATGCACACAATTTTGCTCGCTTTTTCTGAAGCTAAGAAACTCAAATTGGTTCTTACCGACCTTACCGACTCTGCAAATAGAGATTTTGGGTTTTTAATGGATAGAATTTGACGGTTGTCTTCATCTATAGCATCTTGGTATTTTCTAATGACACCAATAATTGGAATGTTGGTCAAGCTTTCAATAGTCTCCTTATCGTAAATGTAGGGATTTAACATCCTTACCAAGAAAACCAAGCCTATGCCAGCCACTAAGCCAATAATTAAGGCACTTGTATAGGTTTTTTGATGTTTTGGCGAAATAGCGCTGGTGTTGTATAATGCAAAATCTACAATAGTTGCACCTGCGGTAATGGCAGCTTTACTGATCTGGGCTTCTAACTTTTTCTCAGACAAGTAAGCATAAACTTTCTGATTAATGGCATCGTTTGAGGCCAAGCTAATCAACTCGCGTTCTGCTTTCGGGATGCTATTGAAAGTTCCTTTGATAGAACTAATCTGCTGATCTAAGAAATCGATAGTTTTAACGTTTTTTTGGCGCTGACTGTTCGCATTGCTCACAAAAGCAGATTTAATGTCTAAGATCTGCTTGTCAATTTGTTGTACAATATCAGAACTTGCTTTGTAAGTACTTAATGCCTCCTCTCGTTTTAACAATAAGGCATTGTATTGCGCTAGTAGCGACCCTAACATTGGATCGGTAATGCCCTGCAAATTATAATTGATGGCATTCAGATTTTTATTGTTGACAATCTCTTTCTCTAATTGGTTGATGAAGATCCCTTGTAGGTTTAAGGTGCTTTTCTCCGTTTCTAAGTCCGTGAGCTTTTTCATCACATCCTGTCCGGTAGAAGAAATGTCTAATACCTTGTTAGCAACTTTAAACTGTTCTAATTTGGAGCCAGAAGATTTTACTGCTTTCGACATGCTTTGTTGTAGCGTGTCTATAAATTTAATGGTTTGCGTGGCAGAAACAGTTTTTTGGTTACGATCGTAGCTTACATAAGAACGTAATACGGCGTTGAGTACATCTGCAGCAAAATAGGGATTGATGTCTGTTTGAGACAGGGTAAGGATATTAGTTCCTTTAGTCTCGCTCATATTTAATCCAGCAGATGTACGCCCAAGAAAACTCGATGCAGAATTAAACTTAAAACAATAAATAGCGTTGTAATTAGCGGTAAATGTAGTGTTATTAATCTTGAATTTTACGCCCGGAACGGATATGATTTGGCCGTTTTGATATGTTTTTATAATATCCTGCCCATTTTCACGATGCGTAAGCGTGAAAGAACGAGCATCAATGGGTTCATATTCGAAAAGTGCATTGGTAAAATTAAGGCTGTCTTGTTCTATAATTGCAATGGCTAATGGCTTTTGAGGATAAAGGTCGCTTGTACGTACTCGTCCTTTGAGATAAAATGAAATCTTGTAGTCTAAGTTGTTAATTGCTTTTAGCAAAACTTCTCGAGAACGGATGACGAATTGCTCTGATTGCATTTTGTTAGTACGGTCGTACACATTTCTTACATTTAGGAGCTCAGAAATCTCGGATCTTTTTTCCTCAAATTTTAATGAAGCACTAGTGCTGAAAGTTTCGGGAGTATACCAAAGATAGATGTAAGCTACGATAAGTGCGATAATCATAGCACTGGCAACCCAATACCATCTGCTAAGTACAATCTTTACGATTTTAACATAGTCTATATCTTGCTGCACATTTGCGTTACCGTTGACTTGTGGTTCCATTACTTAGTGAGGGTATAGATTAATAATAAGGTATTGACAACAACAAAGCCTACTTGTACGAATGTAGAATAGGCTTGAAAATTTTGACTGCTTACTGCTGCCCTACGTGGTTCTACGTAAACTACATCTTTAGCTCTTAGCTTAAGCTTAGGATCTTTCAAAAAGCTATAATCGCTTAGGTTAACCATGATAATTTCCGGATTACTTTTGTCGCCTCTGAAGATGCGAAGCATCCTGTTGTTGGCATTCGGCGTTAAACCACCAGCATCAGCCAATAGGTCAATCAACTCATAATCTTCTCTTTCGATCAGAAATTTACCTTGTTTACCCACTTCACCTAAAACTATAATATAGGCATTAGCAATGCGGACGTCAATTAATGGCGCATTCAATTCTCTTGCTTCATATGCCTTTTGAAGCACTTCGGCCGCTTGTATTCTATTTAAACCAGCTACTCTTATAGAGCCGATCTTTGGTAAAACTACCTCGCCACTAGCACTCACCTTAAACGTAGTGTAAGTTTGTTGTGTTGTACCGTTAGCTCCATCTGGCCTTCTAACAATCAAATTCATGTCTTGCACATTTCTAATGGCAAGCTCGTCCTCTGGCTTTATCAGATTGTAATAACCTTCACTATCTAGGGTATTATTAATTACCCTTACTGTTCTAACGGTGTCTGCATCGTAGGGTGTTTTTAATAGTGCCTGTCTGCTTTTGAAAGAACAGGAGCTTAAAAAGATGGCAGCAAAACAAATAAATAATATTGTTGTTAAGGGTAATCTATTGTAGTTCATTAGTTTGAATGAAGGTGCAAATTACAACTTTTTATTGTGAGTCAAATCATAAAATAAAAAAACCACGGCCTTAAATTTTTAAAACCCATAGTTTTAAGTATTGCGCTTTTTGATTTTTTTCCTATAACATTTAATTTGTCCTTCAACACGGGCATGACACTGGCTACACACATCCTCTGCACATGGTCGGCACAAGAACAAGACATGGACAGCACATAAATGACACATGAATCACACAAGAATGGTACATGAATCACACATGAACGACACATGAAAGGTAGATGAAGTATACTAGTTTTGGCATGTAAGACATCAACCGTGTAATAGACGAAATTATTAAGAGCATTTCTTGGTATGTTGTTTGATTGTAATCTTTTAAAATAATTTCGTCGGCATATTGGCAGGTTAAAATGGGTTATAGTCGTATTTTGTTCGGAAGATGTTCGGAAAAATTGGTTTTTTTGCGAAGCTGTCTCGAACAAGCACCGAACAAAACTAAAATAAAGTGTTGGAAATGCCTTTTTATTTTAATATATTTATTCTATAACTTCGTTTATAGACTGCAGAAAACAATCTTGTTGAGTAAGGTAGTACCGAGAAAATTCTTATTCTCGTGTGAAGGAAACCATTTTGGAAACTTATCTGCCTTTTAATAATTCTATTTTTTCTTTTTCAGATGCTAAGAGCCTTTCATACAGTTCAACAATCTTTTCAATGGGATTGAAGTTATTCTGAATTGAGTTGTCATGAAAATTATTGATGTTATTGAAAATAGTTTCTTCAGTAAAATGCTTAATTCCTTCCGCACTCACTCCCAAAGCTTTAGCTACCTTTTCTAAGGTGCTGTCCTCAATTTCTTCGGTCTGTTCTAGTTTGCTAATTGCTTGTTGGCTAATGCCAAGCTCTGCTGCAAGTGTTTCCTGCTTCATTCCACGCAATTCGCGTATGCGGCTAATCTTTCTTCCTAAATGAGTACGGATAGTTTTAGTGGCATTTTCCATATTCAAATATATAGAAATAATAGGTTAGTTAAAAAACACTACATATTGTTTTTTACAATAGTTGATGCGCTAGGATTTTCATATTGGCAAGCGTGTCCAAATTCCCAATTAAAGAAATAGCTAACTTTAAATTTCCCTCAAGTGGTTTTGTATTGTATTTTTGGTGGATAAGAACTGGAATTTTGAAAATAACCATCATCACAGTAGTATATAATGGAGCGCAACACCTTAGAGATTGTATCGAATCGGTATTGGCACAGACCTATCCAAATGTAGAATATATTTTAATTGATGGTGCGTCTACTGATCAATCATTTCAAATTGCGCTGGAATATAAAGATCGCCTTGATGTGTTAATATCTGAACCAGACAAAGGTATGTACGATGCTTTGAACAAAGGCATTAATTTAGCTACCGGTGAAGTGATTGGTATTTTAAATGCAGATGACATGCTCGCTAGTCACGATGTCATTACAGAAGTAGCTGCAAAGTTTCAGTCGTCAAATGTTGCAGGCATTTATGGAGATCTGAATTATGTAGCCCAAAATGATGTTACTAAAATTCAGCGCAAATGGAAATCTGCTCCTGCAAAGCCTAGAGATTTAGCCTTGGGATGGATGCCTGCTCATCCTACACTTTACCTAAAAGCCAATCTTTTCAAAAAACTTGGGGGATATTCGTTAGATCATGGTTCTGCAGCAGATTATGAATTAATGCTGAGGTTTCTTTATCGGAATAAAATCTCAACCGCTTACTTGCCTATATTGATGGTGAACATGCGTAATGGTGGGATGAGCAATCAGTCCACAAAACATCGCTATGCGGCATTATTGAATGACTATGCGGCCTTGAGAGCTAATAAAGTACCCATGCCTATATTTGCATTACTCCTAAAAAAGCTAAGAAAGATAAAGCAGTTTTTTTAACGATTTCAGCTGATTTATTGGTAAATACCGAAAAGTAGGTATGGTAAATTTGGGTTATTTTTACTTTGTTTGAAAAAAATACAACTCACTTGTTTAAATAATTTATAAATTTGAACGTCAATCATTTATAGAAAGACATGCCCAAACAACTATTTGCCGAATATCCTTTGGTATTTTACGTGTCTATTGTTACGCTAGCATATTTGTTGGTAAGGTTCTCTATACCTTCTATCATCCACGCTGCGAATAAACATCGGTTGTTTGATTCTGTAGATCTGCATAGAAAAGAGCACAAAGAAAATATTTCGAGATTAGGCGGCATAGGCCTTTTTTGTGGGTTTACTATTACCGTATTACTATTTGCAACTACGGTACATTATCATCAAGCTAATTTCTTAATCGCTTCTAGCATATTATTGTTCGCCCTCGGTATAAAAGATGATATTTATGGGGTAAGCGCCAGTACTAAATTTGCCCTACAGATCGTTGTTTCTATTATTTTAGTAGTGCTGGGCGACTTTAGGCTCTCAAGCTTATACGGTGTTTTTAACATTTGGGATGTGCACCCTATTGCCGGTGGTGTATTTTCAGTGGCCTTAATCATTTTCGTTAATAATGCCTTTAATTTAATTGATGGTGTAGATGGTTTGGCTGGAACAGTAGGTGTTATCGTTTGTTTAAGTTTCGGGGTGTTTTTTGCCGTGGGAAGGGATGTGGCTTATGCCTTCATTGCTTTTTCGATGTTGGGTGCCATCATTGGCTTTTTGGTGTATAACTATCCGCCTGCTAAAATATTCATGGGAGATACAGGTTCGCTAATTATCGGTTTGGTTGCGGTAATTCTGGCAATAAAGTTTATCGAAATTAATAAAGTTGGAGCTACACCATGGCCATATTTTAGTTCTGCACCTGCCATAGCTGTAGCGGTATTAATTGTGCCGGTTTTCGATTCTCTCCGCATATTTTTCATCAGAATAATCAATAAAAAATCTCCTTTTAAGGGCGATAGAAACCATATTCACCATCGTTTATTGCGCTTGGGTTTAAATGCCAAACAAATACTATTGGTAACCGTTTTGTTTAACGTAGGAATGATCATCGTTACCGTACTATTGCAGGGACTTGGTAATTTCGTGCTGATCTTTTTACAAATCGGGATATGTATGGTAATGAACGTTGCTTTAACTTACGTGAAAGGTAGGCGAACTGCCAAAACATACACCATTAAAGATGTATTCTTGAAGGATACACTTAAGGTGTCATAGTTTTCTCTTTATTCAAATTTTAGATTTTCTTTCTGTAGATATTGGCTAGCTTTGGGCAATCAAAGAAATTAGATATAAATGAAAATAGCCATCAATGGTTTTGGCCGAATTGGTAGAATGTTTTTACGCACTGCATTGCAAAGGAATTTCGATGTGGTTGCCATCAACGATTTAACTACGCCAACTACTTTAGCGCACCTGTTCAAATACGATTCTGTTCACGGAGGTTATCCTGGAGAAGTCAAAACGGAAGGTAACTACCTTTTAATCGACGGCAGAAAAATCTTAGTGCTCTCAGAATCCAATCCAGAAAAATTAAAATGGGAAGCACTTTCAGTTGATTTGGTGGTAGAAGCTACTGGCAAGTTTGCTAATAAGGCAGGAGCTGAAAGACATTTGCAAGCAGGCGCAAAGCAGGTATTAATATCAGCGCCAGCGCCTGATAAAGATATACCAATGGTGGTAATGGGTGTAAACGACGATAAAGTAGATTTTTCATCATCAATTTTATCTAATGCCTCTTGTACTACAAATAACGTGGCGCCAATGGTGAAAATTCTAGACGACAATTGGGGTATTGAAGATGGTTACATTACTACTGTACATTCGATGACGGGCGACCAAAACTTGCACGACTCTCCTCACCACGATTTACGTCGGGCCAGAGCTGCTTCTTCGTCAATTATACCAACCAGTACCGGAGCAGCAAAAGCAATTACTCATATTTTTCCTCATTTAGATGGTAAATTGGGTGGCGCAGGAATTAGAGTGCCAGTTTTAAATGGTTCGTTAACGGATTTTACCTGCATCCTTAAAAAGAAAACTACGATAGAAGAAATTAACGCGGCTTTTAAAGCTGCAGCAAGTGCAGAATTAAAAAATATTGTACAGTACACCGAAGACCCTATAGTTTCTGTAGACGTCATCAATAACTCTTACTCTTGTGTTTTCGATTCGCAGTTAACATCTATTGTTGGTGATTTGGTAAAAGTGGTAGGCTGGTACGATAACGAATCTGGTTACTCCAACAGATTGGCAGACGTAGTGGAACGGATAATGACCAATTAGCAAATCAAGATAATCGAAAAAGTGTAAGTACTTAGTATAGTCTCATATCTCCATACTAAAATCTAGATATATGATAAAATTTGTCCCGTTAGAAGTGGTTCTTCCCTTGAGAAGCAAGATGCTTCGAAATAACGCTCCTTTGGATGCTTGCGTTTTCCCTACGGATGAGTATGATGGCGTGTTTCATTTGGCTTACTACGCTGATGAAAATGAAATTGCGACAGTTGCTACTTTCTTTCCTCAAAATATGGAGGCTAAAGCTGGCAATGGCTATCAACTAAGAGGAATGGCCACCGACGATGCTTTTTTTGGAAAGGGTTATGGCGCTAGTTTGGTAAAATATGCGGTAGATTATATAAAAGAGGCAAAAGCTGAGTATATTTGGTGCAACGCTCGTACCTCGGCCGTAGATTTTTATAAGAAACAGGGCTTTGAGATTGTTTCGGAAGAATTCGAAATTCCAGGTGTAGGCCCGCATTATGTCATGATTTTAAACCTAGTATAGAAATATAGAACAATGAAGACAGTAGACCAATTTGATTTTAAGGACAAAAAAGCTATCGTAAGAGTAGATTTTAACGTGCCTTTAGATGCCGATTTCAACATTACCGATGATAAAAGAATGCGTGCTGCATTGCCAACCATTAAAAAGATTTTGAGCGATGGTGGCTCAGTAATTTTAATGTCGCACTTAGGTCGCCCTAAAGATGGGCCTACCGATAAGTATTCATTAAAGCACATTGTGGCAGATTTGTCTCGTATGTTGAGCCTTACTGTAAAGTTTGCTGATGATTGTATTGGTGAAGATGCTGTTAACAAAGCAGGTAACCTATATCCTGGCGATGTGTTGTTGCTGGAAAATCTTCGTTTTTATAAAGAAGAAGAAAAGGGAGACGAAGCATTTGCAGAGAAGCTTTCGAAATTGGCAGATGTTTATGTGAACGACGCTTTCGGAACCGCTCACAGAGCACATGCTTCTACGGCTGTTATTGCTAAATTCTTCCCAGAAAATAAATATTTCGGTTATTTAATGGCCGAAGAAATTAAAAATGCAGAAAAGGTAATTAACGACGCTGAGAAACCTTTCACCGCAATTATGGGCGGTGCTAAAGTATCTGATAAAATATTGTTGATCGAAAACTTATTAGAAAAAGTAGATAACTTAATTATTGGTGGTGGTATGGCTTACACCTTCGCCAAAGCGCAAGGTGGCGAGATTGGTACTTCATTGTTAGAAGCCGATAGAATGCCGCTTTGTTTAGAGCTGCTAGAAAAAGCAAAAGCTAAAGGCGTGAATATCATCTTGCCGGTAGATACCGTAATTGCTGATAAATTTGATAACGAAGCAAATAAAGATTTAGTAGAAAGTGGTAAAATTCCAGCAGATTGGATGGGCTTAGATATCGGCACAAAAACGATTGAGATTTTCAGTGATGTCATCAAAAACTCTAAAACCCTTTTATGGAACGGTCCGATGGGTGTTTTTGAAATGGAAAATTTTGAACAAGGAACGAAAGCAGTTGCAGAAGCAGTAGTGGCAGCAACTAAAAATGGCGCTTTCTCATTAATTGGTGGTGGAGATTCTGCTGCGGCAATCGCTAAGTTTGGCTTGGAAGATGAAGTAAGCTATGTCTCTACAGGCGGTGGTGCTTTACTAGAATATATGGAAGGTAAAGAATTACCAGGCGTAGCAGCTATCCAAGAATAGTAATCGTCATGGTCTCCCGCAACTTTGGGATTAGCTAGCAAAAAAAAATCGTTAATTAGCATAACTGCTTATAAATGAGCGCCCCGATATTAAATCGGGGCGCTTTCTTTTTTTACCACCATCAAGAAATGCCCTAGAATATTCAAAAAGTGGGTTAAAGTGGTAGGAAATGTGTGTTGAAAACTTTTTTGTGGTAAAAAGTGGTAAAAAGTGGTAGAAGTACTTTATTTTTACACTACATAAAAAGTGTAGCTACTATAATGAACCAACTCATCGGAGAATTTGATTGCAAATTGGATGCGAAAGGGCGCTTGATGGTGCCTGTTTTGCTGAAGAAGCAATTGCTTGATGTAGAGCGAGATGGCTTGGTTGTGAACAGGGGTTTTGAGAAGAATTTAGTCATTTACCCAAAAAAGGTTTGGGACGAAACGGTGGCTGAGTTGAGTAAGTTGAATATGTTCGAGAAAAAGAATCGTGAGTTTGTGAGAGCATTTCAGCGTGGAGCAATGCCCTTATCGCTAGATGCGGCTGGTCGTGTGTTGTTGCCAAAATCTCTAGTAGAGTATGCTGAGATTTCTGGTGATTTAGTGTTGGCTTGTCAGTTGGATAAGATTGAGGTTTGGGATAAGAAGGCGTACGATAATCTTTTTGATGATGTTCCTGAAAACTTTGCGGCATTGGCCGAAGAGGTGATGGGCGGAAAGAACGTTCAAACAAAAGGAGGTGCTGATGGAGAATAATTACCATGTGCCTGTATTGTTGCAAGCGTGTATCGATGGTTTGGCGATTAATCCTTCGGGTGTTTATGTGGATGTCACCTTTGGTGGTGGTGGCCATTCGAGAGAGATTTTGAAGCACTTGGGTAAGGAAGGTATGTTGATTGCTTTTGATCAAGATCCTGATGCGCAAAGAAATAAAATAGATGATCCTCGTTTCCATTTTGTAGATCAAAATTTTGGTTTCCTGAAAAATAACCTTCGTCTTTTGGGTGTGAAACAGGTGGATGGTATTTTGGCTGATCTGGGCGTGTCTTCTCATCAGTTTAACGAGCCGGAGCGTGGCTTTTCTATACGCTTTGATGCGGATTTAGATATGCGTATGGATAAGCAGCGTGCTCTAACTGCGGCTGTAGTTTTAAATACATATACCGAAGAAAATTTACATAAAATATTTGGTTTGTACGGAGAGGTGCAGAATGCTAAATCATTAGCTCGCACCATCGCAACAGCTCGTTTAGATGAGCCAATTCAGACCTTGTCTGGGTTTAAAAAGATAATTGCGGCTCATATCCCCCGTGGGAAAGAGAATAAATATATGGCGCAGGTTTTTCAGGCTTTGCGTATTGAGGTGAATGCCGAGATAGAAGTATTGGAGCGTTTTCTTGAGCAAAGTGCAGACGTGTTAAAGCCTGGTGGAAGGTTGGTGGTGATGTCTTATCATTCATTGGAAGATAGGCCGGTTAAGAATTTCTTGTCTAAGGGAAAATTTAAAGGAGAGGTGGAGAAGGATTTCTTTGGTAACGACCAAAAGCCATTTAAAGTAATTACTAGAAAAGCAATAGTGGCCGATTCGGAAGAGTTGGCTCGTAATAGTAGGTCTCGCAGTGCAAAATTAAGAGTGGGAGAGCGACTGTAATGAATAGGTTTAGAGAGAAGATAGAGGAAGAGTTGGCAGAAGAAGATTCTGTTGAACAGCAGGAAGAACCGAAACTGAAAGAGCCAAAGAAAGATGGTAATGCAACCATTTTCTTTAAAAAGCTTTTTACCGAAGGTGCAGTTTCAAAAGAAACAGCTACGGATATCTTGCCTTACTTGCTTTTCTTATGTGTGTTGGGGATGATTTACATCGCCAATAGCCATATGGCGGTAAAGAATATTAGAGATATCGATCGCTTGAGTAAAGAGGTGAAAGAGTCGAGTTGGGAATATAAATCGCTAAAAGCAGATTTAATGTTCAAGAGTAAGATGACAGAAGTGGCTAAAAAAGTAGATACGCTAGGTTTAGAGGAATTAATTGAGCCACCAAAAAAAATAATAGTACAGGTTAAGTAATGAATATTAGAGCAAACATATTATTAAGAGTGTACTTGGCTTTCGGGCTAATTGTACTTTTTGCGCTTGCGGTATTTGTGAAGCTTTGTGATGTGCAGTTTAGGCAAGGTGATAAATGGATGGCTATGGCCGATAGCTTATCTACTAAAGAATTTGATATTGAGGCAGCTCGTGGTAATATCTATGCTGTAGACGGAAGTTTACTGGCTACTTCAGTGCCTGAATACGAATTGAGGATGGATATGTTTGCGGGTGGTATTCAAGAAGATAAAATCTTTAATACAAAAGTTGATTCCTTGGCGATGAAGTTGTCGAGTTTCTTCAAGGATAAAAGTGCTAAAGAATATTCTCGCTATTTAAGAAAGGCTAGGCAAGACAGTGCTCGCTATGTATTAATTAAGCGTAAGGTTTCTTATAGCGATTTGAAAGAGATCAGAACTTTCCCTTTATACAGCATAGGTAAATATACAGGCGGATTGATGGCGATACCCAAGAACAGGCGCATTTTGCCTTTCAAATCTTTAGCTGCCAGAACCATTGGTTATAAAAATGAAAACGTAGCAAATGGTGTAGGTTTAGAAGGTGCTTACGGTAACTACATTAATGGGGAAACTGGAAGAAGACTAATGCAGCGTATCAGTGGCGGTGTTTGGATTCCCGTAAACAGTGATGCTGAAGTTGCGCCAAAAGATGGTGCAGATATCATTTCGACCATCGATATTAATATGCAGGATTTAGCACAAAGTGCTTTAGAAAAGCAGTTGATTAAAAGTCAGGCGCACCATGGGGCTGTAATTGTGATGGAGGTAGAAACTGGTGAAGTTAGAGCTGTTGCCAATTTTACAAAAGTGGAAGAAGGTGTTTATAAAGAGCAGTTTAACTATGCTATAGCGGGTAATCAAGATCCTGGTTCTACATTCAAGCTGGCTTCTTACATGGCTTTGTTAGACGATAAAAAGGTGGATACTGGAAACTATATAGGAACGGAAAATTATAGGTTACCAGGTGGTCACGTTATTAAAGATTCTCATGGTAGCGTAGGTACCATTACGGTAAAAAAAGCTTTTGAGCAATCTTCTAACTCGGCCATTGCGCAAATGATTAATAACCATTACCGTGACAACCCTAAACAGTTTACTGATCATTTGTACCGTTGGCATTTAAACGAAAAAACTGGCTTGCAAATTCCCGGCGAAGCAAAACCCTGGGTGAAAAATCCAAGCGCAAAATCGTGGAATAAAAATATGACTTTGCCGCAAATGGCTTATGGTTATGAAATGATGTTGACCCCTCTGAAGATGTTGACTCTATATAATGCCATTGCTAATAACGGCAAAATGGTAGCGCCAATTTTTGTACGCGAGATTAGAAGGTTGGGTAATCCGATAGAGCAATTTAAGGCTAAAGTGATGAACGAAAAAGTTTGTTCTGATGAAACTTTATCGAAGATTAAAGCAATGTTGGAAGGTGTGGTGACTAATGGTAGCGGCAAGCAGGTGGTATATAATCCATTATATAAAATTGCTGGTAAAACAGGTACCGCTCAAGTTGCCGACGCAAATTTGGGTTACAAAGCGAAGAAACAATATCAAGCTTCGTTTGTGGGTTATTTTCCGGCAGATAAGCCTAAATACTCGATGATCGTTGTGATTAACGATCCTAAAGGTGCTTACTATGGTGCTTTGGTTTCTGGTCCGGTGTTTAGAGAAGTGGCCGACCGTATTTACGCAAGTGATGTAAATATGTACAACAAAGTGGAAGAACGTTTGGCGGGTAATACCGTTGCGCCTGAAGCGAAAGCTGGTCAAAGTCAGGCGACAAAAAAGGTGTACAACGCCTTTGGTATTAAAGCGCTTTACGCAGCAAAGTCAGATTATTTCAATTCGGTAGATACCAATAATGGTGTGGCTTATCAAGAAAGTACGCCAGTAAAAGGAGTGATGCCTAATGTAAATGGTATGGGTTTGAAAGATGCCATGTACTTATTAGGAAATGCAGGTTTAAAAGCCCGTGTAAAAGGCAGTGGAAAAGTGATTAGTCAATCCATACATCCTGGTAGCAGGATTGGTAAAGGTTTGATGGTGGATATATTGTTACAATAATACAATGACTGAATGAAAGAATTTTAGAATGATAGAATGGTTTAAACGCCTAATAATATTCAATCATTCAACACTCAGTCATTCAATCATTAAAATTAACATAGATGAATTTACAGGATTTACTTTACGGAGTTTCAATTAAAAGTTTAAAGGGTTTGCCTCAGGTAGAGGTGGCTGCTTTGGCTTTTGATTCTCGTTTGGTAAATCCTGGAACATTGTTTTTTGCCATTCGTGGTACTGCCGTAGATGGGCATCAATTTATTGAGAAAACTATCGCTGCTGGTGCCAATGTAATTATTTGCGAAGAGCTACCAACAGAACTGAATGATCAGGTAACTTATGTAGAAGTAGCGGACTCGTCTGAGGCTTTAGGTGTAGTAGCTTGTAATTTCTATGGTAATCCATCAGCCGATTTAAAATTGGTAGGTATCACCGGAACCAATGGTAAAACAACTATCGCGACCTTGTTATTCCAATTGTTTACTGGTTTGAATTATGGTGTGGGATTAATTTCTACCGTTCAAAATCAGATTAATGATAGAGTTGTGCCAGCTACGCATACTACACCAAATCCAATTGCATTAAATGAGTTGTTGCGTGAGATGGTGAACGAAGGCTGCGAGTATTGCTTCATGGAAGTGAGTTCTCATGCTGTTTCACAACATCGCATTGCGGGATTAACTTTTGCAGGTGCCGTGTTTTCTAACATTACCCACGACCATTTAGATTTTCACAAAACATTCGATAATTACATCAAAGCTAAAAAAGGCTTTTTTGATATGTTGCCAAAATCGGCTTTTGCTTTAACCAATGCCGATGACAAAAACGGAATGGTAATGTTGCAAAATACCAAAGCATACAAAAAGACTTATGCTTTAAAGCAAATGGCTGATTTTAAGGCTAAAATCATTGAAAATAAATTCAGTGGCTTGCACTTAGAGATTGACCAAACGGATGTTTTCTTCAGAATGGTAGGTTCTTTTAATGCTTACAATTTGTTGGCGGCTTACGCTACCGCAGTATTATTGGAACAAGATAAGTTGAAAGTGCTAACCACCTTAAGTGCACTTTCAGGTGCCGAAGGTAGGTTTGATTACATCGTGTCGAAATCTGGTATTGTGGGTATTGTAGATTATGCACATACACCAGATGCAGTTCAAAATGTACTAAGCACCATCGCAAATATCAGAAAAGGAACCGAGCAGGTAATTACAGTAATAGGTTGTGGTGGTGATAGAGATAAAACCAAGCGTCCGGTAATGGCAAAAGTAGCTTGCGACTGGAGCGATAAAGTGATTTTAACTTCTGATAACCCGCGTACCGAAGATCCGCAAACCATTATTAAAGATATGGAAGAAGGTGTTTCGCCAACTAATCAGCGTAAGGCCATCAGTATTTTAGATAGAAGAGAAGCGATAAAAACAGCTTGCCACATTGCGCAGCCTGGAGATATCATCCTAATTGCCGGTAAAGGGCACGAAAAGTATCAGGAAATCAATGGTGTAAAACATCATTTTGATGACAAAGAAGTAATTAACCAACAACTTAACCAGAGCAACTAATGTTATATTTATTATTCGAATATCTACATAAAAACTACGATTTCCCTGGCTTAAGGTTGTTTCAATACATCACCTTCAGGTCTTCGCTGTCAATTATTTTGTCGTTGATCATTACCACAGTTTACGGTCGTAGAATTATAGATTATTTGCAGCGTAAACAAGTTGGAGAAACGGTGCGTAACCTAGGTTTAGAAGGTCAAATGCAGAAACAAGGTACGCCTACTATGGGTGGTATCATGATTTTGATGGGAATTTTAATTCCGACGTTATTGTTCGCAAACTTGACAAATATTTACGTCATCCTATTAATTGTAACTACGCTCTGGATGGGTGCAATTGGTTTCTTGGATGATTACATCAAGGTGTTTAAAAAGAATAAAGAGGGATTAGCGGGGAGATTTAAAGTAGTTGGACAAGTTGGTTTGGCAATTATTGTAGGTTGTACCATGTATTTCCACCCAAATATTGTAGTGCGCCAAACGGTAGACGATACAGTTAAAGTTGATACTGCAAAAGTGCAAAATGCAGCGCCAATGGTATTGCGCAAAAAAGGCGAAACTTATTACTACACGCAAGATGTAAAATCTACAAAAACTAATATCCCTTTCTACAAAAACAACGAATTTGATTATGCGAAAGTGGTTAAATTTTTAGGCGAAGGTTATGAGAAATACGCTTTCATCGTGTTCTTGGCTTTTGTAATCATCATTGTAACTGCCGTTTCAAACGGTGCTAATTTAACAGATGGAATTGATGGCTTGGCGACGGGAACTTCAGCTATTATTGGTATTACGCTAGGGATTTTCGCTTATGTGTCTGGTAACACGGTAATTGCCGATTACCTCAACATTATGTATATCCCAAATAGTGGTGAACTGTTGATTTTTGCAGGAGCTTTTATGGGAGCTTGTATCGGTTTCTTATGGTACAACTCTTATCCCGCACAAATTTTTATGGGCGATACAGGTAGTTTAACCATCGGCGGTATCATCGCAGTTTTTGCCATCATGATTAGAAAGGAATTGCTAATTCCAATTATGTGCGGTGTGTTTTTGATAGAAGTTTTATCAGTGAGTTTGCAGGTAACTTATTTCAAATACACGAAGAAACGTTTTGGCGAAGGAAGAAGAATTTTCTTGATGTCGCCTCTGCACCACCATTACCAAAAGAAAGGTTATCACGAAGCTAAAATTGTAACTCGCTTCTGGATTATAGGGATTTTACTAGCGGTAATTGCATTTGTAACACTGAAACTAAGATAAAAGACAATAAAATAAGTAAAGACGAAATATTTTTCGTCTCCTAAAAGGAAGAAAAATTAAAAAAATGAACTCAAATAACAACATATCACAAAACACCACTAGGTCAGCAATGGCGGTGGGTACTCGTGTAGTTATTTTGGGTGCAGGCGAAAGTGGTGTTGGTGCGGCTAAACTAGCTCAAAAGCAAGGGTTTGATGTTTTTGTGTCTGATTTCGGTGGTATTGCCGATACTTACAAAGCCGATTTGCAGCGCATGAACATTCCTTTCGAGGAAAACCAACATACCGAAGCATTGATTTTAAATGCAGCGGAAGTGGTGAAAAGCCCAGGAATTTCTTCAAAAGCGCCAATTGTGAAGGCGCTGGTTGAGAAAGGTATTTCGGTTATCTCGGAGATTGAATTTGCAAAACGATATACTAATGCAAAAACCATTTGCATTACTGGCTCAAATGGCAAGTCTACTACTAGCTTGCTTACTTATCATATCCTTAAAAACGCAGGATTAAACGTAGGCTTAGCAGGAAACATCGGTCACAGTTTTGCGGCACAGGTGGCCGAGCAAAATTTTGACTGGTATGTACTAGAAATATCAAGCTTCATGCTGGACGATATGTATGAGTTTAAGGCAGACATCGCTGTGCTGTTAAACATTACGCCAGACCATTTAGATAGATACGACTACAAAATAGAAAACTACGCAGCTTCAAAGTTGCGCATTATACAAAATCAAACCGCTGAGGATGTTTTTGTGTACTGCAGCGATGATGAAGAAACGATCAAAATACTAGCAGGTAAAGAAATACAAGCTAAACAATACCCTTTCTCTATCCTTAAAAAAGTAGAACAGGGTGCTTATTTAGAGCAGAATAACATACACATCAACACCAATTTAAACAACACACTAACCATGTCAATTTCGGATTTAGCCTTACAAGGTAAGCACAACATTTACAACTCAATGGCTTCAGGTATCGTAGCTAAAGTGCTCGAGTTACGTAACGAAACTATCCGCGAAAGCATGGGTAATTTCAAGAACATCGACCATAGGTTAGAGTTTGTGGCTAAGATCAATGATGTTACCTACATCAACGATTCTAAAGCTACCAACGTAAATTCTACCTGGTATGCCTTAGAAAGTGTAAATACTGATGTGGTTTTAATAATGGGCGGTGTGGACAAAGGCAACGACTACGAAATGCTGAGAGACTTGGTAAAAAGCAAGGTGAAGGCAATTATTTGCTTGGGTAAAGACAATAAACGCATACACGATGCCTTTGAGGATGATGTGGAAGTAATTGTGAATACGTTTTCTGCAGAAGAAGCTGTACAGGTAGCTTATCATTTAGCTAAAAAAGGAAATACAGTTTTGTTGTCGCCAGCTTGTGCAAGTTTCGATTTATTTAAAAATTACGAAGACCGCGGCAACCAGTTTAAAGCGGCTGTAAAAGAACTATAATTAAACCGAAGGAAAAAATAAAATTAGTGTCAGTCTGAGCTTGTCGAAGACTAAATAAAAATTAACAAAATGTTTAACATCAACGCACTTTTAGAACGTACCAAAGGAGACCGTTGGATTTGGATTATTATCCTTCTGCTTTCGATGATTTCTATCATGGTAGTGTATAGTGCCACTGGCGCTATTGCTTATAAAAAAGGCATTTCGGTAGAGAAGTATCTGTTGTTTAAACACGTGATATTTGTTTTACTTGGTATCGGAATGATTTACATTGCACACTTGCTCGATTACAAGTATTACGCAGGTATTTCCAAAATATTGATGATTGTAACCGTGCCCTTGCTTTTTTATACATTGATATTCGGACAGTCGTTAAATGATGCTTCTCGTTGGGTTAAAATTCCAGTAATCGGACTAACATTCCAAACTTCAGATTTAGCCAAGCTTGCATTGATTACGTTTTTAGCAAGGATGTTGACCCGTAAACAGGAAAATATCAAAGATGTAAAACAAGCATTCTTGCCTATAATGGGCTCGGTTTGCGTGGTTTTCGTTTTAATTGCGTTAGCTAACTTATCTACGGCGTTGATGTTATTCGGCGTTAGTATTTTACTGCTGATTATCGGCCGTATCAGTATCAAACAAATAGCCACAGTATGTGCTGGTGGTTTAGTATTGTTAATGTTGGTAGTGTTCTTAGGGCCAAGGCGAGAAACCTATAAGTCACGTATCAATTCGTTTTTACATCCGGAGTTGCAACACTCTGATAAAACATACCAGTCTGACCATGCGAAAATTGCATTGGCCACTGGAGGAGTGCTAGGTAAAGGACCTGGCAACAGTACAGAAAGAAACTTCTTACCGCATCCATATTCCGATTTTATTTTCGCCATTATTATTGAGGAATATGGAACGGTAGGCGGTTTAGCAGTTATCGTATTATACCTGGTATTGCTTTACCGATGTGTGCGGATTGTAAATCGAAGTCCTAAGGCATTTGGTGCTTTGTTGGCGGCAGGTTTGAGTTTCAGTTTAACGATACAAGCGTTCGCAAACATGGCAGTAGCTGTTGGTTTGGGTCCTGTAACGGGTGTGCCTTTACCGTTGGTGAGTATGGGTGGTACCTCCATGATATTTACCAGTATCGCCTTTGGTATTATCCTTAGCGTAAGCCGAGATGTGGAGGAAAACGTAGGCAAAACTAAAAAAGAAGAAAAAGTGATTGTGGGAGAAATACCTGCGATGGGATAACTGAAAGATTGAATGACCGGATTTTGAATGATAGAATTATGGAAGACAATGTAAGTGCTAAAGTTGATTTCATTACTGCAATGAAAAATAGAACGAAGGCATTAGTGTTGGAAGCTATCAAATTTTATCAATCAATACCGAAGACAGAAGAAGCTAAAATAATAGGGAGACAATTTATGAGGTCTTCTTCTTCGGTGGGTGCGAATTATAGAGCGGCTTGTAGAAGCAGGTCAAAAGCAGAATTCTTTTCAAAGTTGAGTATTGTGGTAGAGGAGGCAGACGAAACCGCTTTTTGGTTAGAAATTTTGATAGAGGCAGAAATAACAAATAATGAAAATGCGAATAAACTATTAATGGAAGTAAATGAAATACTTGCGATAATGGCTAAAGCAAGAAAAACAGTAGGAGATAAGAAATGATAGAATGAATGAATAATAGATTGGAAAAGGACTAAGTGCCTGTAACATTCAATCATTCAAAATTCAATCATTCAATAATTAATAAAACAATGAATAATTTCCCAAAAATTATCATATCTGGTGGTGGCACAGGCGGGCATATTTTCCCCGCCGTTGCTATCGCTAATGCCTTAAAAGCAATTTCGCCGCAATGCGAAATTTTGTTCGTTGGGGCAGAAGGTCGCATGGAAATGGACAAGGTTCCTGCTGCTGGATATAAAATTGTGGGACTAAATATAAGTGGCATTCAACGAGGTTCAATTTTTAAAAACCTTAGCCTGCCTTTTAAGGTTATAGGTAGTGTGCGCAAAGCGATGAAAATCATAGCCGATTTTAAACCTGACGCTGTAGTAGGCGTTGGCGGTTATGCTTCTGGTCCGTTGCTTTACGCAGCTTCCCTAAAAAAGATACCTTATTTGATACAGGAACAAAATTCGTATGCAGGCATCACCAATAAAATGTTGGGAAAAAATGCAGCGAAGATTTGTGTAGCTTTTGATGGTATGGAAGCATTTTTTCCAGCCGAAAAGATTTTGAAAACGGGAAATCCAGTAAGAAAAAATATTGTGAGTATCGATGGTCGCCGTTACGCGGGTGCAGAGCTGTTAAAGCTAGATCCGTTAAAGAAAACCATTTTAGTTACTGGCGGAAGTTTAGGCGCTGGAACATTAAATAAAAGTGTGGAGAAGCACTTGCCAGAGATCATCGCACAAGACGTGCAGGTAATTTGGCAAACTGGTAAATACTATTACACGGGAATTGTAGAGCGTTTGGGTTTGAACTATCATCCTAACGTACGCATTCTAGAGTTTTTAAATCAGATGGACTTGGCATATGCGGCATCAGACGTGATTATTTCTAGAGCCGGCGCAGGAACCATTGCAGAGTTATGCTTAATTAAAAAGCCTGTGATTTTAGTGCCGTCGCCAAATGTTGCCGAAGACCACCAAACCAAAAACGCATTGGCATTGGTAAAGGAAAACGCAGCATTGCTAATTGCCGATAGTGCTGCAGAAGGTATATTGATAGACCAAGCTTTAAGCTTATTGCTGGATAAAGAAAAATCAGCACAACTGAGTGAAAATATAGGGAAAATGGCTTTTGCCAATGCAGATGAAGTCATAGCGAAGGAAGTATTGAAACTAATTAAGTAAAAAGTTAAAAGTAGAAAGTAAAAAGTTTTGGTAGTAGCCTAAAAAACTAAACAGCCAAAAACCAACCAACTAAAACAATGGAATTGTCAAATATTAAAAGAGTTTATTTTGTAGGCATAGGAGGTATCGGCATGAGTGCCCTTGCCCGCTATTTTGCAAAACGTGGCTGTGTGGTTTGCGGCTATGATAAAACTCGTACTGCTTTGACAACGCAACTTGAGCAAGAAGGAATTTTGATTTCTTTTTTGGATGAGGAAGGTACCATTCCAGTTGCCTTTAGAGAGAAATACGATGACACGTTAATTGTTTACACCCCAGCTATTCCTAAAAATTCGAGTATTCTTAATTTCTTCCAAAACAAAGGCTTCGATTTAAAGAAACGTTCGCAGGTTTTAGGCATTATTAGCGAAGGCATGTATTGTATTGGTGTAGCTGGTACACATGGTAAAACCACTACCTCATCAATGGTGGCGCATATTTTAACCGATACAGGTTATGGTTGTACCGCATTTTTGGGCGGCATTACTAGTAACTATAACACTAACGTGCTTTACGGTAAAAATAACGTAATGGTGGTAGAGGCAGATGAATATGACCGTTCGTTTTTAACCTTACATCCAGATGTGGCAGTAATTACTTCAATGGATGCCGACCATTTAGATATTTACGGTGATGAAAGCCACCTGCACGAATCGTTTAATTTGTTCGCTTCGCAATTAAAGCCAGAAGGGCGTTTGTTTATTAAAGAAGGTTTGCCAATTGCTGGAATTACTTACAGCGCAACAGAACAATCTGCAATAAGAGCTAAAAATATTAGGGTAGAAGATGGTTGCTTTGTTTTCGATTTTGAAGATGGTTATAACAGCATCAAAGATTTGAAGTTGGCAATGCCGGGCAAACACAATGTAGAGAATGCAACAGCGGCTATTGGAGTGGCATTGAGCTTGGGAATTTCCCCGAAAAGTGTGAAAAAAGCAATAGCAAGTTTTAAAGGCGTAAAACGCAGGTTCGAAACCATTGTTAAAACCAACGAGCAAATTTACATAGATGATTACGCACATCATCCAGAAGAATTGAGAGCTTGTTTTGATGCCGTTAGACAATTGCATCCTGATAAGAAATTGACGGTGATTTTTCAACCTCATTTGTTTACGCGTACCCGCGATTTTGCAGATGATTTCGCAAAAGTGCTTGCAACAGCCGATGATGTGATTTTACTAGACATTTACCCAGCGAGAGAACTGCCAATTGAAGGTGTAACCTCGCAAATGTTATTAGCTAAAATAAACAATCAGAATAAACAAATTTGTGCTAAAGAAAGCATAATCGAGTTGATAAAAAACAAAAAACCTGAGTTACTTTTGACGGTTGGCGCAGGTGACATAGATACATTAATAGAACCACTAAAAAATACCTTAACTAATGCTTAAAAGAATTAACTGGAAAGCGATTTTTAAAGGGTTTGCCTGGCTTACATGCTTGGCAGGTGTGGTGGTGTTGATGGGTTTTATTGACGCTAAAAAGCAATCGGTAAAATGTGCGAAAATTGAAATATTGATTCCGGGAGCGGACAATTTTATTGAAATAGAAGAGATTGATGCCATTCTGAAACAAAGCCAAGGAGATTTAATTGGACGTAATTTAGAGAAGATTAATCTTCATGAGATAGAGAAAAGTATTGCCGCTAATCCTTACATCGGTTTTGTAAAGGTTTATGCAGACATGAATGGGACTGTGTTTGTAGAGGTAAAGCAACGCCAACCGATATTGAGAATTTTAAACGCTGGTGGCCAAGATTACTACGTAGACAGCGATGGCTTGAAAATGCCCGTATCTGCAAACTTTACGGCAAATGTGTTGGTGGCAACGGGAAATATCTTAGAAGGATTTAACGGCAGGGTAGACACTTTGATGACTTCAATAGCGAAAGATTTGTATAAAGCGGCAAGGTTTGTAAAAAGAGATACGTTATGGGATGCGCAGATAGAGCAATTGTACATCAACGAGAAAAGTGATATCGAGATGATACCTAGAGTAGGAAACCAACGTATCATATTAGGCAATGCAAAAGATATAGAAACCAAAATGAGCAACCTGTTGGCTTTTTATAAACAAGCAATGCCTAAAGTTGGGTGGAATGCCTACAGGTCTATCAACTTGAAATACATTAATCAAATTGTTTGCGAGAAAAGAGATTCGCTAACGATTAAGAAATTAGAAAAGCCTGTTGTGCCAGATTCGATAACACAGCAACGTCAAGTAGTAGCAGCAGCGGTGAACTCCGCTATACAAGATGAAATTAAAAAGGCGGTAGCAGCAGAAGCAAAAAAGGAAGAGAAGAAAGAAAAGATTGCAACAGCAGCTCCTGCAAAAACTGAGACTAAGAAAACAGAAAATACAACAGATAAAAGTAAAACTTCAAAAAGCGCAGAAACGAGTGTAAGTAAAGAAAAAGAGAAGGAAAAGAAAAATACAACAGAAAAAACGGAAACGCTCTCGCAGAAGCCAGTCGCTAAAGAGAAGTCATCTACCAAAGAAAAAACAAAAACAACAACTAACAGATAATATCAAACTCAACAATAAATAATAATGGTTATGGGCAAAGAAAAAACTACCATTCAATCTCCAATCGTAGTAGGATTAGACATCGGTACTACCAAGATTTGCGTAATTGTGGGCCGCAGAACAAATCATGGTAAAATTGAAGTTTTAGGCATAGGCAAAGCCGAGTCTGCAGGGGTAACCCGTGGCGTGGTTTCTAATATCCAAAAAACTGTTCAAGGCATTAATGCGGCTGTAGAAGTGGCAAGCGCACAATCAAACGTAGAAATACGTGTGGTGAATGTGGGTATTGCAGGGCAGCACATAAAAAGCTTGCAACATCGTGGTATTTTAACTCGTAGAGAGCTAAATAACGAAATCAGTAAAAAAGATATCGATAAGTTAATTGACGATATGTTTAAGCTGGTGATGCCTCCGGGAGAAGAAATTATCCATGTATTGCCGCAAGAATTTACTATTGATAACGAGCCAGGTATTAAAGACCCAGTTGGTATGGCAGGAGTACGTTTGGAAGCTAACTTCCATATTATCTCTGGTCAGGTAACGGCTGTTAAAAATATTATGCGTTGCGTAACCAATGCAGGTTTACAAACACAAGAGTTAATTTTAGAGCCGTTGGCTTCTTCGGAATCGGTGTTGAGCGATGAAGAAAAAGAAGCTGGTGTTTGCTTAGTTGATATTGGTGGTGGTACAACCGATGTGGCTATTTTCCACGAAGGTATTATTCGTCATACGGCAGTTATCCCGTTTGGAGGTAACAGTGTAACTGAAGATATTAGAGAAGGATGTTCGGTAATGCGCAACCAAGCCGAACTATTGAAAACTCGTTTTGGTTCTGCTTTGGCCGAAGAGAACAAAGAGAATGAGATTATCTGCGTTCCAGGATTGCGTGGTCGCGAGCCAAAAGAAATTTCTGTGAAAAACCTTGCCTACATCATCCAGGCCCGTATGGAAGAGATTGTAGAACATGTTTACTACGAAATTAAATCATCTGGATACGAAAAACGTTTGATTGGCGGTGTGGTAATTACAGGTGGTGGTGCTTTATTAAAACACTTAAACCAAATGGTTGAGTACGTAACAGGTTTAGATTGCCGCGTTGGGTATCCAAACGAGCACTTGTCTAAATACGAAGAAATGCCTAAAAACATTTACGACGATCTGAAGAGCCCAATGTATGCAACGTCTGTAGGCTTGCTAATTAAAGGTATACAAAAGGCGGAAGATCTACTGGAAGAAATGAAGCAACCAGGCGTGTTCGTAGAGAAGCCAAAAGAAGTAAAAGAGAAGGTAAAAAGGAGTGGTTTGTTCGATAAATTGCTTGGAAAAGCAACAGAATTCATCAAAGACGATATGAACGTTAGTGATGAAGATTATATCAAACCGTAATATTTTTCCACAATTCGGGAATTTTCCACATTCTTAACACTTGTGGAAAACGACTGTTAAAAAAGTGTTAATATTACAAAAGGAATGAACAGCCCAAAATAGATTTTTAAACTACTGATTCATAACAATATGAAGTTCGAAATGTTAAAAGATAAATCTTCAATAATCAAAGTTATTGGTGTTGGAGGTGGTGGAGGTAATGCGGTAAACCATATGTACCGTCAAGGAATTACTGGTGTAGACTTTATAATTTGTAATACTGATGCGCAGGCATTGGAGTTTAGTCCTATTCCGAACAAAGTACAGTTAGGTGCAAGCTTAACCGAAGGAATGGGTGCTGGTTCTATCCCTGAAGTTGGAAAAAATTCTGCTATTGAAAATATAGAAGATATTAAGAACATGTTAGGGCCACAAACCAAAATGCTTTTTATTACAGCAGGTATGGGTGGTGGTACTGGTACAGGTGCTAGTCCAATTATAGCTAAAGCAGCAAAGGAACTCGATATACTAACCGTAGCAATCATTACTACGCCTTTCTCTTTCGAAGGAAAAAGACGTAAAATGCAAGCTGACGACGGTTTAGAAGAGTTGAAGAAATATGTAGATTCTTACCTAATTATCTCTAACGATAGATTACGTGAAATTTTCGGGAACTTAACTTTAGGTTCTGCATTTGCGCAGGCAGATGATATTTTAACAACCGCTGCTAAGGGTATCGCAGAGATTATAACTGTGCCTGGTTACATTAACGTGGATTTTAAAGATGTGCGTACCGTTATGAAAGAAAGCGGTGTTTGTATCATGGGTAGCTATTCTTCTGATGGCGAAAACCGTGCATTAGCTGCTGTGGAAGGTGCATTAGCTTCTCCATTATTAAAAGATAATGAAATTGAAGGTGCTAGATATATTCTTTTGAACATCAGTTCTGGTGTTAAAGAAGTAACAATGGATGAAGTTTCAATCATTACAGACTATATCCAAGATAAAGCAGGCTTAAGTGCTGATTTAATTTGGGGTAACTGTATCGATGAAAATCTTGAAGATAAAATATCAGTAACGATTATTGCTACTGGTTTCCAAACGAAAGAGCAAAGAGAAAAAGATAAACAAAACGTTAAGAAAATCTCGCTATTAACTCCAGAAGAAGCGCCTTTGGTAAAACCAGTTGAACCTGTAAACTCTTTCATTACACCGAAAGAAGTAGCGGTGAGCAACGAGCCTGTATTAAAAGTACAAGCAGAAGAAGCGAAGCAGCCAGATTTATTTGGTGATTTATTCAATATTGCTAAGCCTGCACCGGTTGCAGTTGCGCCTACTTCTACAAACGATGATAACGGTACAGTTTTCCATCAGTTGGTAGAAGAAGAAATTGTTGCAGAAGAGCCAAAACAAGTAGAAGAGCCAGCATTTCAATTTGAAGTAAAGTTAGCTGAAACCGAATTTGTGTTTGAAACGCCTATCGCTACAATTCAAGAAGAAGAAATTATAGAAGAAACACCTGTTGCTGCTGCTCCAGTACAAGAAGAGTTTAGCGCAGACCAAGATAAAACAGACGAATCAATAGAAGAGCAGCTTAGGAAATCTAAAGAGAGAATCTTAAGATTAAAAGACCTGAGCATGAAATTGAGAACTACGAATGGTTTGCAAGAATTGGAAAATGTACCTGCATACCAGCGTAAGCAAATGCAATTGCAACAAATCCAACATTCGTCAGAATCGCAAGTTTCTAGGTTTACCTTAACTAACGATGAAGATGGTGAAACTGGAATTAGACCTAACAACTCATTTCTACACGATAATGTGGACTAATGATAACAGTTAAATAATGTTAAAGCCTTGGCAATTTATGTTGCTGAGGCTTTTTCGTGTTTAATATCATGCTTAATAAGGTTGTCAAATCACTATTTTAACCTTAAATTTGCGCTCGTTAATAACTATACAATAACATTTTACATATAAATATAACACATTGGATATTTTTGATAAAGTAGCAAAACGCATGGGACCTCTTGGTCAACACCAAAAATGGTCACATGGGTATTTTTCTTTTCCAAAATTAGAGGGAGAGATTGCGCCACACATGAAATTTAACGGTAAAGAACTTTTGGTATGGAGCTTAAACAACTATTTAGGTTTAGCTAATCATCCAGAAGTAAGAAAAGCAGACGAGCAAGGTGCAGCCGAATTTGGTATGGCTTACCCTATGGGTGCTCGTATGATGTCGGGTAACTCTAAATATCATGAGCAATTAGAACAAGACTTAGCGGCATTTGTAGGTAAAGAAGATTCATTCCTTTTAAACTTCGGTTACCAAGGCATGGTTTCTATTATTGATGCATTGTTGGATAGAAATGATGTTGTAGTTTATGACGGTGAATCGCATGCTTGTATTTTAGATGGCTTGCGTTTGCACATGGGTAAACGTTTTGTGTACAAACATAACAATGTAGAAGATGCTCGTAAACAATTGCAGAGAGCTACCAAACTTGTGGAACAAACAGGTGGTGGTATTCTATTAATTACTGAGGGTGTTTTCGGCATGTCTGGTGCTCAAGGTAAATTAAAAGAGTTAATTGAACTTAAAAAGGAATTCAATTTCCGTTTGTTAATTGACGATGCACATGGTTTTGGTACTATGGGTGCAACTGGAGCTGGAACTCACGAAGCACAAGATAGCATAGAAGGGGTGGACGTATATTTCGCAACCTTTGCTAAATCTATGGCTGGCATCGGCGCTTTCGTAGCGTCTACAAAACAACTTACTGATTATTTTAGGTATAATATGCGTTCTCAGACCTTTGCAAAGGCTTTGCCTATGCCAATGGTAATTGGCTTGATGAAGCGTCTTGAGTTGCTTAAAAACAATCCTGAGTTAAGAGAAAGACTATGGACCATTGCTACCGCATTGCAAAATGGCCTACGCGAACGTGGTTTTGATATTGGTATTACGGATACCGTAGTAACGCCTGTGTTTTTTAAAGGAGATTTAGCTGAAGCTACAGCACTTACGCACGACTTGCGTCAGAATTATGGTGTTTTCTGCTCTATCGTAATGTACCCGGTTATTCCTAAGGGGATGATTGAATTACGTTTAATTCCTACCGCAGTACATACATTGCAAGATGTGGAGCTTACTTTGAGCGCATTTAGTGAAGTGGCTGAAAAGCTAAAAACTGGTTACTATCAGCAGCATTTATTTCCTACTGGAGAATAGTGTTTTTAATATTTTAAAGCCTCGATTTTATCGAGGCTTTTTTGTTATATTTTGATTTACAGCATTTTGCTGTTTATAAGTATGGGTTTTGTGGAAAAAAAACGCAAAAAACCGAACTTTTTCTCATGCGAGGTATTTTTTTATTAAAATAAACCTCTTACATTAGTAATAGAGTATTAATCAAAACCTTAAAACTAATAGGAGTATTTAAAAAATGAAAAAATTTGCTGAAGTAAAAGCACTAGTAGCAGCTTTAGAAGCTGATGTGGACAAGTTCTATTCTAAATCTAACAGCGCAGCTGGAACACGCGTTCGTAAAGGTATGCAAGATTTAAAAAATCTAGCTCAGAGCATTCGCTTAGAAGTGCAAGAAACTAAAAACAAAGCTTAATTTAAACGCATTGTGAACAAAAAAGCACCTCTGACCAAGGTGCTTTTTTTTTATGCCTATTGCATAGGTAAGAGTTTATAATCGTCAGGATAAACTCCTTCTCCAAACTGAACCAATTTTTGATTGCTGAAACGGAAGAATTTAAAAGTTTCAGTGATTTGATTGTAAGTTCTGTAAACCAAAACGCCTTTCTCATCTCCATAAACTTGTGTTGCAGATTTGTTAGCACGTTTAAAATCTTGTTCTTCCATCCCTAGGGTAAACTTCGGCTCGTAGTATTGTGCCACGTTACAGCTCATTGTGCCTAGCACAATGAGAATTAATAATAGTTTTTTCATTTGTGTGTTATTAAGTGTGTGTGTAATAAATATAAGCAATTAATATGCCTGCAGATTACATTAACATGACTTTGCTTGTAACACTTTTATGATTGAACTATCTCGTCATTGCGAG
>Ga0256901_1000324_pt1 | contig 28118 bp, 27 predicted proteins | sample MC6MC0689MT_FD_190200 | JGI IMG/M metagenome (GOLD analysis project Ga0256901, IMG submission 190200) | Metatranscriptome of enriched soil aggregate microbial communities from Iowa State University, Ames, United States - MC6-MC0689-MT... | ecosystem: Environmental > Terrestrial > Soil >... | reverse complement strand
CCCTTTTCATACCGGGGATCGCTGCAGTCTGGATATGCTTTGCGGCCGATGTGGACCCGGTAAAGCTGATTGTTGCGATATCCGGATGGCTTGTCAGGGCGGCACCAACAACAGGCCCGGTCCCGTTTACGATACTGAAAACGCCGGCTGGCAAACCAGCGTCATGCAGACGTTCGGCGAAGACCTGTGTCTGGATCGCGCTCCGCTCTGCGGGCTTGATAACGACGGTTGAACCGGAGCCAATTGCATGTGCAAGCTTGCTCGCGATAAAGCCAAAGTTACTGTTCCATGGCGTAATCGCTGCCACGACACCGCGCGGCAGCATCGTCACGCTGCTGCGCCCCGCCACCCGATCAAATGCGTAATCTGCCACGGTTTCCGCCATAACATTGAATGTGGCAGCCGCGTTCTGTGCCGAGAAACCGGTAAAATAATCCGGCGCACCATATTCTTCACGCATCGCATCAATTAGCTGTTGCGGCCTGGTAAGCACTGCATCACCCAGGCTTTTCAGCATATCAATGCGCTCAGCCCTGCTGGTTTTTGCCATCGCAGGAAAAGCACGCTTTGCAGCGGCAATGGCGGCTTTCGCATCATTCTCATTGCCAAGCCGCACGCTGCCAATGATCTCTTCCGTCGATGGATTGGTAAGCTCCAGCCATTCGTTGCCGTCAGGCGTGACGAAGGCGCCATCAATATAAACCTGTTCAATCTTTCGCATGATAATGGTCCTTGCTGGTTACCGGCATAGAATTAAAACTCTGCTATTGGTAAGTAAACGCGTGCAAAGCTTTACAGACCGATGAGGAAAATCGCGCAATGACCAGTGCAACACTCGCCGAATTGCAGGCCGTTGCTGCCGTGGCCCGAAACAAAGGATTTCGGGCTGCGGCGCGCGAACTTGGTGTTTCATCTTCCGCGTTAAGCCATGCGGTTGCGGGCTTAGAGGCGCGCCTTGGCGTCCGGCTTTTCAACCGGTCATCGCGCAGCGTCGCACTGACAACCGCTGGCGAACGACTGATTGAAGCGCTGATCCCGGCTCTCAATGCCATTGACATTGCCCTCGATAATATCAGCGAAGAAGGCCCTGAGCCGACAGGTGTTCTGCGGCTCAACATGGCAATCGGTGCCGCCCGTATGCTGATGACGCCACTTATTCTTGAATATCTGCGGCGCTACCCGCGAATGGAGGTCGAACTGATTACCGAAGGCGGCCTTATCGATGTTATTGGCGAAGGGTTTGACGCCGGTATCCGTCTCAGAGAAGCCGTTTCACCCGATATGATCGCCATTCCGATCATTCCAGAAATACGCTCCGTTGTCGTTGCTTCCTCCGCCTATTTTAAAAATCGGGAAAAGCCACTTCACCCCCATGATCTGATGAACCACCAGTGCATCCGCGCCAGAATGGTGAGTGGTCGCTATTATCAGTGGGAGTTTGAAAAGGAGGGTGAAGAACTGCGCCTCGATGCTCCCGGTCAGCTGGTTCTTGACGAGAGCGGCCTGATGCTTGAAGCCGCTCTGGCAGGTGCAGGCCTGGCTTATCTCTCTGAATTTGCAGTCGAACCACACCTGAAAACTGGCAAACTCATTCAGGTGCTCGATGAATGGACTCCGCCTTATGATGGGTTGTGTCTCTACTATCCAGGACGCAGGCATGTTCCAGCGAAGCTGCGCGCATTTATCGAACTCGCCAGAAGCTATGCCTCCTCTCATGAGAGCGCGTTTCGATCTGACCGGATCAGCCCGTCGCACTGAACGCTTGTGTTAATGCGCATCCTTTTTTTGAAAAACTGTTGCACACCTTTCGGGATGCGCTCTGAAAAACCGGAATGAAACAAACCGGCGCTGGTGACCCATTCCGGCGCCGATTGTCTTTGGACATCCCGTTCAGACTATCAGCCCGCACCTGTCAGCAGACTGAACAGACCCGACAGTGCCGAAGGTTCCGCAGATGTCAGATCATAAGGACATGCTGCCGCCATCGTCGCAAAGGCAATCAGTCCGATAATCATATACTTCATCGGAAACACTCCTCTTCGCCGGTTATGCATCAGCAAGCGTCAGTTCTACCGGGATATTGCCGCGCGTGGCCTTTGAATACGGACAGTTCTGATGCGCTTCTTCGACAATGATGCGCGCAAGCTCCCGATCAATACCCGGCAGATACACCTGCAAACGGGCTTGCAGAAAATATCCGCCTTCACCCGTTGCAAGATCAACTTCCGCATCGACGGCGACATCAGCAGAAAGACGAAGCTGACGCTTGCCTGCTGCAATTGTCATGGCACCAATGAAACAGGCGGACCAGCCGGCGGCAAACAGCTGCTCAGGATTGGTTCCCGGCCGACCGCTGCCCGGAGGTGAAAGCCGTATATCAAGCGCGCCATCATGACTGCGGGCAGCACCATCACGGCCACCTGTAACATGGGTCTTTCCGGTATAGAGAACCTTATCAATAGCAGACATAATCATTCCTCACTTTTTGCAGCTTCGCGGGAAACGCTCTCAGAAGCCGTGGACAGGAGGAAGGTAGAATGACACCGTATCCCGCATATTTCAGAACATGGCTTTATTGTATCAAAGCGTAGATACGGCCTGTTGCTCCATTTGTTTTTCATCTGGTATTCTGACCTCGGCAGCCAAACCGCCACCTGAACGGTTATAGAGCCTGACTGTTCCGCCAATTGCGCCTGCCAGTTGCTGCGCGATCGCCAGCCCCAGCCCAGTGCCTCCGGTCTCTCTGTTGCGCGAATGCTCAAGCCGGTAAAATGGCTGCATGACAGCAGCAAGTTTGTCGTCAGCGATACCCGGACCACGATCCAGAACCGTGATAAGGAGATCCCCGGCTGGCAGTCGCTCCAGAGTAATCTCTGCCGCACCGGAAAACTTCACAGCATTGTCGATGAAGTTCGTCAGAATTCTGCGCAGTGCATGAGGCTTTGTCAGCGCTGTACCCGAAACAGCACCGGTTACAGCGACGTCTTTGCCAGTATCCTGATAATCATAGGCGACGCTGTCGATAAATGACGACAAATCAATCCGCGATGGTTTTTCCCCGCGACCATGCGTGCTGCGGGCATAGGCAATCCCATCCTGAACCAGCTGTTCGATTTCGCGCAAATCTTTGACAAGTTTGCGCTTATCCTCCGTCTCATCCGACATATCGGCACGCAGACGCATCCGTGTGATCGGCGTTTGCAGATCATGGGAGATAGCAGCCAGAATCTGCACGCGTTCTTCGAGATAATGAGCAATTCTTTCGCGCATCGCATTGAATGCGCGCGTGGCTCTGATCACTTCTGCCGGACCACTCTCAGGTATCGCATTCGTCCTTTTATTCGGATCCAGCGCATCGGCTGCAGCTGCAAAATCACTCAGTGGCCGCACTGCCAGCCGTACTGCAAACCAGACACAGATAATCAGCAACATCATCTGAAAGACGAAGAAATAGGGAAGCCATGCAGCAATGGGCATGACACCGCGTGGTGTGACATCAATGGTCAGTGGCTGGCCATCCGACAAAGTCAGATGGGCCTGCAATCTGCGCCCCTCACCCGGAATAGCTTCAACCCGCAGCGGATATCTGTGCCCTGCCGCATCCTCGATACGCTCTGCTATTTCAGCGCCGCGCCCACTCCCGTCCGCGACACCGGGATCACCCGGGCCAAGAACCAGCCGGTAATTGCCACGACTGAGGCGGTCCAGCCAGTCCGGGCGCTCCTGCGCTGGCAGACGATCAATAACGGCAATCGATGTTGCCAGATCACTTTCCAGCGTACCAAGCATAACGGCTTTGGCTGACATATAGCGTTCAGCGGCGAGAAGGCTGAAGGACAGACCGTATGCAACAAGCAATCCCGCAAATAAAATGAGAAAAAGCCGCGCACGCAATGTTCGGGGCCAGATACTCAAACGCGGCTTTGCTGAATTTTCTGCCATCATATCCGCGGTTCCGAAATCTCAACGGGAACGGAGAAAACATAACCTTCCGCACGCACAGTCTTAATGTAAAGCGGTTCCCGCGCATCGTCGCCCAGCCTCTGTCGCAGACGGCTGACCAGAAGATCAATAGAACGGTCGAACAGTTCCGCATCACGGCCCTGTGTCAGATTGAGCAACTGATCGCGGTTCAGAACCCGCTGCGGATGATCAATAAATACCCGCAGCAGACGATATTCCGCACCACTTAACGCAACCTCCGTTCCTTCCTGATCCAGCAGGTGCCGCCCCACCGTATCCAGTCTCCAGTTGCCAAATTTAAGCAATGTGCCTGCTTCGCTGATCTGCAGATTGGGAGGGAGCATACGCGTTCTGCGCAAAACCGACTTGATACGGGCCAGAAGCTCCCGCGCAGCAAAAGGTTTAGGGATATAATCGTCCGCACCCATTTCCAGACCGATGATGCGATCCATCTCGTCATCGCGGGCCGTCAGCAGAATAACCGGCACTGCCCTGTGTTTGCCTGCGCGCAATTCCCGGCAAAGGACAAGGCCGTCATCGCCGGGCATCATAATATCAAGAACAATCAAATCGACTGAATTCGCCTCAAGAAAATTTCGCATCTGACGGCCGTCAGCTGCGATCGTCGCCCTGAAACCATTTTTCTTCAGGTATCCCGATACAAGCTCACGGATCTCCCGGTCATCATCGACAACCAGTATGTGATCGATATGCTCCATTACGACTCTTTCAATCTCACTGGATCAGACAGCTATACTTCGCGCGAAAATCGGCTGCATACAAAACTTTTCACGAAAGCACCCGAAAATATTCTCTCCGGGCGCCTCGTCTTAAACTCTACCCCGCCGCAATCAGGCAAGTGACAGTGTCACCTGAATATTGCCACGCGTCGCCTTCGAATAAGGACAGGTCTGATGCGCATCCCCGATGATGGCCTCAGCCACATCTTTTTCCAGCCCGGGAAGCGTAATTCGCACCCGTGCCTGCAACAAATAAGCGTCGCCGGTCATTCCAAGATCGACCTCTGCATCAACCGATACGTCAGCGGGCAGACGCAAATTGCGTCTGGCAGCTGCTTTGGTCATGGCGCCAATAAAGCATGCAGACCAGCCAGCTGCGAAAAGCTGTTCCGGGTTCGTGCCCGGCTTGCCGCTTCCGGGCGGTGAAAGCCGGACATCCAGCGCTGCGTCATCGCTGCGGGCCACACCATCCCGACCACCGGTCGTGTGCGTTCTGCCGGTGTAAAGAATTTTTTCGATCTCAGACATTAACAGTCTCCGTGCTGTAATTATTGCCCTTAGTGGCAGCCTGTCACTGGCGTCGAAGACGTTTCTATCCTGTCGTCGTATCCCGCGTATTTCACAAAGCGCGGGTAATGTATCAAAGTGTATCAGCGCAATTTTCCTGTTACCAGGCGAACATCATCCGTCGCTGGTGCCCGCTACATTGCGATACACTTACACCAGGACACAGAAATATAAGAGATACCCAGGCGCATCATAACAGCCGTGTTGCTGGTCGAGCCACATCGCCGTCCAGAACCCGACAACCCGGTTTCAAAGGAAACGATGATGACGCTTCTGATAATCGCCTATCTTGGCGGCGTACTGACTATATTCAGCCCCTGCATTCTGCCCGTTCTTCCCTTCGTCTTTGCGCGAGCAGAACAGCCCTTTCTGCGCAGTTCGCTCCCCATGCTGCTTGGCATGGCCGCAACATTCGCCCTTGTGGCAAGTCTTGCGACTGTGGGCGGAAGCTGGGTGATCAGTGCCAATGAATACGGCCGTTCCGCTGCTTTGCTTCTGCTGGCTCTGTTCGGAGCGAGCCTCATATCCCCGCGTCTTGCACAGTTTGGCTCACAATTGATCGTCAGGCTGGGAAATCGCCTGACAAACAGTTCACCATCCGGTATTAAAAATTCCACAGCTGTCAGTTCATTTATACTCGGTATCGCTACCGGCCTGTTATGGGCTCCCTGCGCAGGGCCAGTTCTGGGCCTCATTCTGACCGGAGCCGCCTTACAGGGCGCAAGCTTTCAGACCGCGGCTTTACTGCTCAGCTTCGCAGCAGGCGCGGCAACATCGCTTGGTTTGGCGCTTGGTGTCAGCGGAAGCATATTTACAAAAATGAAACAACATCTGGGCATCAGCGAAGGCATTCGCAAAGCAATTGGCGTTGGTGTTCTGTGCGGTGTTGCAGCGATCGGACTTGGCCTTGATACAGGGTTTCTCGCCCGCATTGCCTATGCAAGCACCGCATCACTCGAACAATCGGTCATCAATCATTTCAATCGTCCACAAAACATAACTGATCCCATTGATGATACAAAGGTCGCAAGCACGATCAGTGGTCCGCAGCCCTATCGCAGCAATCTCCCGGCTGAAGGCAGCGCGCCTCCTCTGGATGGTGCCACCGAGTGGCTGAATTCTTCGCCTCTTACCATGGAACAATTACGCGGCAAGGTCGTGCTGATCGATTTCTGGACCTATTCCTGCATCAACTGTATCCGGACGATACCCTATGTGCGTGCATGGGCTGAAAAATATAAAGATCAGGGACTGGTCGTTATAGGTGTTCACACCCCCGAATTCGCCTTCGAGAAAAAAATCGACAATATCAGAAAAGCAATCAGCGGCTTTAAGATCAGCTATCCGGTCGCAGTCGACAACGATTATAAAATCTGGCGTGCTTACAACAATAATTACTGGCCGGCGCACTACCTCATCGATAGCAACGGTCAGATCCGCTATCATCATTTTGGTGAGGGAAACTATCGGAAAACCGAGCAGGCCATTCAGGATCTTCTGCACGAAGCAGGACGTCAGGCATCACTGAATACTGTGGTTCAACCCGATGCAAAAGACGCAGAAAGAAGCCCTGATCTGCAAAATATCCGCTCACCGGAGACGTATCTTGGCTATGAACGGGCTACAGGCTTTGCATCTTCAACACCAGTCGCTGAAGACAAGCCTGCATCCTATTCCCCGAAAAACCTCGGCTTAAATCAGTGGGGGCTCTCAGGTACATGGACGGTAAAGGCCGAACATCTGACCCTCGACAGTCAGAGCGGGTCGGTGGCTTTCCGGTTCCGCGCACGCGATCTGCATCTGGTCATGGGGCCAGATGCAACCGCAATCCCCGTAAAATTTAAGGTCACCATCGACGGCAAAGCACCCGGCGACAATCATGGCGCAGATATTGACCCACAGGGAAACGGAACCGTCACCAGCACAAAACTTTACCAGCTGGTCCGCCAGTCCGGTAACGTTGAAGAACATCAGTTTGAAATCCGCTTTTTGAGCCCCGGCGTTGCGGCTTATGCCTTTACCTTCGGCTGAACGGAAAATGTACATTTTCTGATACATAAAAGCCTGCCGCCGACATATGCCAGATACAGCGCTGCTCCAGTTTCTGACTGTCAGAGCGTCTTGCGATCTGGCGTCCTGTTTTAACTCGCATCTTTGTCCGATCGAAGCGCGACCAGAAATCAGTCCAGTGGACTGATTTCCCCGCTCATGCGTTTCGCAGGCTTTGGGATGCGCTCTCAATAAAGGAGCAATGAAATTGCTGAATAAAATCATCCTGACTGGCGCTCTTATGTCGTCGCTCACAAGCTTCGCCCATGCAGATCAAAAGCCGGCAATCGTCCTTGTTCACGGAGCTTTTGCGGAATCCAGCAGCTGGGATGGAGTTACCAAAGACCTGGAAAAAGATGGCTATACCGTCATCGGCGCGGCTAATCCTCTTCGGGGTGTCAGCAGCGATGCAAACTATGTTTCTTCTATCGTAGGCAGTATCAAAGGGCCCGTTGTTCTGGTCGGACACTCTTATGGCGGCAGCGTTATTTCTGGTGCTGCAAACGGTCATGACAATGTTAAAGCGCTTGTCTATGTCGCAGCTTTTGCGCCTGAGGCCGGCGAAAGTGCCATCGAATTAAGCGGCAAATTTCCCGGGAGCACTCTCGCACCAGCATTGGCCAGTCCCGTCGAACTGACCGGTGGTGGTAAGGACCTTTATATTGATCAGACGAAGTTCCCTCAGCAGTTTGCGGCAGATGTTCCTGTTGCACAGGCGAGATTAATGGCCGCAGCCCAGCGTCCTGTCAAAGACACAGCCCTTTCAGAGCCTGCCGGGCAGCCTGCCTGGAAGGGCATTCCATCGTGGTTTGTGTATGGAGACAAAGACAGGAATATCCCACCTGCTGCTCAGGCCTGGATGGCAGAACGCGCCAGATCGCGTGAAACTGTGGTGGTTAAGGGTGGCTCCCACGTTGTGATGGTGTCGCATCCGCACACCGTATCAAAACTCATTGAGGATGCAGCACACGCATCTGAGTGAATAACAATAAAGGCGGCCTTCAGCCGCCTTTTTTATTGATCCTGAAGCAAGGTCCAGCAGACTGATCGCATCAATCAGATCCCTGATACAAAAGTCCCGGCTGCGATTGCAGCCGGGACTTTATTGCTATGAGAAACTGTTTTCAGAACCTGCTCACATCGATAACAGCCTGCGCAAAAGCCTGTGGCGCTTCCTGAGGAAGATTGTGCCCGATGCCGCCCGCCACATTGCGGTGTTCGTATCTGGCTGTAAACATCTTCGCGTAAGATGCCGGGTCCGGATGCGGTGCGCCATTGGCATCGCCTTCCATCGTAATGGTCGGAATACCGATCTTCGGTGCCTTCGCAAGCCTCGCCTCGTAAGCATCAAATTTCTTTTCACCGCGTGTAAGACCGAGCCGCCACCGATAATTATCGATCGTTATTGCCACATGATCAGGATTGTCGAAGGCCGCCGCTGTCAGGTCAAAGGTTGCATCATCGAACTTCCATTGCGGCGAAGCCAGTTCCCAGATCAGTTTATTGAAATCATGCGTATTTGCCGCATAACCAAGCTGGCCACGTTCAGTCGCAAAGTAGAACTGATACCACCATAACAGTTCCGCTTTCGGTGGCAGCGGCTTACTGTTGGCAGCCTGACTGCCGATAAGATAGCCGCTTACTGAAACCATCGCTTTACAGCGCTCGGGCCAGAGTGCCGCCATGATATTGACGGTGCGCGCACCCCAGTCAAAGCCACCCAGAATGGCCTTTTCGACTTTCAGAGCGTCCAGAAAAGCGATCATATCGACGGCAAGCGCACTTTGCTGTCCATTTCTCGGGGTTTTTTCTGACAGAAAACGCGTTGCGCCATAACCTCTGAGATAAGGAATAAGGACCCTGTAACCACTCTGCCTGAGCACCTCAGCAACATCGGCATAGCTGTAGATATCGTAAGGCCAGCCATGAAGAAGCAGAACGACCGGACCATCGGCTGGACCAATATCTGCATAGCCAACGTCAAGGACACCAGCTTTTACATGCTTAAGTGGCGGAAGTGAAACGCCGGGCTTTGTTACGCCACCCGAAGAGCCCTGTGCACGCACGGACGACACGCCACCCAATTGCACAGCAGCTGCCGCAAAAGCAGCAGCGCCCAGTAAAAAACGTCTGTTTGAATCGAATGATTGAGGCATTTGTGTTTCTCCTGAATTCTATCAGCAGAGAACACCGCATCGATGTATCGGTGACATTTCATGACAAGACATGTTTTGCCACAAAGTGTAAGGCAAATGGCCTCAGATACATTGCAATACAAAACAACACCGAGGATCCGCATTTTTTCAGAAATAAAGCCGTAACAGCGTGTCTCAGATGCGTGCTTAAGGTGCGTCCGGACAGCAAAATATTTCTCATTTTTCATCATGCGTTCTGACGTCGCTTTGGCTCAATGATTACGAATGAAATATTTCTCTGACATAAGAAACACAGTTCTCGTTTCCTGAAACCTGCCACCTCCTGTTTTCTGGCATTTATGGCCCGTTTGCTGGTCACACTCCAGGGCAGAAACTGACATGACCAATCAGGGAGAACAGGGTTATGAATAAATATGCATGGAAACGACTGGCACCGGCTAAACTTCTTTCGCGCTTTTATCTCCCGCCACGCTCTTTACAGACCCGTTTACTCATCGTGACAGGTATCTGTCTCACGATTGGCTTTTGCGGGTTACTTTGCTCAACACTCATCAATGCTCCCACCACCCCTGCAGGCAACACAATGCCAGACCTGTGGATTGAAAGCCTCAAACAGCACTGTCTGGCATATGCTATATTCATGGGTGTACTTGCTGGTTCCGCAGTGCTCGTTATCCGGCAATCAATAAAGCCGTTAACCAGACTGGCTGCGGCCGCCGAAGCGCTGATGCCTGATAATCCGGGCCCCGCTCTGGATGAAAATGGCCCCAGTGAAGTCCGGGAATTAACCCGGGCATTCAACTCTTTGAGTGAACGCATTACCCATCATCTGAATGACCGTTTACAGGTTCTGACCGCTTTCTCCCACGATATGCAGACGCCGATAACGCGGATGCGTCTGCGTGCAGAAATGGCCCCGGAGTTCCCGGATCGTTTAAAATTCCTGCGTGATCTTGAGGAAACGGAACGCCTGATACGTGAGGGCATCGCCTATGCGCGTGGCATACATCTTCAGGAGGAGAAGATGGCGACTATTGAAATCAGTTCCTTTATCCAGACAATAGCAATGGATTATCAGGATACCGGCCGCGCAGTTTCAGTAATCAGTGATCTGGCTGACCGCATTCGTACCAGGCCACGCACCTTGCGGCGAATTTTATCAAACTTTATCGACAATGCCTTAAAATTTACGAACCATGCCGAAATCGATGCGCACTGGACGATCGATGGCCAGCTGGCAATATCGGTTATGGACCGGGGCCCCGGAATCGAGGAAAGTCAGCTGGAGGCGGTCAGAAAGCCCTTTGTCAGACTCAGACAAGCCCAGCACCGGGAAACACCGGGGATCGGGCTCGGTCTGGCGATTGCAGATCAGCTGGCAAAGACCGCAGGTGGCACCTTAAATCTGAGGAACAGGCCGGGCGGTGGTCTGGTAGCCGAAATTGTTATCAAAGACACAGGGCATAAAAAAAATCTGCTTCAGAACGCAGCTGAAAATGCTCCGGCTACGTTCTGATGAGGATGAGGAAACGCTCAGTAGCTCGATGGTGAAGCATCGCCAAAGCGATGAGCGGAGCCATCGTGATAAACAACGCTGCTCTTTCCTATCGAGGCGGTTGCGCGGTTATCAATACGCGCAGGCGCAACAGAATGGCCACGTTCCATTTCGGCGCGATCCTGCTGAGCCAGCGCGGCCGGTTCGCCGACATAAGGATTTTCGGCCAGAGCAGCGCTGCTGCCCAGTGCGAGTGCGAGTGCTGCGAAAATGATCTTGTTCATCGTAATGGTCCTTTCTCTGTTAAAGCGAACCGTTCTCCCTGGCTTAATTGTCAGGCGTGGTGTCGCTCAGTGATCAGAGAATGCCGCAGCTGATTATCTCGCATGTGTCCGCAAAAGCCGCTTTTTGTATCCTTGTGTAAAACTTCAGCAGCAACTATGCGCGATACTGGCCCGTGCTGTTGATGTCTGATCCCACCTCGGGCGAAACACGCGCCATATCTTCCATCAGCCTTAATTCCCAGGCGCGCGAGCCCTGTTCCCGGCTTATCTGAAGCGCCGTCCCGAAGAGTTGATTTACAAGTTCACAAGACTGGTTCGTCATCCGGTAAAGCTCAGCTTTCATGCGGATCGCCTCAGGGAGATAGCAAAGATCTCCTTTGACTTTAATAGTGTCCAGCAAAGGCTCAATCAGCTGAACAGCTTCTTCAAAATCTCCGCTCTCGCAAAAATTCTCCACAAGCGCGAGCGTCAGCGGCGTTGTCAGCAATTCATACGGCGCATTGCGCAACGTTGCCAGGCTGCTGCTTAACAATTCACGCCCTTTATCCGTATCACCCTGCCGTGTCAGAATGATACCGCTGAACCCCTGCGCCACAGCAAGATATGGGCCAAGCGAATAAGACGCTGCACATTCAAGCAAACGCTGCGTGAAAACTCTGGCACGGGCAAGGTTTCCAGCCCAGAAACAAACAGTAGCCGCCCAGACAAGCGTTACAGACAATGTCAGAGGATGCCCCAGAGCCTCTGCCTCCTTGACCGTCTGCTCGGCTCTCTGCTGCGCTTCGTCCGCAAACCCCTGTAGCCACAACGTTCTGGCCAGCACCGCTCCGGCAAACAGCCTGTCATCGAAACCAACGGGCAGTGAGCGGTCTGGCACCATATGGGCTTCAGATTTCACAGCCACTTCGAGTGCTTTGCGCGCCTTGTTATGCTCCCCCCTCAGATGCAGCGAAATGCCGGCCAGCGCATGTGCCAGTACGGTTACCTGCGGTTTGTCAATCAGCTTTGCCAGTTCAAGGCAACGGTTTGCATACCTCAGAGAAGCCTTGTAATTTCCCGTCCGCAGACTGAACATCTGCAGCGGTCCCAATGCCTGCAATTCCTGTTCCGGTGTCACACTCAGAACGAGGCTCTTTTCAAGTGCGTCATGCGCTTTCTGCTGCCCTCCTTTCGAGAACATCAGTGACACACCAAGAGATGCGAGGATACCTGCTTCTGCACTTCGTTCACGCTCACGCGTCTGCAAAGCAGCAAGCGCACATTCCATCCAGCTCTGGCACTCTTCCAGCAAAGATAATGCAATCAGCATCTGCGCACTTGCCGATGCCAAAGCGATACCAGTGCCCTTGTCGCCATAGTCACCAAAGCTCCATTGCAGGGCAGCCCTGATATTGCCGAGATGCCCCAGAATATCTGAGCGCCAGTCGGCATCAGAACTATGGCGTGTAAAACCACCATATTCCGATAGTAACCCGGCATAAAATTCTGCGTGCCGTCTGCTGATCTCATGGACCGCATCGGGGTCGGTATACAACTGACCCGCATAGTGACGCGTGGTATCAAGAAGGCGATAATCAGATCCCTGCCCCCGAATATGACTGGTAATCATTGATTTGAGCACAAGGCTGCTGATAGCCTCAACTGCAGTAACCTCACTCAGAAAATCGTCCGTTATAACCGCAAGGGCAGCTTCAATCGTAAAATGTCCCCGGAAAACCGTTAAGCGACACAAAGCAAGCTGTTCGTGTGGCGAAAGCAGATTATAACTCCAGTCGAGTGTTGCCTGGAGTGTACGCTGTCTGGCCGGTACGTCACGCCGGCCCGTCTGCAAAAGATTGAGCTTCTCACCCAGTAATTTCTTCGTTGCATGCAGTCCCAGCGTCGCAACACGCCCCGCCGCCAGCTCGATCGCCAGCGGAACGCCCTCTATGGCGCGACAGATTTCAACGACTGCAAGTGCTTCGTTCGGGTTCAGATCAACCGGCCCGCCAATCGCTGCAACACGCTGCAGTAACATTGCAACCGCCGGAAAAGCGCTGGCCGGATGATAAGCAGGCCGCCAGTTAACGGACGGGTACTCTAGCGGTTGTAAGCGAACAATAAGTTCACCTTCGATACCCAGTGGTTCCCTGCTGGTTACCAGAATGCAAAGGTTTTTACAGCCATCAAGCAGATATGAAGCAAGCTGCGCAGTCGCATCAATCGCCGCCTCACAGGTATCGAGTACGATTAAACTGGCACGGTTTCCAAGATGCGCCTTAATGGCATGAGCCGGATTATGATTTCCCGGCTGCAACCCAAGTGTAGCAGCCACCGTCGGGGCAATCTGACCGCCATCGCTCAATGTTCCAATATCAACAAATGATACAGAATCTCCAAAGACACCAAGCATTTCATGCGCTACTGCGACCGCTACGCTGGTCTTTCCCACGCCTCCCATTCCGACAAAAGACAATAGCCGGACATGCGGCAAGCGGGTAGCAGCGCTCAGAATCTCATTCTCACGCCCAAAAAGATGCGCTGTGCGTCGTGGCAATGCAGGAATAAACTGATCTGAATGCCTGGTGTCTTCTGTCGCGGCTCTTAACGGTGCAACAAAACAATAACCCCGGCCCGAAATCGTCCTGATGTAGCGTTCGCTGTTGCCATTTTCACCAAGGATCCTGCGGAGTTGCGACATGTGAAAGCGCAGGCTGCCGTCGACAACATGAACATCAGGCCACACTCTTCGCAGTAACTCTTCTCTGTGAAAAATTTCCTGCGGCTTGCTCAGCAAAACCATCAGAAGATCAAAGGCGCGCGAGCCTACCGGCAACACAATGCCTTCGCGCTTGAGTTCACGCTTTGAAAATTCTACCGTAAAAGGGCCGAATGAAACTTTTTCATGTGTCATGAAGAAATGTCTCGTAAAAACCTGCCTGCCGGGGAAGTTAAACTTCACCCATTCAAATCACTCAAGGTACTATTTTCTTATAAAGAGCTTTAGAATAGCACTCCGCCCCGGTTAATCTGCCCCGTCACGGAAATTTCTCTCAAAAATCTGCTGCCGCAGCACTCTTGTGAGTGTCGTCGTATTGATCGGTTTTCGTAAGGTAATGTGTCCCGACAACTCGGCCTCAGTCATCGCACTTTTTTCTGGGTCCATCACAAACACCACGCGGGCGGGTAAAAGCGCAGCTTGTATGTCCCTGAGTGAAGGCTTGTGATGCCAGAGATCAAGATCAAGCAATAAAAGATCTGCCGTCTGGATGTTATCTTGCAGCCAGTCATTCAATGCCTCGAATGTTGAAAACCCAATCGCTTCATAACCAAGAGCTGCGATCTTTTCTTCATATAACAGGCGCAGGTGGTCGTCGGGTTGCCCCAGCAAAACAACCTCGCCATTCCCAAGAGGAACAGCAGCTTCATTAAAGAACTGGCTGACAGCAACAGGGCTGTCTTCGGTCTCCGGAAAATAGAGCGAAAATTGCGTTCCACAGTCGACTTCACTTACAACGTCAATCTGACCATTCATAGCCATCACGCAGCCATGCACCGTTGCAAGCCCCAGACCCGTCCCGCCATTCTTCGCTCTTGTCGTAAAAAAAGGTTCAAATATCTGCGGCAGAAAAGCAGGAGCGATACCACGACCATTATCAGCCACCTGAATCCAGACATATGCGCCCGTATTGAGAATACCATGTGAGAGTATAATTTCTCTCTCAACCCGATACCGGGCAATTTTGATTTCAATCCGATCACCATCAGCACAGGCATTTGCCGCATTTGAACAGAGATTCATAATGACCTGCTGCATCTCAACCGGATTGCCGATAATCGCAGGCAGGTCATCCTCAATAACAATGCTCACCCCTATGGTTTCTACAATCAGGTGGCGCAGAAGCGGAACAATCCCGCTGACAGCTTCATTGACCCTGAAAGGACCTGAGACCCGCTCCCGTTTACGGCTGAACGTCAGAATCTGATCAACGATGTGCCTGGCACGATGACCACTGGACACGATTTCACGAAGATATTGCTGCGTGCGGACAGGGTTTTCCGCAATCTGGAGACTCATCTCCGAATAGCCCAGTATAGCGCCAAGAGAGTTGTTAAACTCATGAGCGATCCCTCCAGCCAGAGTGCCTATAGCCTCCAGTCGGTGAGCGTGTTCAAGGCGGCTTTCCAAAGCCAGTTTTTCAGTATGTTCCAGTTGCAGCCGAACGCAGTGAAACAGGGTTCCGGCTGCTTCGCGCAGCTGCTGCTCATGATAGGCATCAAGCCGTCTCCGCAGATTACCCCCGGCCAGGAAGACAACGCTGCTTTTGTTTTCGTCCAGATGACTGGCGATGATATACCCGGCCAGAGACCCATGCGCTGAATGAACAGCGCTGATAACCAGAAACTCAAGGAAAAAGTCTTTTCTGATGAAACCCGCAGATGAAGGCGCGATAAAGCTGGTTTGAAAGTGATGCATAAGACGATCTGCCGTTTCACGGTCAATTGTGCCGGCTGCCGACTGTACCGAACCCGAACTTCTGCTGGCCAGCGCGAAATAGTGTGTATCCGCGCGAAAGAACGTCGCCAGTTCGTCCATAGCTGCTGCAATAATATCCGCCTGTTCCCCTGTCTCCTCAGCAAACAGCCGCTTCAGTCTGGCAACCATGCCCTCATAATCCAGTTTCTGTGTCAGCCGCGAGGCTTGAGACCGCAGCCGGTAGATAAGGACAAGAATAAAACCACATAACAGTGCTGAAACGCCGCCAAGAATTAACCGGCTCCAGTGTGACCGGGTTTCTGCCATCTGATAGGAGTCCCGGTACTGCCGCTGAAATTCCTGTGCCTTTATCGGCGTCCCGGAAGCCTGTATCAAACGAAGCGTCTCATCCATATCGGTTAAGCTAACGATGATCTGACGCGCTTGAACAATATACGTCTCCAGTAAACGACCGCTGGCAAGGTCAGAACGCTCCAGTTTCTTAAGATAAGACTGAATCTTTTCCGAAAGCGCGCTATCTGGCGCGACGACAAAACGCATAAACAGGTTACCAAGGTCAGCCACCTCAGACAAAGCTGCGCGAATGCATGGGTCGCTGCTTTGATTGAGAAGACTAAGGCTATGTGTCGCTTTCATCAGTGAATTCTGGAAAACCTCATTCTCTGATATAAAACGCTGAATGAGATGATCATCACTTTGAATGGACGCAATCAGCCCGCTCAGATCCCGGCGCAGTTCTTCCGGGTTGTCCAGACCGCTTGAAGACAGGCTTACTGAAAGCCTGTCTGCAACCTGATGCAACACTTCTATTGCCTCAGGCAAGGTCTCATTGCCATGAAGCAATCCCGCCCGCACCAGCAGAACGTCGCGTTGCACGACTGCATAATAACGATCGATCGCACGCAAACCACCCAGAACTTCCTGCTGAGCGACCCGCGGCGGGTCAATTGTGTATGCAAAGACGGCAAACAACGCCGCTGCCAGAATAAGCAAAACAATTCGCCACAGGTCAATGGTCGCACGTCCCGGTTGTTCGCGCATTGGTTCCATTCTGTATTGAAAAGGAAGACCCACAGGCTCTTTGCACCGAAATGCTCACATAAGCCTTCCGCCAGTATCGACATCAACCTGCGCATCAAAGAGGTAACCCAGGCCACGCTGTGTCCTGATTAATGCAGGATTGGCAGGATCAGCCTCAAGCTTACGCCGCAGACGCAAAATGAGAACGTCAATACTCCGATCAAAAATTTCCTCATCATGCACCCGGCTTGCTGTAAGAAGCTGCTCTCTGGACAGGGTCTGCCGCGGTGACTTAAGAAAAGCAACAAGAAGATTAAATTCACCGGCAGTAAGCAGGATCTCCCGGTCGCTTTTTGATGACAGGCGCCGCTTTCGGATATTCAGTGACCAGTCATCAAACGTGTAAACTGTTCTGTCTTTGCGTTCAGAAACCACTGGTCTGATACGCAGTACCGCTCTGATACGTGCAAGGAATTCTCTTAAACCAAAAGGCTTCGTCACATAGTCGGATGCCCCAAGCTCCAGACCAACGACCTTATCGGCCTCATCAAGCCGGTCGCCACTCATAATAACCATCGGAATACTGGTTTTCCCGGATAATTCTCTTACTATTTCAAGACCGTCTTCATAAACCAAATTCAGATCAACGATGATCAGATCCACTTTATCAGTACGTAAAATATACGCCAGCTGATAGCTGTCTTTCATGCCAGTAACACGGAACGCATGCTGGGAAAGATAATCGACCAGCAAATTGCGTAACCTGCTATCATCGTCAATGATAAGAATATGTTTCAACCTGTGGCCTCCCCAGTCCAAGCCAGCGAAATCATTATAAACTACAGCACCAGCGTTGAATTCGCTATCTGTCCTTAGGTATAGGTGCGCAATCACAGACCATTTCCGGCGCAGGCAGATAACAGCTATGATCAGCTGCACCACGCCCCGGATCAGTCGCAAAGCACAATGCTATACAGCTGAACTGGCTCCCGTCACATTGGGTTTGCATCAGGACAAGGCTGCTTCAACGACACCATCCATCCGGCTTATTACAGATGCTGGCAGCCACGGCATTGGGTTTCCGTCACGTTTGCGCGCCGTTAAGGGTGCACACGGCTTCATATCTCATCAGCCCCGCCCCTAATGGGCATAGCGCGTGAAAACATCATCGTGGTTCTGAACACGCGACTGATGACATGCAAAGCACGTCTCATGCTGCGCTTCATCAACTGGTTGCCCATTGATAAACCGGCCATATCCCCAGCCGCCGGAACTGGCATATTTCTTTGAATCTTTAACCATCACCTGTACGGTCGTTGCTTCTCCGGGAATGGTCGCAGGCTCAAACTCCGGTGACTGTTTCTTTTTCCATGCGAGCTTGACCAGAACACTGCCGTCAGGAAAAGGGAGAGTTCCCTGCTTGTAGGCAGCAATCGCTTTATCATTGCCGACAACGCTGCGCAGTTCGTCCAATGGCGCTGCTTCAATTGCGGGCGCTATGAATTGCCAGTCACGATAGCCATCAGGGATCGATACCCCATAAATCGGCGATACCGGTTTTGGCTCCGCACCGTTTGCTGCCGACATAACAACAACACCCAGCGGCGCAAAAGCCATGACAAAAAATGATAGTGCGAAAAGAGGTTTCACTTCAGGCTCCATGGTTCAGGCTGTCCATGCGATCTGATCAAACCCGTGTATCTGTGATGTTTTGCAAAGAGACCGGAAATGAAAAATAATGTATACCACCGCCGTCGCGATACACTCTGATACAAGTTAAACACACAAAACCCGGCTCTGATCAGCTGTCGCTGTGTCCCCTTTCTTTCAGCACTTCAGGGTCTGAATCATTGTCAGCATCAGTCAGGTAAACAACCCACATCACAGCAGAAATCAGGAATACACTGAACACGGTCCAGAGGAAGAAAACCGGCAGTCCTGCAAAAAATGCATCCGAACTGAACAGAACTGTTCCGGAAAATATCATTATAGTCAGTATCGCTACAGACATGATCTGCCTATAAATCTTCATTGCATCCCCCTTCAGAGCCCATTTCGGGCTGACCGGATCAGACGACCTATCTCAGCTCCATTTAGTTTTGCGTGCGTCCCGAACACCGGGCGCAGCTTGTGCATAGGATCATGCATCGCGCGTATAAACTTCAGTCCGGTTATCAGGTGACGCTTTTGTCATCCAGCAATGTTTTCAGGCCACTGGGCTGTGACTGTGCTCACAATCGCGGCCACAAGAATATTCAGGCTCAATGCAATAAAACCCGTATTGATTTCCTTCACAAAAGCAGGGGCTTCCGGGAAAAACGTGGCAATACTGATCCCGGTTGTAACCACTATTCCAACCGTACCAACCCCCACGACAATACCTGCACAAATCCCTTCCTTTGTCAGAGGGTTTTTGCAGATCAGACTTCCGATCAGTGCAGGAAAGAGCTGTGTTACAATGCTGTAGCCCATCAGCAATATACCGACAATGCTCTCTCCGGCGGTCAGCGTAAAATAAACTGCAATCACAGTAAGAAGAACAACAGACAATTGCGCGCAGTAAGCCATCTGTCTGTCCGAGAGATGCGGCACAAAACGTCTGCATATGTTTTTGGATATAAGGGAGGAGCCAACGATAAGGATCGTAGCCCCCGGCACCATTGCGGCCAGAATACCGACGCCACCGATCACCCCCACAAACCATGGATCAAATGTTAAAACCGATATTTTAAGCAAAGCCAGATCAATCTCTGCGCCTTTCAGATCCGGAACCTGCAGGATAGCAGCAAACCCGGCCAGCATAGCAAAAAGCATCACCAGAGAATAAAGCGGCATCAGCGCCGCATTACGCCGGATGGCACGCTGGGATCTGGATGTATAGACAGAGCAGAACGTATGAGGCCACAGATAAAGCCCGGTTGCAGACAAGGCAACAGTGCTGCAATACCACATAATCGTTTCACCGCTATCTGGCAGCGCTATGAATCCCGGTCTGGCAGCCGCAATCTTTTCGAACATCGGCCCAATGCCACCGTAGTAATGGTATGGCAAATAAAAGCCCAGTATCCCGCAAATAATCCACGTCGTCACATCTTTTACAGCCGCTGCCCATGCAGATCCACGCATGCCTGATGCGATTACATAAACAGCCATCACACATGCTCCAAGGAGGATCGCAACCGATTTCGATATATGGCCCTGAGACATGACTTCAGCGATAATGCCCAGCCCCCTGAACTGAAGCATAAGATAGGGGATCAGTGCGATCAGGCCCACGATCGTGACAACGATACCGACCCCAGGGCTTGCATATTTGGCCTCGAAAAAATCGGGCTGTGTTACAAGGCGGTTTTCAGTTGCAAACTTCCAGACCGGCGGCAAAATCCAGTACGATAATACAAAAGCCAGACAGGTATATGTCAGGATATAGAAGACGGCTCCCCCCTTGCCGTAAGCAAAACCACTTGCCCCGAGAAAAGTGAAGGTGGTGTATATTTCTCCGGCCATCAGGAGAAAGACCAGTGCCCCGCCAAATCGCCTTCCTCCAAGCGCCCATTGTTCAAGACTGACGGTCGGCCTGATACGGGAGATCAGCCCCAGCAAAACCGTAGCAATGGCCATCGACCCTGTAAGAAACAGAGCGAGATTCATATGGCTGTCTCCGAGATTCACACTGGTGTCTTCGACCCAGCGCTTGATCGTTCATGGTCATCAGTTGAGAATTACAGGCACTTCATTCATTACGTCCTCACGCCAGACATTCCAACTCAGATTGCTGGTAAAAAGGCAGCAATATTACATATGAAACCATTCTCCTGAGGAAAGCCTCAGCCACATTCTCAAATCGCTTACAAAATACACACAGATACAAAAATGGGCCTTTGCGGACACATGCGGGATAAGCAGATGCCGCATTCTTTGATCATCGAGCGATACCAGTCCTGACAATCAAAACAGGCAGAGCGGTTCGCTTTAACAAAGAAAGGACCATCATCATGCACAGACTCATTTTCGCAGCAATCGCCCTTGCACTGGGCAGCAGCGCCGCCCTTGCCGAAAACCCTTATGTCGGCGAACCGGCCGCTCTGGCTCAGCAGGATCGCGCTGAAATGGAACGTGATCACGCTGTTGTGCCGGTCCGGGGCGATAACCGCGCGACAGCCTCAATTGGAAAGAGCAACGCTGTTTATCACGACGGCTCAGCGCATCGTTTTGGCGATGCTTCACCATCAAGCTATTAAAGCTCTGTTCACCCGGGCATTTTCACAAACGCGGCTGCAAATCGTCAGCCGCGTTTCTGTTTTCATTTCATGCACCGCCGCCGGGCCCTAACAAATTCTAACATCATATAACTTGAGCCCTGTCATCTATTGAACTTACCTCCCCAAACTCAATTCACAGAGCCAGATACATATGCTCTTGCCGGCGAGAGGGGGTGGAGATGGCACTTAAACACATTCTGGTTGTGGACGATGATCCAGCGCTGGTTTCTCTTCTGCGTGATTACCTCAGCATGCATTCGTTTCGTGTAACCGGTGCAGCAAACGCGTATCAGTTTTCACAGATTGCCGCTTCACAACACTGCGACCTCTTCATTATAGATCTCAATCTGGGCGGCGAAGACGGCACAGAACTTGTGCGAAAAGCAGCATCCCAACACAGCGTTCCAATCATCATCGTCAGCGGCAGCCGCCTTGATGAAACCGACAAAGTGATCGGTCTGGAACTGGGTGCCAGTTGTTTTATAGACAAGCCTTTCGGTTTACGGGAGTTGCTTGCGCGTGTCCGCGTCGCGCTGAGAGCGCAACAATTTCAATCCGGAATATGGAACGATTGTGACTTTTCGTTCGGGGGCTGGCGGCTTGTAACAAAAGAGAAGCATCTCTACAGGCCAGACGGCTCCCTGCTCAAACTGACAAAAAGTGAATTCAGCCTTCTGGCTGCATTTCTCAGTTCTCCCGGCCAGGTTCTCTCCCGCGAACAGCTGCTGACAAATACGAAACTCTATGATGAAGAAGTACTGGACAGGAGCATAGACATCCTCATCCTGCGCTTACGCCGTAAAATGGAAGACAATCCGGCGCATCCAAAACTCATTTTGACAGAACGGGGCCAGGGCTACCGTTTCAGCGCAATGGTCGAAAACGAGGCCCGGCAATAACAGCCATCAGATTCAGAACAACGCCGGCCCACGAACTTTAATATTTAAAGCAAGTTACGGTCTATTCTCAAAATCAAATGAACCGGAGTGAATTATGAATCAGGCAACCTTTGGATCTGGTTGCTTCTGGGGAGCAGAAGCGTTCTTTAGGGATATAAACGGTGTTATCGACACACGCGTTGGATATTGTTGTGGTTCAGATGGAACGACGCCTGCCGGACGCATTGAAGTGGTACAGATCGATTTTGACCCTGCCCTTGTCACCTTCAGCCAGCTGCTGGAATTTTTCTGGATCAGCCACGATCCTACATCGCAGGACAAACAGGGTAATGAGACCGGGGAGGCTGTAAGATCAGCCATCTTCTTCCATACTGCCGAACAGGAAAACCTTGCCAGGCTAAAGAAACAGCAATTCAGCCAGAAATCAGACAAACCATCTGTGACGCAAATCATCGCATTTTCTGAATTCGAACTGGCTGACGAAAAGCATCAGCAATATGTGCAAAAAAATGGGCAGCATGCCTGTTTTGTAGCAACCAGAGGTCTCTGATCATGCGATGCTGTCTTCTTCTGATCGCAACGCTGTGTGCCTCAGCTTTTACGTCTGTGGTGCAGGCCAAAACCCTTGTTTATTGTTCGGAAGCCAGCCCCGAGGGATTTGACCCCGCTCGTTTTACAGCTGGCTCTACTTTTGATGCCTCATCAAAAGCGATCTACAACCGGCTGGTAGAATACAGGCGCGGGTCAACCGAAATCGTTCCTGCACTGGCTGAAAGCTGGGAATTGTCGGGGGATGGCAAAGTATATACCTTCCATCTGCGTCCTGATGTTCAGTTTCAGCGCAACGATGCGTTTACACCAACGCGCGCGATGAATGCTGATGATGTTGTTTTCAGCTTCAACCGGCAATCGGGCGATAAAAACTACCAGAAGCTGTCGGATGGTGCCGTCTGGCCTTATTACAACGATGTAGGCTTCGCGCAAAACATTCAGTCAGTCGAAAAACTTGACGATCTCACCATCCGCTTCACCCTTAAAAAGGCGAATGCTTCGTTTCTGGGCTTGTTAGGGCTCGATTTTGCCTCGATCCTCTCTGAAGAATACGCCAGTCAGCTCCTCGTCACCGATACCATTGCGGATCTCAATCTCAAACCAATCGGGACTGGGCCATTCCAGCTTTTATCCTATCAGCAGGATGCAACCATCCGCTATTCCGCCTTTGCAAATTACTGGGGTGGCAAACAGCCTGTTGATACCCTGATATTTGCGATTACTCCGGATCCGGCTGTTCGATTACAAAAGCTTGAGGCCGGCGAATGTAACATCGCTGTCTATCCGTCACCAGCCGACATCCCCCGATTGAAAGCCGATCACAATATCAGGGTTTTACAGAAACCCGGCCTGAATGTCGGTTATCTTGCCTTTAATACAGCGCAGAAGCCATTTGATCGGGTTGAAGTTCGTCAGGCAATTGCCATGGCTGTCAATAAGCAAGCAATTCTGGATGCTGTTTATCAGCAAAACGGTGTCATCGCAGAAAGCGTTCTTCCGCCTGGTATGACGGGGTTCAGTCGAAAACTCCGCACGACCAGTTATGACCCTGAAACCGCCAGACGCAGGATCAGCGAATTAGGACTTGAGGGCCAGAAAATAACTTTATGGGCGATGCCAGTTTCACGCCCCTATAACCCGAACGGTCGCAGAACAGCGGAATTGCTGCAGGCAGATCTGCGCAAAGCCGGACTTGAAGCTGAAATCATTTCGTTTGAATGGGGAGAGTATCTGAAGCGTTCGAATGAACCATCCCACGAAGGCGCTGTGCTGGCTGGATGGACGGCCGACAATGGCGAACCCGACAGTTTTCTGACGCCTCTTCTGACTTGTAACGCTATCGGAGGCAATAACAAAGCGGTCTGGTGTAACAAGGCTTTCGACCAGGCAGTTCTCAAGGCAAGAAACAGGCAGAACGAACAGCAACGCGCAGAGCTCTATGCCATTGCTCAGCAGATAGCAGCCGATGAGCTGCCATGGATTCCACTCGCAAATGGTCTGATTACCGTCGCAACAACATCCAGCGTCACAGGCTATATGATCGAACCTTCTGATGCGCATCGCTTCGATGGCGTCGATATTGCAGAGTGAAGCGTCTGCCGCAGCAGCTACAGCCTTTGGTATGGCTACCACCATTCAATGCAACGCTGCCCCCGGTTGGGGCAGCGTTCTGTGATGCCATAATTTACCGGAACGGCCTGAAGGCCGCGCGCAACTCCTCTGTGAACAATTGTGGCTGTTCCCACGCAGCAAAATGTCCGCCTTTTTCTGCCTGATGGTAATAATAGAGCGTCGGATAGGCCTGCCTGCTCCAGCTTTCGGGGGCTTTATAAATTTCCTTTGGAAAGACGGATATCGCGACCGGGACCTTAATATCCTTTGTCTTCTGCGCCTCTGAACTGAAATTATTATTATTGTTTTCCCAATAAAACCGGGATGCTGACGCACCCGTATTGGTCAACCAGTACAGAGTAATATCATCCAGCATTTCATCCCGGCTCAGAACACGTTCCGGGATACCACCGCTGTCGCTCCATTGTGCAAATTTCTCATAAATCCATGCTGCGAGGCCCGATGGTGAATCGGCCAGCGGATAGCCAATTGTCTGCGGCCGTGTCACCATCATAGCGCCATAGGCAGCATTGCGTCCGAAGAACATGCTCAGGGAATTATATGCTTCCTTTTCCGATGCTGACAGGTTCTGAGGGGCAGGATCGCCAGCGTTAATCGGCTTCACCAGTTCAGCCGGAATTGTCGCAGGCATGTTCAGATGAACAGCGAGCAAACCATCCGGTGCCTGACGCGCTAAGGCATCCGAAATCACCGAACCGTGATCGCCTCCCTGAGAAACGTATTTTGTGTAACCCAGCCGTTTCATGAGCACATCCCATGCCCGCGCCGTGCGGTCAGGGCCCCAGCCCAATTCTGCTGGCTTGCTGGAAAAACCATATCCCGGAATTGACGGAATAACGACATCAAACGCATCTTCTGCATTTCCACCATAAGCAGTCGGGTCAGTAAGTGGCCCGATTGCCTTGATAAACTCAAGCATTGAACCTGGCCAGCCGTGCGTCAAAAGAAGCGGCATTGCATTGGGATGACGCGACTTAACATGGATAAACTGGACGTCGATCCCATCAATCTTTGTGATGAATTGCGGTAGCGCATTCAGCCTTGCTTCAGCCTTCCGCCAGTCATATTCACGCCCCCAATAGCGAACCAGTTCCTTAACTTTCGCCAGCTCAATTCCCTGGGAACCGTCCTTTACAGTTTCCTGGTCAGGCCAGCGCGTTTCAGAAATCCGCCTGCGCAGCTCATCAATGTCCGCCTGGGGAACTTTAAACTCGAATGGGCGTATGCCTGCATCCGGACTGGCTTCTTTAACGAGTGCCGGATTTGCATCAGCAGCACCGGAAAAAGACACGGCATTCCGTTGAATAGCCATTAACGAGCCAACGAACAGAGCGACCTTCGGCGTCGTCCGAAAAATGTTTGCTCTCAAAGAACCTGTCGTCATCATGAACTTCCTGCTTTCCCGTAATCTTGACGCGATCATTACGAGCGGAACTTAGGGAAATAACGTATCTGACATGTTTCGGTGGAGCAGCAGAACTGTATCCAAATGTAATAGTGTCCGGGAATACGTCCTTCCAGAACGTTCGGTCATTGTTGAGACCACTCTCATCGCATGGGGCATTTCGAAGTTGTTCATACTACCCGTCATGAATATCGGATTGCCATGCGATTTCTGTCCACGGCGTTACCGCCAGCCGTCCGGACGCTGGTGTCTGAATCAACCGCTTTGGTAATCACCGTCATGATGCCGACGGGGAGCTGTGTTGCAAACGCGTGCTGGGCTGCGTAACCGGCGGCTGTAAGCAGCAGGCTTCCGGTGAGGGCTGATGGGATGAGGGCGACGCCTGCAGAACGGGTGATGCGGCGGGCAATCTGCGGGGCGGCAAGCGCTATGAAGGCAATGGGGCCAGCCGCAGCCGTGACGGTTGCGGTCAGGGCAACGCCAGGCACCATCAGCAAAGCGCAGGTTCTGTTGGCGTTAACACCGGAAGCACGCGCTGCATCATCCCCCGGTTCCAGCTGTTGCATCGGCCGGGCAAGCAGGATGATAATCGGGATCAGAATGAAAGAACAATTGCCACCGGCACAAGCTGGTCAAAACTGAGACCATTGAGTGAACCCGCTCCCCAGATGGCTGCCGCCATCGCAACATTGAGATCCGCGGCTCTGATCATCCAGCCATTAAACGCAGACAACATCGCCGAGATGCCAATGCCCACAATAATCAGCCAGAAACCCTGCGCACCATTGCGCCAGGCAAGTGCATAAACGGCAATGGCTGTGAGAATACCGCCTGTGAGTGCACCAGCAGCAATCTCATAATAGCCGCCCGACAAAAGCAGAATGACAATCAGTGCACCGGTGTAGGATCCGGCTGCAAAGCCAATAATGTCGGGATTGCCCAGCGGACTGCGGGTGAGCGACTGGAAGATCGCACCACTCATACCAGGCGCTGATCCTGATAAAATGGCGAGAAGCACGTGCGGCAATCGCCATTCGACAACAATCATCCGCACCATATCCTCACCCTGACCACGCAAGGCATCAAGCGCATATGGCATCGCTTTTTTGGCAAAAGACAAGGCTTTCCCACCACGCCAGCCCGCTTCGTGACGTCTGATTTGCGCGCCGGAAACCACCTTTCGGTTTTTCGCAAAACAAAGACCCTGAACGATAGTTCTTGCTTCTGTTTCATTCGTGCACCGCTTTGTGGGTAACGATAATCCCGGCATTATGGAGCAGTTGCCACAAACCCGATTAAAGGCTCGTGGCCCCCTGGGGCGGAACAGCCAAATTCAAGGTGATGGTTTTCGGCCGACGTGTGCTGACCGACTAAGCGGGGTCGATCATGCTGACCACTCTGGCGACAATTTCGTCGATGGTGGGGGCGTCCAGCGTGTCGACATGTTTGGCAGTCTTTTGCTTCACCCGCTCCAGGATGTCGAGTGCTCTTACCTGATTGCAGAGAGCCACCCCGGTCGTTATGTGCCCTGAGATATTGACGGCAAGACCGGCTCTGCGGGTGAACGCACCGCCCGTCGTGATGGGAACTGTAAGGCACATTCCGACCAGATTGATCTCACGAGGGGTGATCACGACACAGCGATGATCATCCCTCATTTCATTTCCTACAACGGGATTAAGATCGACGATAAAGACATCGCCACGCTTTGGAATGTTGCTCCGGACCATCAGAACACTTCGTTACCAACGGGCGTGCTAACATTCCAGGAGGCCGCTTCTTTATTGAGCGCAGCCATTTCATCTGCTCCTTCGAGCAGCTCAGCCAGCGTATATCTTTTCTTTCCCTGCTTCGGGGTCGCCACAAGAGACCCATTATTGACAACCAAGGTCAACTCTGTGCCGACTTCGACGCCGAGCATCTTCAAAAGCGCGGGAGGAATGCTAAATACGGTCGCGCCGCCCTGACGGCGAATCTTTGCTGTATTACTCATCTGATGATCTCCAGTTTGTGCTACTTAAATAGCACATTATTTGAATGAAGCAAAGTGCCCTCGCAAGCTTCATGGATATTATTAACTCCTGGCTTCGCTTGGACTGTCACGCGTCAAAGCAATTCGAATCGACTCAGGATGATATCCCTGGTATCGGTCCTCTCATGTTCAGATCGATACGAATAAAGCGCTGACCGTTTGCTTCCGTCCTTCGACGGAGCTGTCCGCCTGTGTCCTGCGTACCTGACGGAAATCTGAACATGTTCCAGAAGCGAATTCCCATCCTGAGGCCAAACTCCTGCGACCCCTTCTCTGCCGGAGACCGGAGGTTCGAAATACGACCGATGCGCCCGGCCTGATCCAAAAGAAGGCTTCGGACAGCATCCGCTCCTGCGGCCCGATGGCCGCCACCTCGATACCGGGGAGGTCTGGTCGCTCACCGAGGACGATGCCTACGGCATCTTCGTCGACTTCGTTGGGCAGACAACGGCGGAAAGCCCTATTGCCCTCGTTGCGGATGTCTGGAGCAGTACAGCGTCCGTCGTCAGCGCTTCCGATGTTCCGAGCCGGAATGCCGCGCCGAGTTTTCGGTGACATCAGGAACGGTATTCGCCGACAGGAAAT
>Ga0256901_1000320_pt1 | contig 28306 bp, 25 predicted proteins | sample MC6MC0689MT_FD_190200 | JGI IMG/M metagenome (GOLD analysis project Ga0256901, IMG submission 190200) | Metatranscriptome of enriched soil aggregate microbial communities from Iowa State University, Ames, United States - MC6-MC0689-MT... | ecosystem: Environmental > Terrestrial > Soil >... | reverse complement strand
CCAACAAACTGGCGCTGGTATGATGGATTGCAAAAAAGCTTTAGTTGAAGCTAATGGCGATTTCGAAGCTGCTGTTGATTTATTGCGTAAAAAAGGTCAAAAAGTATCTGCCGCTCGTTCTGGTAATGCTACTTCTGAAGGTTTAGTATCAATCGCTGTTTCAGCTGATGGTACAAATGGTAAATTAGTTGCTCTGGCTTGTGAGACTGAGCCAGTTTCTAAAGTTGAAGATTTCCGTAATTTAGCTCAGGCTATTTTAGCTGCAGCAGTTGTTAACAATCCTGCTACAGCTGAAGAATTATCAGCAATTGCTTTGGAAGATGGACGTACAGTTGCAGAAACTATCACTGAATTGACTGGTAAAATTGGCGAGAAAATCGTTATCCAAGAGTATGCAAATATCTCTGGCGAGAAAATCGTTTCTTATATCCACTCTAACGGTAAAATGGGCGTTTTAGTAGTATTTGAAGGTGCTAATGGTGCTGATATTACTGACGCTGGTAAAGATGTTGCAATGCAAATTGCTGCAATGAACCCAGTTGCTGTTGATAAAGACGGTGTTGACCCTGCTACTATTGAGCGTGAAATCGAGATTGCTAAAGATGTAATTCGTCAAGAAGGTAAACCAGAAGAAATGGTAGAGAAAATTGCTGCTGGTAAATTGAACAAATTCTACAAAGACAGTACTTTACTAAACCAAGAGTTTGTAAAAGACGGTTCTATGGATGTTCGTAAATTCTTAGACAATACTGCTAAAGGATTAACTGTAACAGCTTTCAAACGTGTACAATTAGGTGCTTAATTTTTAAGCAAAACTATATAGAAAGTCCCGGCAATTTGTCGGGACTTTTTTTTTACAAGCTATTGTAGCTTAACTATTTTTTAACTGAATAATTTCCTACTTCAGTTCCATCATCTTTTATCATCTTCACCAACAGCTCATTTTGGTTTGCAATAACCTTTGTTAATGTTCTTGTGCCTTCTTTCGGTCCACCTCCAATAATTATTGGGTAACTATTCAATCCTTTAGCTGGTTCGTGTATTTTATAGCTATGTGTATGACCACTCAACACCAAATCTACCTTTCCTTTATTTAGTAAAGGCTCAAATACTTCGGTGCAATGTTTTGGTCCGTGCCAATCTCCAGAATAGCGAGGCGGAATATGCATTAAAACCACCCTAAACCGAGCTTTCTTAAATTCCCTACTTTCAATTTCCTTGGCCAAAAGCTCTGCCTGCTGACGTCGATAACCATCAAAATCTACAATATCTGCATAAACTGGATGTGTATCTTCTTTATCTTCTCCTGTGTCTAATACCACAAACCTAACTGGGCCTAAAGAGAACGCGTTGTAACCTATACTTTCAAAATATTGAGGTAACTCACGGCAATATTTACCTCGAGTTTCATGATTTCCACGAACGTACACGAATGGCGTATTCTTAGCAAAAGCGTCGGTACATGGCTGCAAAAAGTTCTTGATGATTTGAGGTTCGTCGGTTTGATAATCAAAAATATCACCATTAAAAAACACAAAATCTGGTTTGGTTTTGCTTTCCTTATCTAAATCCAATAAAAATGGAATAGACTTTGGCCTGTCGTGTATGTCGTTTAACATTAAAAAGCTTACTGAACTTTTATTTACATCGGCATTCACAAAAGATTGTACATCGCTAGTTAAGGGATTGCCATATGTAAGTTTATATGGCTTAAAGTCAACTATATCTTTTGAAACGACACGATAATAGTACGTGGTACCAGGTTTTAAATTTGTTAATTTTACTATGTTAATAGTTCCTATCGGACGTAATCCTAGATCAGTTTTGCCATAGGCTTTTTCTGTTAGACCCTCTGGCGATAAACCATATTCTACCCAACTTGCAGAATTCTTATTCAGTATCCATGTTACAGACATTGTATTATTGAAAGAGCTTTGGAGACAAGGCCCCGCCATAATCTTAAATTCATCTTGGGTTTCGCTTAACTGCCCAGAAGCTAACGCCAAGTTTGGCTGTAGTAAGGCAGCTGCACCAAACAATACGCTGCCCTTTAAAAAACTACGGCGTTGCTTGCCTACATTTTCTTCTTCCATTAGAAATCTTGTTTATAACTCTAATATAGATTTGCCCTAGCATAAATCAATATAATTTTTACATATTTGATGATGCAAACGTTTGATAATTACGACTATTTTGACGGAAAGGAAATAAAACACAACCAGTCAATTACGATTAGCGATAATAAAATTGCATCAATAGCAATTGCTAGCAAAGCTGAAACCAAGAAAGGTTTAATTGTTCCAGGCTTTATAGATTTACAGATTTATGGTGCGGCGGGGAAATTATTTTCCGCAGAACCCAGTATAGATAACATCCGGATAATTGAAGATCAACTATTACAAGAAGGTACTACAAGCTTTCTAATTTGTTTGGCAACTAACACCCCAGAAGTATTTAGGCAATGTATTTCAGTAATTAAGGAATATCGTACTGAAGCTAGAAATTGCCTGGGCTTACACTTGGAAGGCCCATTTATCAACCCCGAAAAACGAGGCGCTCATGTTGCAGCATACATCCGCAAAGCAACCTTAGATGAAATTAAGCAACTGTTAGATTTTGGTGACGGCACGATTAAGATGATGACACTTGCACCTGAGTTGCAAGATGAAGATGTTATACAATATTTATTAGATAACGATGTTATTGTGTCTCTAGGACATAGCAGCGCCACCTTCGACCAAGCAACGAAAGCTTATAAGGATGGGGTACAAACTACTACGCATTTGTTTAACGCCATGTCTGCACTTCAACATCGTTCTCCTGGAATTCCAGCAGCGGTTTTTAATCATCCAACAGCCATGTCTAGCATTATTGCAGATGGACTTCATGTAGATTTTGAAGTGGTAAAAATTGCTTCAAAAGTGATGAAGGAGCGTTTGTTCTTAATTACTGATGCCGTGACCGAGTGTAATTCCGGTCCATATCAGCATCATGCCACAGATGGAAAATTCGTAATGCCTGACGGAACACTGTCTGGCTCAGCGATGACCATGCTGCAATCTATTAAGAACTGTGTAGCGCATTGCGGCATCTCCTTAAACGATGCCATTAATATGGCTACCTATTATCCAGCAAAGCTGATAAAAAGTGAAAACGAAATAGGGCAGATAAGTGTTAATGCTAAAGCTAATTTTGTTTTATTAAACGAGCAACTGGATATAGCACAGGTATTTTACAATGGCGAAGAAATTAAACTCAATAAAGCATCAGCAATTTAAAAAAACTTGATAATTTTGCCTTTTATGAAGTACAAACGTATCCTACTTAAACTGAGCGGCGAATCGCTAATGGGCGAAAAGCAATATGGCATTGACAATGAAAGAGTTAAGCAATATGCTAAAGACATTAAAGCCGTACATGACAAAGGCTTAGAAATTGCAATTGTTATTGGTGGTGGCAATATTTTTAGAGGTTTAAGTGCAGAGAAATCTGGTATGGATAGAGCACAGGCTGATTATATGGGCATGTTGGCTACTGTAATCAACAGTATGGCTTTACAAGATGCCTTGGAAAAAGTAGGCTTAAAAACACGCTTACTTTCTGCCATTAAGATGGAGCAAATCTGTGAGCCTTTTGTGAGAAGAAGAGCTGTACGCCACCTTGAAAAAGGGCGTATTGTAATTTTTGGCGCAGGAACCGGAAACCCGTATTTCACTACAGACTCTGCTGCTGCATTAAGAGCTATTGAAATTAATGCAGATGTGGTATTGAAAGGAACTCGTGTAGATGGCATTTATACCGCAGACCCAGAAAAAGATCCTACTGCGACAAAATATAACCAAATTTCTTTCAAAGAAGTTTACGATAAAGGCTTAAATGTAATGGATATGACAGCCTTCACGCTTTGCGAAGAAAACCAATTGCCAATCATTGTTTTTGATATGAATAAGAATGGTAACTTCATGAAAATTGCAGAAGGCGAAGAAATTGGAACTTTGGTTAAAGGTTAATTTCTGCGCATTATTTTTTATTTTTGTACAAAATCACACAGCAAGATGAATGACCTCATAAAGAAGCAGTTAACAGAAGCGCAATCAACAATGGATAAAGCTATTGCACACTGCGAATCAGAATTAACAAAAATTAGAGCAGGAAAAGCTTCTGCAGGAATGTTAGATGGCATTATGGTTGACTATTATGGTAGCGCAACTGCATTAGCTCAAGTAGGAGCTATCAATACGCCTGATGCCCGTACTTTAATCATCCAACCTTGGGAAAAAAACATGTTGGTTCCTATTGAAAGAGCTATTATGGAAGCTAACATTGGCATTAACCCACAAAACGATGGTTCTATTATCCGTTTGGTAGTGCCACCTTTAACTGAAGAACGCAGAAAAGAGCTAGTTAAAAAAGTAAAAGAAGAAGCAGAAAGGGGCCGTATTACTATCCGTAATATCCGTAAAGATGCCAACGAAAAAATTAAAAAGTTGAAGGCTGAAAGTGTTTCTGATGATGAAATAAAAGCAGGTGAAGGCGAAGTACAGAAAATTACTGATGCTTACATCATTAAGGTTGATAAACACGCTGAAGCAAAAGAAAAAGATATCATGACAGTTTAACCGGTGGGTTAATATCGTTAAATTGTAATATAAAAGGGAATGTGGCTAAGCTACATTCCCTTTTCCTATTTTTGCAACCAATCACAAACAAAAAATGAATTTATTACTTGAGTATCTAAAAGCCCATAAGTGGGTAGTGGTGCTTGCGCTCTTTTTGGCGGCTATAAATATTGGTTTCTCTTTAATGGATCCATACTTTACTGGCCAAATTGTAGACCGCTTTATCGAAAGAAAAGACGCCCTCAACCGCTCGGAATATATATACGGCGTACTTGGACTAGTAGGCTTGGCCATTGGTGCAGCTATGGTTTCAAGGATCGCTAAAAACTTCCAAGATTATTTCACTAACATCATCGTTCAAAAAGTTGGTGCAAAAATGTATGCCGATGGCTTAAAGCATTCTTTAGAATTGCCCTATCAGGTATTTGAAGACCAACGTAGCGGTGAAACCTTAGGCATACTGCAAAAGGTAAGGGTAGATTGCGAAAAGTTTATCACTTCCTTTATTAGCATCCTATTTGTAAGCCTAATAGGAATGGTTTTCGTAATCGTATACTCCCTCTCGGTTAGCTACAAAGTGACGCTAGTTTACGTAGCTTCTATTCCTGTTATTGCTTTTATCAGTTGGTTTTTGAGCAAGAAAATTAAAACTATACAAAAATCAATCATTACAGAGACCACAGCACTTGCTGGCTCTACCACTGAGTCTTTAAGAAACATTGAATTGGTTAAAAGTTTAGGCTTGGCTAATCAAGAAATTGAAAGACTGAACAAAACCACCTATAAAATTTTAGGCTTAGAGTTAAGAAAGGTAAAGTATGTGCGCAGTATGAGTTTTGTTCAAGGTACCACGGTAAACTTGGTTCGCAGCATTATGATTGTTGTATTGCTCGTACTCATTTTTGATGACACCATTTCAGCAGGACAATACTTCTCCTTCCTTTTCTACTCCTTCTTTCTATTTGGGCCACTACAAGAGCTCGGCAATGTTATATTAACCTGGAGAGAAGCAGAAGTGTCACTGGGCAGATTTAAATCGATTTTAAGCATTCCTATTGACAAAAAGCCAGAAAACCCAAAACCACTTAGCAAAATTGAGCAGCTTACATTTAATGATATCAGCTTTAAACATCTTACCGGTAAGAACAATGCATTAAACCATATCAATTTTAGCGTAAACAAAGGCGAAACCATAGCCTTTGTTGGTCCTTCTGGTTCCGGAAAAACTACATTAGTTAAATTACTGGTTGGTTTGTATCAGCCTGTAGAAGGTCAGGTATTTTATAATAATATCTCCGGTAAAGAAATCAATCTAGACCAATTGAGAGAGAAAATAGGTTTCGTAACCCAAGACACGCAGCTTTTCTCGGGTACCATTAGAGAAAACTTACAATTTGTAAAGCCTAACGCTAGTGATGACGAGTGTTTGAAAGTATTACGTCAGGCGGCATGCCATACTTTGTTAGCGAGGGCTGATAAAGGTTTAGACAGTGTAATTGGTGAAGGTGGTGTAAAAGTTTCTGGCGGAGAAAAACAAAGACTTTCTATTGCAAGAGCTTTATTACGCAACCCAGATATATTGGTGTTCGATGAAGCAACTTCTTCATTAGATTCTATTACCGAGGAAGAAATTACAGCTACCATCAAAGAGGTTTCGGTTGAAAGTGAACACATATCCATACTGATTGCCCACCGTTTATCAACCATCCGTCACGCAGATAGGATTTTCGTTTTAGAAAAAGGACAAATCATTGAGCAAGGGAAGCATGAAGATTTGCTTACGGAAAAAGGCCTCTACTATGCGATGTGGAGACAGCAAGTTGGGGAGAGATAGGGTTTTCTAATTCGTCATTCCGAGGAACGAGGAATCTATTAATTCAGCAATAGATTCCTCGTTCCTCGGAATGACAAAAAATAAAATTACTTTATAATTCTTAACAGATAAGAACCGTAACCACTTTTTACTAAGGGCTCTGCAATTGCTTTTAGCTGTGCTGCCGAAATGTAGCCCATGCGATAAGCGATTTCTTCAATACATCCAATTTTCAAACCTTGTCTTTCTTCAATAATTTGAACAAATTGACCTGCCTGCATTAGCGATGTAAAAGTTCCGGTATCTAACCAAGCCGTACCACGACTAAGCACGCCAACTTTAAGTTTTCCTCTTTCTAAGTAAACTTTATTCACGTCAGTAATTTCATACTCGCCGCGAGGAGAAGGTTTAATATTTTTAGCAATTTCCACTACTTCATTATCATAGAAATATAAACCAGGTACCGCATAGTCTGATTTTGGCTGCGTAGGTTTTTCCTCAATAGAAATGGCTTTATTGTTTTCGTCAAACTCTACAACACCATATCTTTCTGGATCAGAAACTTGATATGCAAAAACTACACCTCCATCTGGATTCGAGCTATTCTGTAACAGTTTAGCCATACCATCTCCATGGAAGATATTATCACCAAGAACCAATGCCACTTTGTCTTTTCCAATGAATTCTTCACCAATTACAAAAGCTTGCGCTAGTCCATTTGGTTCGTGCTGTACAGCATAGCTAAATTTACAACCTAATGCACTACCATCACCTAAAAGTTTCTCAAAATTAGGCAGATCATGTGGCGTCGAAATAATCAAGATTTCATTTATTCCAGCCAACATTAAGGTTGACAATGGATAGTAAATCATTGGCTTATCGTAAACAGGCATCATTTGCTTGCTACAAGCCAAAGTTAAAGGATGTAAGCGTGTTCCGCTACCGCCAGCTAATATTATTCCTTTCATACTAATTATTTGATTTAAGAGCCGATATGCAAACCTTAAGGCTATCTAGCCAATAAGGCACTGCTATGTTGTAATCTGTCTTTATTTTGGTTTTATCCATCACCGAAAAATGTGGTCTTCTTGCCTTTGTGGGATAAGCGCTAGTTGGTATTGGATTTACTTTCACGCTAGTATAGCTCAAGCTAAAAATTGCTTTTGCAAAATCGAACCAAGATGTTACCCCTTCGTTACTGAAATGGTACACTCCATATTTCTGTTCAGGATTTTGAATGATATCAAATATGGCATTCGCTAAATCTATGGCATAGGTTGGCGTACCAACTTGGTCTGCAATGATATTGAGTTCGTCTCTATCTGCACCAAGTTTTAGCATCGTCTTCACGAAGTTGTTAGCAAATTCAGAATACAACCAGCTGGTGCGTAAAATAACGAACTGTGCTAACTCTCTAGCAATTGCTAATTCTCCGTCTAACTTAGTTACGCCATAAACACTAATCGGATTAGCGACATCTTCTTCTTTTAAAAGCCTAATTTCATTCCCTTCAAAAACAAAATCTGTTGAAATATGAATTAACGTAGCTTGATGTTTAGCACATAAAACCGCTAAATTCTTTGCGCCTGTCTCATTTACTGCCTTTGCTAAATCTACTTCATCTTCTGCTTTATCAACTGCCGTATAAGCCGCACAGTTAATCACATGAGATGGTTTTTCTTGATTAAAAAGAATGTCTAAATCTTCAACATTCAAAATATTTGCTGCGCCTTCTTCTGGAAAAACAACACCTTCAATATTTCTTTGATTAACAATCTTTTTAATGCACTGACCTAATTGACCTCCTGCACCTATTACTAATACTTTAGCCATAATTATTTATGGTTGTACTGTTTATCGTAGTAAGACTGATAATTACCAGAAGTTACATTACTTAACCATTCTTCATTTGATAAATACCACTCTACAGTTTTCTCCAAACCTTCCTCAAATTGTAAGCTAGGTACCCAATTTAATTTTTCTTGAAGTTTAGTAGAATCTATTGCATAACGTAAATCGTGGCCAGCTCTATCGGTAACAAAAGTAATTAACTTTGCAGAATCACCTTCTTCACGACCTAATTTCTTATCCATAATTTTGCATAGCAAATGAATTAAGTCGATATTTTTCCATTCGTTATGACCACCGATATTATAAGTTTCTCCAGTTTTAGCTTCATGAAAAATAACATCGATAGCTCTAGCGTGGTCTTCTACCCAAAGCCAATCTCTTACATTTTCGCCTTTACCATAAACGGGCACAGGCTTATTATTTTTAATATTATTGATAGCTAATGGAATTAATTTCTCTGGAAAGTGGTGTGAGCCATAATTGTTTGAGCAATTAGAAATTACACAATCTAATCCGTAAGTGTCGTGATAGGCTCTTACAAAGTGGTCAGAGCTAGCTTTAGAAGCTGAGTACGGACTATGAGGATCGTATGCAGTAGTTTCCGTAAACATTCCAGTCTCTCCCAAAGCACCGTAAACTTCATCTGTACTCACATGATAAAATCGTTTCTTATCATAATCACCTTTCCAATACTCTCTAACTGCATTGAGTAGGTTAACTGTACCAATTACATTTGTCATTACAAAAGCTGTAGGATCAGTAATAGAGCGATCTACATGACTTTCTGCAGCCAGATGGATAACTGCATCAAAATTTTCTTCCTTAAACAGCTCATTAATTGCTGTTGCGTCTGTGATGTCTATTTTAACAAAAGAGTAATTTGGCTTATCCTCGATATCATTAAGATTGGCCAAATTGCCAGCATAAGTTAGTTTATCGAGGTTTACGATTTGATAGTTTGGATAGTTATTTACAAATCTGCGGACAACATGGGATCCAATAAATCCGGCTCCGCCTGTAATTAATATTTTTTTCAAAGCAATTTATGATTATTAACTACAAAAGTATAATAATGTAGCTATTTACAAAGACTTTAAGCGTAAAAGTGATAAACTTTAATTTAGGTATTTTCAGCGACAGTTTCTTCTAACTCAGCATACCATTCAGCACCATATTTTCTAATCAGTGGGTCTTTCAGAAACTTATAAACTGGCACCTTCAGCTCTCTTCCGAAACTACAAGCATCTTTACAGATATGCCATCTATCGTAATTTAAAACCTCAAATTCTGGATACTGCGTAGTTCTGATAGGATACAAATGACAAGAAATTGGCTTCTTCCAATCTACAATCCCTTCTTCATAAGCCTTTTCAATAGCACATTTAGTTATACCATTTTCAAAGGTAACATAAGCACATTCTTTATTTCCATCTACACAAGGCGTAGTTAAATCGCCATCTAAATCTAACACTGAAGTTCCGTACTCTTCAATAGCCGCTATTCCCTTTGGCGCTAACAGATGTTTTATTTTAGGATAAATTTCCTCTAATATTTCCTTTTCTGATTGTTCTAGAGGCGCACCCGAATCTCCTTCTACACAACAAATCCCTTTACACTTACTTAAATTACACACAAAATCTTCTTTAATTAGATCTTCGTGCAATAGAGTACTTTGAACTTCTATCATTTTTGTATAATCGTTTGACCCACTTAACTGTTTAATACCAGTAAAGCAATTAACCTTTTCCTATCGGATACTTTAGACCATCTGCCGATTTTAGCTCCATCGTTACCGAACCTACTAAAATTTCTACTTGCGCTTTTACTGGTACGCGGTTACCGTCATCGGTGATCCAAAGGTACAACTTACTATCCTTTTTAAAAATACGCCCAGGTTTAATAGACGGACTAAATTTAAGACAGCTAATATTTCCCAACTTGGACTTTATCGTTTCCTTACCAACATACTGTATTTCCAATGCCGAAATTTCATCTCCCAAGAAATAATTTAGTTTGAAACTGTCATTAACCTTAAGCTTACTGATATCTAGACTGCGGGCGAAATAATATGCAGACACTAAATCAAAAGTTTGTTTAGTTGGCGCAGTATAGGTGCCTGTATTTGAAACTACCTTCTTACCATCTTGGTAAAAGCGAGCTTTATCTTGTCTACGATATTTCGCTTCTCTTACATCTTCCTGATAAAAATATGGCGTTAACTCTGCTTTATCAATGTAAGAATCATAATGGTCCCTAACCTTATAAAATACATCGAAAGTACCAGAAGTACGAGCATTTACTTCCAATTTATAAGTTGACTTGCCATCAAATTTCATATCTGAAGGCAATACTTTTATTGTAGCTTCTGCGGCTGTGATAAAACCATATTTCAGTTTATATGTCAGCACTTCACCCTCTTTAAAAGCCGTTTCTTTCTTTAATGGAAGTTCCTGCGCAATTCCAAATTTAAACGCAGTAACTAAAGCAAATATTAACGTCAATTTTCTCATAGCAACATTAAAACAAAAAGTAATCCAATTTTTAGTGCTGTCTTTGGTATATAGTGTTAACATTTGTTAAAGTTGTGATTATAGATTGAGTAAATCTACTAATCTTTTCTTTTATAAATTGGAACCGTGGAGCAAGGCTCACCATACATCATGCTTTTCACCACTGGCGTAAGCAATGCGGTAATCTCTACATAAGCAGCTACTGGAATTTGAGGATTTGCACAACCTTTAACTACTACTCTCTGTCCTCTATACTCTTCTAGATCAATTTTTGACAACGCTTTTGAAAATAACATCATTTCCAAACAATCTAAATCGCCGAAGACAATTTCATTGGCATATGGCTTCATTTTATTAGCAAGCAACATATATGCCCAGGTTGGCACTATAGCATCTGCAGAACAGATAATTGCAACATTCTTATCTTGATATTGTTCCCAATTATGTTCCTTTACAAAATCTCTAAAATCCTTTTCTCTCAACATTAAACCATGGAAAAGGTTGTCTTTTATATCATACAACACACGTTCGCCCTGCTCCAAATAATCTTCTAAATTAAATGTGATTAGTCCGCTAGCGGCTACTTTATTAACGATGTTTTCTTGAATATCCATTTTTGTAGCGTAAAAAGTGTAAAGCAAAAAGTTAAAAGGCAGTAGCCTAAAAAACCAATTTCATAAAAACAAAAAACCGTTCCAACTTGCATCAGAACGGTTACAAAATTAAGTAAATAAGATTAATAGAATTTCACCCTATTGTCTTTTATATCGCTTTTCTCTTGTAATGCCTGGAAAGCATTACCTAGAGAGCGTTGGCTAATATTCATCAGCATGCTTTCTTTTTGTTTAAATGTATTTGCTAACGGTGCTGGGTTTGTAAATCCATCTACCACGTATACATATACGCCTCTATCACCAATAACAGCTTTAGATAGTTTGCCTACTTGAGAACCAAATAAAGAACCTACGACTTTGTTTTCTTGTGATAAACCAGGAATGATTGGATTAGCGAACACCATGTTTTGAACTGGAGTTGCAGTCTTACCTACTTTTGAAGCTACAGCATCAATGCTTGAAGCGCCAGCCAATGCTTTGTCGAATTTCTCTACCAACATTTTAGCTTTTTTTGCATTCAAAACCTGAGGCTCAATTTGCTTCTTCACATCTTCTAACGATAATTGACCTTTTGGCTTAACGCTGGTTACTTGAGCTACTACGTAAGCATTATCCATGTTGTAAACTTGAGCCAGTACATCGCCTTTATCTGCTTCGTAACCATCTCTAATTAGCTGACGTGGATTATCCAAGCCTGGTGCATAACCTTGAGTAGCTGTAATTCTATCAGCTAAACCAACGGTGTAACCTTGTTTTTGAGCCAAAGCGCTAAAATTGTCAGACTTTACTTCGTTTAAAAAAGCAGTTGCTTTTTTATAAGCTGCATCTCTAGTTTTTTGACTAGGTGCTAATGTTTTCTCGATATAAGCTAACTTTACAACTTTAGAAGAACCTACTTGCTTCTCAATTTTAATTACGTGAACGCCAAATTGTGATTTCACTACTTTAAGATCACCAGCACGGCCGTTAAAAGCAGCATTTTCAAACTCTGGAACCATTGCACCACGGGCAAAAGTACCTAAATCGCCACCTTGGTCTTTAGAACCATCAACACTGTATTTTTTTGCTAACTCAGCAAAATTACTTCCGCCTTGAGCTAATGTTTTTAATGAGTCTGCCAATTTTAAAGCTTTATCATCACCACCAACTTGCGCTGGGTTAATTAAGATGTGACTTGCTTTTACCGAATCTGGAGAGAAACGGCTATCTACTACCTTAGCTATCTTATACGAGTTACCTGAGAATTTAGGACCGTAAAAACTTCCAACAGGATAATTGAAAATTACCGAGTCAACAGCTGGGTCTAATTTGCCTTTAGAGAGATAGGTGTAAGGAATTTTAACGTCAGAATTATTTGCTGAGAATAACGAATCGTTAGGTGTAGTTTTAAAATCAGCAGCTAACTTTTCTACTTGAGTTTTTACCAAAGCGCTATCTGCTGCAGTTGGCTGAATGCTGAAAGCTACATACTGAAAATCTCTTGTTTCTTGTGGATTATCAAAACGTTTTTTATTCTCGTCATAATATTCTTTATAATCTGCATCAGTTAATTTAACATTTGCATCAAGAATAGAACTGTAATCAAGATTTACATATTTGAAGTTCACCAACTTGTTACGGTTGATATATTCGTCGTTAGCTTCTAAGCTAGAAACGTAAACAGAGTTACTGATAAGCTTAGTATATTTTTGTTGTAGAGCTTGTTTTTCAATTTCACCTTCTAACATCAACCATTGTTGTGCTAATTGAGGATTTTTATCTCTAGACTTTAAAGAAGTAATTACTGCAGCTCTGTCAAATTCGCCAGTTTGTGGGTTGCCAAAATACTGTGTAATTAAAGGGCTGGGTGTTTTGCCTTGTACTAAGTCAAAAAGTTCATCAGCAGAAACTGTTAAACCTACACGTTCAAATTCTTTACCTAAAACAATAGTAGCAATTTCTGATTGCCAAGCTTGGTCTACTGCCATTGCTTGCATTTGAGCGTTCATTACGCCACCGTATTGTTGCTTAAATTGAGCAGAAGTTTGCTCTACTTTAGTATTAAACTGATCGTATTTAATAGTTTCTCCGTCAATAGAACCTACTTCAGTCCTTGAACTTGCACCAAATATTGCTGTACCTTGTTGCAACAGTGGTTCTAAAACAAATAACGCCAATACTACTGCGATACCCCCAACCAAAAAATAGCCCATTTTGGTACGCATGAAAGTCATTAAACCCATATTATTCTTTTATATTAATTTTATTTTAAGAGGGCGCAAGATACAAATTTGAAACAAATTAGGAAATATTAAATTTCAATTGTTTTTTGAGTTGAAAACTAGGAAGATAGAAGCCTGAAATAAGTGTATTTTATGGCAATTTTCCGTTCTCTACATTCGCTTGACCAGAAGGCATTGTTATGCTATAGGTGCTAAAATCTTGAGGTGCCTCGAAACTGGTGCCATTAAGGATGTTTCCATCCTTTGTAGTTACCGTTCCCGCTGGAGAAAAATACTTTTTCTTATTCTCGTCCCAGGTTAACTCTTCCGTAGTGAAAGTCATGTTATCGGTTACTACCACCACATTTTTTCTGAAGATGGTGATCTTCTCTGCTTCTTTGTTGATGGCATAGTCTGATGTAATTGTACCCTTAGATTTAAGAAAATCATCTAAAAAATAGATCTTTACGCCTTTTGGCATTTCACTATAGGCAATACCCGCAGATGGCGTTACCTTATCTAAAATAGGCGCATAACCTTTAGCTTTTACCTTTGCAGAATCACTATAAATGATCTCTACACCATAAGTACGATCTTTTGTTAACGTAACCTTATTAGCCGCAATAGAAGAAACTTTTTTCAAATCATCACCTTCGCAAGAAGAAAGTGAGAAAAGGAAAATAAAAAGTAATAAATAGAAAGTCCAACGTCCGAAGCCCGAAGTCCGATAATTAAAGTGCTTTAACGATAGACGATTGACCATAAAACCATTGGCTATAGTAAAATTAATCGAATTTAAATCTCTGGAACCACTTGTCGTTCAGCATAAAGCTTAGATGCAAGTTTACATAGTTCTCTTGAATTAATCCGCTATTTAACTTACCTCTTCTGCCCACTTCTGCAGAAACGTTCATTTTATAAAATGAAGACCTTGCGTAAGCAGATTGCAAAGGCAAACCTAATCCAAAAGTAACACCCATTTGTTTTACATCTTGATTATTCATCTGGATATAAGTTTTATCGTAAGTAAAGCCTAAACGATAATCTACTCTTTTAAAATATCCATTAATGGCAGTAATATCTGGCGTAAACTGGCCACCCACAGAAAAACCGTAAGTATCTTGTAAGTTCTGGTTTACGTTATCAATTGACATATCAGACCACTTACCGATACGGTAATCGGCACCTACTAACCATTTATTTTCTTTATGTAAAGTAAAGCCAATACTGTGTGTCAAAGGAAGTTTCAAATTTGTTTTCCCGTTTTCAATCGCATTTAAAGTATCTAAAGCAGAAGCTTCATTACCTTGTGAATCTTTGTAATAAATGGTAGTGTACTGGCTTTTTTCAGAATTTAATTTAGAGCCAGAAGAACCCGAATAACCTAATACTAAGCTGGTTTTGTTACCTAAACGGAAATCGTACTGTGCACCGTAGCCATAGTTAAAACCGTAGATGCTATTTTTAACTTGGTCGCGAGAATTGATAGCTCCAGCATCAAGATATTCTGTAGAACGATTTTGGATCAAGTTTCCAAAAAGGTATTCCGCGTTAGCACCTACTCTAAAATGATCACCAAACTGAATACCGTAACCTAAATAAGCTTTAGACAAACCACCTTCGCCGTTATACAAATAGTCTACAGATTTAGCACTGCTCCCGGAACCGACAGTAACTGTGTTTTTAAAATCGTAGCCTAGCTCTGAGTAAGGTAAAATACCAATACTTACCGCAGATTTTTGAGTTACAGGAAAGGCCATAGCCACATGGCTCAATGATCCGTTGAAATTATTTTCGCTTAAGCTGTTTGTTTTTAATGTAGTACTGCTACCAGTCATCCCGATATCCAAGGTGGTTAAGTTGATACCTGCATAAGAAGCGGGGTTTTGCATATTGATGTTACTCATATAACTGCTTCTAAAAACGCCAGTAGAAATACCACCCATTGCTCTTTGCTGTGGCAAAACAGAACCTCTAAGGTTACCTAAACCAAACTTAGAATATGGAGATTGTACGGTTGTTTGTGCGTAAGCCGAAAGCGTTGAGAGCGTTGAGAGCGTTGTAAAAGAAACCGCTAGTAGGCAAGCAACATATACGTACTTTATTTTATTGTTCATTTTATAATGTAATAACTTCATTTAAGCCTTTTAAAACCAAATATGGTTCGTAAGTAATCTGGGCGGCAAATATGCTATTTTTTAATTGCTTGATCAAAAAAAGCGAGTCGCCTCCAGTTAATATCACTTTTAAATTTTTATTTCTTTTATGCTCTAAAGCAATAAATCCTTCTATTTCGTTAACTGCGCCTTGCAAAACACCTCGCTTAATTGCGTTTTGTGTGTTCGTTCCTTCTTCAATGTCTTCCAGTTTCTTGTTCCACTCTACCAATGGCAAACGGCCAGTGTAATGGTTCAAAGCCTTAAAACGCATATTTAGCCCTAAACTTATACTTCCTCCAAAGTATTCGTCTTTTGCGTTCAATACATCGTAAGTGATACAAGTTCCTGCATCAATCATCAAAGTATTATTGCCCCGATGTAAGCAATGTGCCGCAATTACTTTAGCCCACCTATCTAAACCCAAAGTTTTGGGACTTTCGTAATGGCTTCTTATTGCGCCTGTTATTTCTGTTGTAAAACGGATATAACTGGTGTGTTTCTTTAACAATACTTCTAGGTTTTCTATTTGATTGCTCACGCTAGAAATTGTCGAATTTTCTATCTGATATTCGGTAATGAGTTTTAAGAGGCCTTTCTCTTCTACTTTTTCAAGCTGCTCGAAATGAATGAGTTCTTTTTGCTCAAAGACTGCTAGTTTACTAAAGGTATTGCCAATATCTATGACCAGATTACGCATTAAATATTTACTTTACCAAACAACAAATTACAAATAGGACGAAACATTAAATCAGTTTCACGCCACAAAGCTATTAATCTTTGGCAAGTTTCGAGGTATCAATTTGTTAAAAAAGGTTAAAGGCTACGTTTGCATTGCATTATGCAAACTCAAAACGTTTTGTCGCTTTAATAATGCTTCACCAAATGTGTAACGATAGGAAGGTCGTTCGTCTTAGCGATGATGTTAAATTAAACAAACAAAAAGTACTGAATACAAATTACCAAAATAGCGAAGAGTGTTTCGTAAAACCATCGCTTTTTAGCATTAGAGAAATAATAAGCTAATAATACGGTGCCTGCCGGAACGCAAAGCAAGAAATGCGCAACAGTTACACCCTGCTTGGTATAAAAGCTCAAAATGCTCACCACAAACATGAAGAACAACATCTGAAATGCTTTTCTAGTACTGATAAAACTTCGAAAGAAATTCTCTCTGAGTTGAATAACCGCCAAGATCATAATTAGACTAACTGGAATTAGCACCAAATAATCGTCATAATTAATTTGCAGATTAACTGGGAATTTGTTGGTTAATGGTTGCCAAATGTCGATAAAACGGTCGATGCTGTTATTCCAATAATAGAAAACACCAACAAACATAAAGATGGTTAAAAATCCGATGATACCAGAAATCCACTCACGCCAGTTGAAGGGGCGGTACATGAGCAAACTTAGCCACAACATAATTAGCAATAAGATGAACGGAAAGTAAATCAGCGTGCCAATGGCAATCAGCATTCCTACATCAAACATAATACTCATCGCACTCGCCGTTTTCGATAATTTAAGGAACTTATCTATAATGACAATTATCAAGAAATTGCAAATTAATGCTGGACTGAGCACCAAAAATTGAAGAAACAAACTTGTTCCAGTAATGTATAATAAAGCTGGGAGGTAGCTCGGCTTTGCCAACAAACCATGATTATTTACAATTCTATTGAAGATAAGCGCTTGTACCAAAGTGATGACCGTTGCAAAAAACAGATTTGCTTCCGAGGAAAGTGCATCTTTAGGAATGTTGATGAACAGCTTTGTGTAGGGCTCTAATATTTCGAAAGTTAATTCGGAAGACAGATTAAAAAAAATAGCAATACGCATAAAAATAGCGTAGGCTACCAATAACAACAAATTAAGCGGATGTAAACTTCTAAACTGATTAACCATCGTAAGTTGAAAGTAGAAGGTTGAAAGTAAAAAGAATGCAAAGCCTCTTAATCTTTAACCCAGTACCAGCCACAAAGTAAAGAAATTTATCTGGCAAAAGTATTTACGGTATGCGCAATAATTGCAGCTGTTTCATCTGGAAAATCGAATTGGTGTTCTTGCGGCTTGGCTACAAAATCTTTTAAAATAGGAACCCAATTATGGTTACTGCCCCAAATTACAGGCAATCCAAACTGCTTTAACGCGTAGGCATTGCATTGCTGCTCATATTGAAAACGCATTGGTGCAACCAATAACTTCTTGCCTAGATGCAACGCTTCGGCCGGGCCTTCGAAACCTCCACCTGTAAAAACGCCTTCGCAACTTGCCATGCTCTTGTTAAACTTTTCGTTATTGATGGGTTCGACAAAAACGTTTCCATCAGCGTAAGCAAGCTTGGTGTGTTTAGAAAAAACCTCCCAACGCACCTGCGGAATTTGTTTTAGCACGTTCACCAAATCCTTATCGTCAATTGCTGGCAAGTAAACTGTGTAATGACCGAGATTTGTTGACTGCAATTGCCTTATTTCACTTCTAATTACTGGCTTGTAAATGAAGTCATCATACCTATCAAAATGGAAACCAATATGATGCGTAGTAGGCGCATACCTGCTTAAAATTAACTTGCCCCAATCTATGGTTTTAGGTCTCGGTACCTTCTTAGATTTAAATGATGCCTGATGGCTGAGCGAAACACTTTCTATGCCTTGCAGCTTACAGGCCCATGCGGAAATGGGTTCAAAATCATTCAAAATCAAATTGTAGTCGCGTAGCGGAATAGTATTCATGTCTTTTCTGAATTGAAAAAGATTCATGTTCTTCCATGTTTTATAATGGTCTACGCCACCCTTTTTACCGAAAATAAAGCTAAAACCGTGAAAATTGTATTTAATTTCTTGCGCCAATTTCACATCTACCTGCGTTCCTGAAATCAGCAAATCTACCTCGCCATGTTGCTGTAAAAGTGGAACTATTTCCCTTGCTCTGCTCACATGCCCATTGCCCGTTCCCTGTATGGCGTAAAGTATCTTCATTCGGCTTCTAATATCTATAAATTTTATGCACTAGGCAATTTCTAGTTTAATTTTCTGCAACAAAATATTCACGTCTAGCTTTCCATGCAAATCTTCACCGTCAGAAAGCTCTCCCATTTCAACTTCATCTTTCACGAAGTTTTTCGCATCATATTTAAACACCTCCCAGTTGCCTGCATTATATTCCAGGGCTGTTAAATTTTCTACCCAATCACCGCTATTTAAATAAAGTACTTCTCCATCTTTTGCCAAAACACTTCTTTTTTCTGGCTGATGGATGTGTCCACAAACTACATATTGATAACCATTTTCTATGGCCAACTCTGCAGCGGTTTCCTCAAAACTATTGATAAACTTCACCGCATCCTTAAACTTGGCTTTAATCTTTTTAGAGAAACTCATTTTCTCTCTTCCAAAAAAAGTGAGCATCGAGTTTACAATACTATTCAGCAAAATTAAGGTGTCGTAGCCAACTGCACCCAATTTTGCCAACCATTTAGAATGCTGCATGGTTACGTCAAAAATATCGCCGTGAAAAAACCACGCTTTCTTTCCATCCAATTCCAAAATCAGCTTGTTTTGCAAATGAAAGGTTCCTAAATGCATATCTGCAAATTTGCGTAAAAGCTCGTCGTGGTTGCCCGTTAAGTAGTAAACGTTCACGCCTTCTGCTACAAACTTCATCAGCTTACGCAAAATTTTCATGTGGGTTTCTGGCCAATACCGCTTACTAAACTGCCAAATATCAATGATGTCGCCATTTAACACGAGCGTTTTTGGTTTAATACTTTTCAGGTATTTTAAAAGCTCTTTGGCATGACAGCCATACGTGCCTAAATGCACATCAGAAATCACTACAATTTCTACATTTCTTTTCTCCATCAGCTAATTTTAGAGATAAAAGAGACCGGCCTTCCTAGCAGAAAGCTCCAATTTTTGTAGCCGGTTTTACTAATCTTCCTCTTCGCCAACGGTTAGTTCGTAAGGACTAAAGAAAAAAGCTACAAAAGCAAGTAAGCATACAATTAGAAACAGTTCAAGCATCTTTATGAATATTATCTACCACAAAAATCTTTAATGCTAATTAACTGATTGTTAACACATCATTATGTTTTTATCGAGGTTTTGAAAAGCAAAGACGTTAGTTCTTACGAAGAGATAGCGCTTCTTTACGTTACAATCTTTTTGTTGTTCTTTCCACTCATTATTGTAACGTTGAGCTTGTCTAAGCGCACCTACCCCAACAAACAATCCTTCGACAGGCTCAGGATGATAGCAACCTAGACAAAAAGTATTTTCACTACAATAAGGTTTATGTAACAACGTACGTACACGAAAGCCTTGCTCAAACCAATCAAATTGCTTATTCTTGAAGTTCATAACAAACAAAATGAGCAATCTTTCTGCTAATAGTGCAATTCAATCAAAAGCACATTTCGAAGTTCTAGACGGTCTGCGTGGCATAGCCGCACTGGGAATTGTCGTATTTCACTTTATTGAAATGTACACTCCGCATCCCGATGACTTGATTGCTCACGCCTATTTAGCCGTAGATTTTTTCTTCTGTCTATCCGGATTTGTAGTGGCCTACGCTTACGATGATCGCTTACCGCAAATGGGATTAGTAAAATTCTTCAAGCAAAGATTAATTCGTTTGCACCCTTTGGTTATTTTGGGTACAGTGTTAGGCTTGCTTGGATTTATCTTCGACCCATTTGGCAACCAATGGGAGGCTTATAGCGGTTGGAAATTAGCATTACTTTTTTTAGCCTCAGTTTTAATGATTCCTTATCCAATTATGGCAGAAAGGGCTTTAAATAACTTTGGTTTAAATGCGCCAGCTTGGACACTTTTTTGGGAATATATAGCCAACATTGTTTATGCATTGGTATTACATCGCCTTAAAAGAATTTGGCTGTTGCTGTTAACCGTTGTAGCGGCTGCTGGTCTTTTTTACATTGCAAAGTCGGTTGGAAACGTTGGCGGCGGTTGGGCAGGAAGTAATTTCTGGGAAGGTGGCGCAAGAATTGCCTTCTCTTTTTTAGCAGGTATGTGCCTATTTCGCTATCAGTTCATCATCAAAAACAAATTAGGTTTTCCTTTAATAGCATTGCTGTTAGGCTTGGCATTTTTTGTGCCCTTTAGAGATAGCTGGAACTGGCTTACAGAACCATTAATTATTGTTCTATATTTCCCTTTAGTGGTTTCTTTAGGTGCAGGCACTGTTTTAAAACCATCGCACCAAAGTATTTGCAGGTTTTCAGGACAAATTTCATATCCACTTTACATTACACATTATTTTATACTTTGGGCATTTGGGAACTATTATGCACAAGCGCAACCCAGTCACCAAACATTGGCGTGGGTTATTCCATCATTAATTATTGGACAAATTACTATTGCCTATTTAGCTATGAAATTCTATGATTTACCAATTAGGAAATGGCTTTCGAGATAATTATTTAACTTCTTCGTAATCTACAAAGTCGCCTAAATTATCTGCATTACCTTTTCTTTTTTCTTTTTTAGGCATGTGGTCAATAGAAATTGTACCCTCTGGTCTAACCGGACGTTGTTGTTGTTGACCAGTGGCCTGTTGTTGCATTTTGCTAAAGGCATTTTTAACTACCATAGGAAATATTATCCTCATCAGTAATCTAATTACCCACAAAACAATGATTGCTATTATTAAAAACTTAATTATACCCATTTTTATACTGTTATTACAAATATAGACTTTGCCTTCAGGTTTTTGTTTCAAATAACGATTTTCATTGCAATTTCATTACAATTCAATTTATTTGTTACATCCGTGTCCTTCTTAGTTTTCTTCAACTATCTCACAAACTCTACCTATTTGTCCGTCTTCTAAACGTACTTTTATTCCTCTAGAATGGAAAGCTGATGAGGTTAATAATTTTTCTACCACACCATAAGTTACGTTTCCGTTTCGTTGGTCTTTCTTTAAAATAATCCCCACTTCTAAACCTGGGTAAATATCATTTCTATTTTGTCCTTGCATATTATTGTGTTGCGAGTTATGGGTTATAAGTTGCGAGACCTGTAACAGGCAACTTGAAACGTGTAACTTTTATTTCCCAAATCTTTCCTCAAATACCTTTTCTAAAGCAAACATTTCATCACGTAAACGGGCAGCTAACAAGAAATCCATTTCTTTGGCTGCTTTTTGCATATCCTTTCGCGATTTATCTAGTGCTTTCTGCAATTCTGGCTTAGTCATATATTGTACCACTGGATCTGCAGCGATGCTTACTTCATCGACTTCTACGTAAGCTTTTGCCCTGGTTTTTTGCTTCTCAGAAACTTCCAATACTGAGGTTTGCTCAATAATTTCTTCCTTGGTTTTACCTACGGTTTTTGGCGTAATGCCATGCTCTAAGTTGTAGGCAATTTGTTTTTCTCTACGTCTGTTAGTTTCGCTAATGGTACGCTCCATCGATTCGGTAATATCATCAGCATACATAATTACACGGCCCCTATCATTACGGGCAGCACGGCCAATGGTTTGTATCAATGCCCTATCCGAACGCAGGAAACCCTCTTTATCGGCATCCAGAATGGCTACAAAACTTACTTCTGGCAAATCTAAGCCTTCACGTAGTAAGTTAATTCCAATCAACACATCAAACTCGCCTAAGCGCAAGCCACGTAAAATCTCTACACGCTCTAAAGTTTTCACTTCTGAGTGAATATAACGACATTTGATATTCAGCCTATCCATGTATTTGGTCAGCTCTTCGGCCATGCGTTTGGTCAACGTGGTCACCAAAACGCGGTCGCCTTGCTTAATAGTTTTGTCAATCTCGTCCAACAAATCATCTACTTGGTTTATCGCCGGGCGGATTTCAATGAGCGGGTCTAACAAACCTGTTGGCCTAATTACCTGTTCAATTACTACACCATCAGATTTTTGCAGTTCGTAATCTGCAGGGGTAGCACTTACGTAAATGGTTTGTGGCGCCAAACGTTCAAATTCTTCGAAGTTTAACGGTCGGTTATCCAAAGCAGACGGCAAGCGGAAACCATATTCTACCAATGATAATTTACGCGACCTATCGCCACCATACATGGCTCTAATTTGGGGTACGGTTACGTGACTTTCATCAATCACCATCAAATAATCATCTGGAAAATAATCTAACAAACAGAAGGGACGCATACCCGGTGAGCGACCATCGAAAAACCGTGAATAATTCTCGATTCCAGAACAGTAGCCCAGTTCTTTCATCATCTCTATATCGAAGTTTACACGCTCCTCCAAACGTTTGGCTTCGAGGTTTAAACCATCGCCTAAGAGTTGGTTTTTACGGACTTCTAACTCTTCTTGGATGCCCCAAATAGATTGGTTAAACCTATCTTTTGGCGTAACGAAAAGGTTAGCAGGATAAATGGCAATGTCTTCAATCTTCTCCAGCGTTTTTCCTGTTACGGGATCAATTACGGAGAGTTCTTCAATATCATCACCGAAAAAAGAAATGCGATAAGCGTTATCCATATACGCGGGGTAAATATCTACCGTATCGCCTTTAACACGGAAAGTGCCGCGTTTAAAATCGTTGATGGTACGAGCATACAAAATCTCCACCAGATGGTGCAAAAAAGCATTTCTACTTACCCTTGTGCCTACGCCGAAACGATATACCGATTTCGAAAAATCTTCGGGGTTACCCATACCATAAATACAGGAAATGGAAGAAACGATGATGACATCTCTACGCCCAGAAATTAAGGAAGAGGTAGAACGTAAACGGAGCTTTTCTATCTCTTCGTTGATTTGTAAATCTTTCTCGATGTAGGTATTGGTAGTAGGCATGTAAGCCTCTGGCTGATAATAATCGTAATAAGAAACAAAATAGTTCACCGCATTTTCCGGAAAAAACTGCTTCATTTCGCCATACAGCTGCGCCGCCAAAGTTTTGTTGTGGCTAAGGATTAGCGTTGGCTTTTGCGTTTGCTCAATTACATTGGCAATGGTAAACGTTTTACCAGAACCTGTCACCCCCAACAAAGTTTGATAATGTTCGGCGGCATTTACACCTTCCACCAGTTGTTTTATCGCTCCAGGCTGGTCGCCAGTGGGTTTGTATTCGGAAACAAGTTTGAACTTCATTACTACAAAGATACGGTTTAGGGATTAACCTAAATTAGGTAGTATAAGTTTTTGTAATTGCAATTTTGATGAATTGGTATTTAAACGTGTTTTTTTGCTCGCCGCCGCCGGGCTCTTACTTTTTGACCGCAAAAAGTAACAAAAACTCTCGGTTGCTTATTTTTCTTTAAAAAGAAAGTGGTTTGGCTTACTACTGCAATCCGAAAAATAAGAGACCGAAAATGAGCAAAACGAAGGTTTTTAAGCGCTATCGCTAGCGATAACCTTACTTCGATTCGATATTACAAGAGGTCGTGCTAAAAAACAAAGCCCCGATAAAATCGGGGCTTTCATTCAACAATCTATTAATTATTAACGGGTATGCTCATTATTGAAAAACACGCACATAGTCTACAATGTATTTTTGTGGAAACACAGTACTTGTGTTTGGAGGACCGGGCCAATTTCCGCCTACGGCTAGGTTGAGCAAAAGGAAGTAAGGACGTCTAAACTCATCTTTGTTTGCTCCAGTAGTATCAAAAGTGTAGAACTCTACATTATCTAAATACCATTTAATAGAGTTGGCTGTCCAAACAATCGAGAACACGTGGAATTTATCGTAAAAATCTCCAGACTGCAAAGTAGTTGAGCCACCAATGTATTTGTGCCCACCGTCTTCGTAATGTACCGTGCCATGAAGGGTGTTGTCCTTTCCTGGGCCACCACCCACCATTTCCATGATGTCAATTTCCCCACTGAAAGGCCAAGGCGTAGTACGGATGTTTGCACCCAAAGCCCAAAACGCTGGCCAAATTCCTTGTCCTTTTGGAAGTTTTGCTCTCATTTCGATACGACCATAAAGGAAGTCCTTTTTAGCTTCTGTGGTTAATCTCGAAGAGGTGTATTCTTTACCACCAAAAGCTTCTTTTTTGGCCGTAATTGTTAAGTAACCATTATGCACTCTTGTATTTTCTTTGCGGTAGTATTGTAGTTCCCAGTTTCCCCAGCCTTCTGTTCCATTACCTTCTTCAAAATTCCAAAACTTGGTATCTAGCTCAGTGCCATTAAATTCATCTCGCCAAACTAAAGTCATACCAGGGTAGCTTTCTGGAGAAAAATAGCCAGCATTGTCTATCACCTCATTTTTATCTACAGTAATTTGTTGGGTTGTTTCTACAGATTTATCGGTGGTAGAATAAGCTATAACTTTTACGGTAAACGTGCCGCTTTCTGCATAAATGGTGTAAGCTTTACCGTCATTAGATCTGATACTTTCGTTAGCACCCTGACCAAAAGAAAATAGATAACGGCTTGCATTGGTTGCCGTGGCTACAAAATCTACCCTGCCACTACCATCTTGACTAACTGTAGCTACCAGTTTAAGGTTAGTTGGCTCTACAGCGCTCACCTGTTTCTTGCAGCTTAGGTTAAAAATCAGCAAGGTGATGATTAACAACCAATTTTTAAAGAATGTCTGTACTTTCATTTCGTAGGTTTTAATATTTCTAATCGTATCTTCAATTTATAGCTTATTTAACGTAAAACGGAATATTTGCCGTTGCTACTTTATTTTTTCCATCTGCAACATAGACGAATAAACGATAAGCTCCAGATGCTGTTGGCGCAGTAATGCTTATTTTCCCTTTGCCTAAACCTTTAAAAGTCATTTTCACCGTTTCGGGTTTATCTTCATGGTCTCCGCCTTCGCCAACTTTAGTAGCTTCGGGCAACAACTCCCAACGATAAGTTAGTGCGTCATTATCTGGATCAAAAGCATCTACTTCAGCGTTGTAAACTGCTCCCGATTTAACATAAACACTTTGATTAGCCCTTTGACTATTTAGTGTAAAACCGTAAATGTGCGGTGCCCTGTTAGCAGGAAATGCTCCGCTCCATAGGTACTGCATCACATCTATCACTTCACTCTCTTCGCCTTTGGCTGTAAAAAGGCCGTACCAAGTAGGTGTTCGTTCTTGCTTCTGTCCCCATAAAAAAACGTAAGAGCCTAAGCAATTTGCCTGATCTTGTTCTACACCATAGTTATATCTACTCCGGTAAACCGCAGCTTTTTCTGTACTGGTTTCTTCAACAGGGGCATTCCATGCTGTTTGCAAACCTTCCCAATGTCCGGTAGGGCCCCATTCTGTAACGATGTACGGACCATTCCAGCCAGCAATTTTAACTTTCGCTGGCAAAATGGCCAAATCAGCGTAAGTATTAATGGCTAAAATATCTAAGGCTGGTGCTGTTGCTTTGATTTGGTCAATTTCCTTTTTGTTGATTCCGGCTAAAACCGTTGTAGCCAAATGATTTGGGTCTACTTCGTGAATCATCTTAGCAATATCATTTACTGCCAACCACACTTTTGGATTTTTGTAAGATAGGTTAAGTTCGTTACCAATGCCCCAACTTAACAAAGCTGGATGGTCTTTGTATTTCAACACTTCCGCCTTTACGCGATCGAACTGCTTTTTAACCGCAACGGAATCATCGTAGTTAAAACCATGACGCTCTGGTGTAACAGGCAAACCCATCATCACGGTTAATCCGTTTTTTTGAGCAGAATCTAAAATGCTCTTTGCATTGTTGGTACTCCAAGTACGTATAGAGTTACCTCCATAAGCAGCTAAACGATGGAAGTACGAAGTTCCGCCAGCACCTTTGATGAAATATGGTTTGCCATCACGAAGTAACTGAAAGCCCTTTTCGGTTTTTTTTACTTCTACTTTTATTGGCTGCAATGGTTCTGCATGCGGAGTTTTATTTGCCGCAGCTGCGTTACTACCAAGTGAAAGACATAAGGCAACTATACCGTAAATTATTTTTTGCATATCATCAGGATAAACCTGTAATTTAAAATGAGGATGTTTGAAAGGAGCATTTAAGCTTTTCAAACATCCTCAAAAAATGTATCTATTAAGGATTTGGTGTTAGTTTTTTATTTCTCTCTCTTTCGATTTGAGGAATAGGGAAAAGGTTAAATGTTTCTTTGTAAACCCTATTTTCTAATACCGCTTTGCTGTAAGTTAGCGTACCATTGGTGTTTTTAATGATATTCATTCTGTAAACTGGCTGATTAAAATAAGTCATGCCAGTTTTCCAACGGCGAACGTCGTAAACACGGTGTTCTTCGAAACAAAGTTCTACTCTACGCTCATTTCTAATTTTCTCACGTAAAGCAACCTGACCGAAAGTTCTTGTCAATGGCGGCAAATTTCCTCTTGAACGTACTTTATCTAAAGCATCATAAACCGAAGCATCAGGACCGCTAAATTCGTTTTTCGCCTCTGCATAGTTTAACAATACTTCCGCATAACGCATGTAAATCCAGTCATTATCTCCACCTTGGTAAACCGCATCAGCAGTCATATTTTTATCGTCGATAAATTTACGAAGGCCGTAACCTGTTTTTGTTCTATCTCCGTTGGTACGACTGTTTGCATTTCCATCAGGGAAGACGTTAAGGTCTGCACTTTGAAAAGTTTCTACGGTAATGCCTTTAAAAGCTGAACCATTCATCAGCATTGCTTTATCTAAACGAGTGTCTCTGTTTGCATAAGGATTTTGAGGGTCGTAACCAGAACCAGCTTCGTCGGGACGTAAACCAGTAGTTCTCATTTCAAAAGCATCTACCAAGTTTTGTGTAGCATGGAAAGCACCCCAACCTCCCCAGCCAGTTGGCGTGAAGCTCATGTGTAGCATCCAAGCGCTTTGGTGTGTACGGTTAGGTCTGCCAAACTTTTTAGCGAAAATTACTTCCTTGTTACCCGCTTTTGTCATAAACAATTGGTAGTAATCTGGATGAATATCATAAGTTGCAGGCGCTAAAGCCATTACTTGTTGTGCTGCTTTGGCTGCATCGTCCCAGCGGCTTAATGTGTTGCTAGGGTTGTTTAAAGCACTGGCGTGATAAAGTAGTACTCTTGCTTTTAGTGCCAATGCGGCACCTTTTGTAGCTCTACCCAACTCTGCATCTGGATAAGACGGCAATAAAACAGCCGCTGCTTCATCACATTCTTTCACAATAAAAGCCACACATTCATCATAAGTATTTCTAGGCACTTCTAAATCATCAGTTACGCTTTGCTCTGCAGTAATTAACGGAACGCCACCGAATGACTTCACTAAATCTGCATAAGCAAAAGCTCTCAAAAATTTGGTTTCAGCTTTTAACCTATCTCTAAGTGCGGTATTTGTAGTAGGCACTTGATCAATTCTCGCAATTAAGGTATTTGCCTTTCTTATTAACGAGTAATTAACGGCCCAAAGTTGCGTACCCATTGAAAATTGTGAATTTAAATCTCCGGCTTGTACCCTGTTCATTGGCAAATCGTTATGGCCTTCGATGTCATCGGTCATCATATCTAAGTTGGCAAAACCACGGGCCCAGTCTTGGTCGTAACCAAAGTCTCTACGCTCGAAACCACTTAGCAATGAGCCATAGATATCGT
>Ga0256901_1000318_pt1 | contig 28533 bp, 25 predicted proteins | sample MC6MC0689MT_FD_190200 | JGI IMG/M metagenome (GOLD analysis project Ga0256901, IMG submission 190200) | Metatranscriptome of enriched soil aggregate microbial communities from Iowa State University, Ames, United States - MC6-MC0689-MT... | ecosystem: Environmental > Terrestrial > Soil >... | reverse complement strand
GCTAGAGGTATTGTAGGCATGAACGATATTGCTCAAAGAAACAGATTTAGAACCATGCTCTTTTCTAATCCAATCGGAGTTGGGAAGGTTGATACCTATTGGGGTGCTAGGTGCAGCGTCGCCACTTTCTACTATTACGGTAATGGCTTTGGCCGTAATACCTTTTACTTGTTTCTTTTTGTGCTCGGGCATTAATGGCGAATTGTCTTCAAACCATTGTGCTTCTTTGGCTATGGCAGCAATCTTTTTGGTGGTTTCCAAATCTTTTAAAGAAAGTACGCTTTCGAAACTGCCTTTTTTACCAATTGGGTCGTTGTACACCTCTATGAAACCAAGACTGATGTCGATGCGGCTAGCTGTATCGGCTACCCAGGCAATGTTGTATTCATCCCACTTTTTAAGGTCGCCGGTTTTGTAGTATTCAGATAATAATTGGATGGCTTTCTTTTGTTGGTCATTTTCGGCAACGGTGGCTGCTTTATCTAACCAGAAAGCTATTTTCTCCAAAGCAGCGGTGTACATGCCACCTACTTTGTAGGTTTTTTCTACAATGGCGCCGTTTTCTTTCATTAGCTTACTGTTCAAACCCCATTCTGGTTCTTGGTCGCTGTGTGGAAATTTGGCGGCATCGCCGTAATATGCTTCTACTTCTTTTTGTGTTACGCCTTCGTAAAAATTAACTGAAGAGCTGGCTACATTATCTACACCGGCTCTTAGGTCCACCATTTTAGGTTGGAATTTAAGGTCGAAGATGACAGGTTGCAAACGGGTAAGGAAAGCATCAACGGTTTCGCCTTGTGCTAAGGGAAGTTTGCTTTGGTCGCTGTTTTTTACCAATTCAGAAAAATATTCGAAAGAACATTCTGGTACAAATTTGTCTTTAGAATAGTGGTGGTGATTACCGGTGCTGAACCAGAATTTGCCTGCATATTCATGAAACTTTTTCCAGTCTTCGGAGTTTTTATCGCCTTTGTAGGTGCCGTAAATGGCTTCGATGGTTTTACGAACAGTTAAGCCATGTTTGTTGGCTTGGTCGTAATACAAGTCGCGACCAGAGAGGGCTGCCTGGTAAAGATAATAGGCCAATGTCTTTTGTTGTAAAGACAATTCGTTGAAGCCGGGCACTTGGTAGCGCAGTAATTGGAGGTCGGCAAAGCTTTCGCCCATTACGTCGAAATCTTTGTCGTAACCAGCGGTGGCAGTAGTGCCGTCTTTGCTCTTTTCACCTGTTTTGCTTTCGCCGCAGGCAGAAAACAATAATGTTCCGGAAAGGAGCATAATACCTAGTTTAGTTTTGTTCATAATTTTTATGCTTGTAATTATCTTTCAATTGGGGCTTAAAAGTAGGAAAAATAGGAGATAATAAAGGTAATTAGTAGAATGCTCAAATGTATAAATGAAAATTTAAACCACAGAGGACACAGAGGTTCGCAGAGAAAAGCGTAAAAAATATTCAACTCGGTATTATAGTGTTGAAGCGTAATTTTTGCGGTTACTCCAATAAATTAGTTGAGTACACAAAGATGCTTCGCATAAATGACCGACTCTCAAATGATGCGACAGTTTAGCCTTTCTGCTCAAAACTTTTGAATAATAACTACCCCAACTACTATGAGCATTATGCCCAATAGTTTCATAACATTAATGGGATTTTGCTGTGCAACTAAAATATTGAAATGCTGCAACAAAACGGACACTATCATTTGCCCTGCTACTACTAAACCAAAGGTAACGCCAGGACCTAGTTTGGGAAAGGCCAGCACAATAACGGTAACGTAAAAAGCCCCCATCAAACCGCCCACCCAGGTGTAGGCCGGCACCTCGCGCACACCTGCCCAAGATACCTGCTGCCGCGTGAGCACTATGTAGAGCAACAGACCTATGATGCCCACCACGAAAGAAAATAAGGAAGCGTATACGGCATTGCCCCCGGCCTTGCCCATTTTGGCATTGAGCCCTGCCTGCAAAGGCAGGAAGGCGCCCGATAGAAAGGCTATGGCTATCCAGAAAATTTTGTTCATGTGTGGTGAATTGTGAAAATGTGTTGCGAAGATAAATAGGAAGGGCTATTGCATGGGCTAAATTATATGCAAAAGCATATAGATTTGGGAAGATGACAGTTTTTATATGTGAAAGCATATAAAAACTGTCATTGTGCTGGCAATAATTGCCGTTGCGTATGCGGCAACTATCGTTGCGTTGAGATAAACTCCCATGCGAAAGCGAAAATTACTAGTGCAGATACAAACTCTATCATTGCAGACGCTAACTCTAACATTGCAGACGCAAATTCTAACAGTGCAGACGCAAATTCTATCATTGCAGACGCTAATTCTATCAATGCAGACGCTAATTCTATCGTTGCAGACGCTAATTCTAACAGTGCAGATGCGAACTCTAACAGTGCAGACGCTAACTTTATCGTTGCAGACGCTAATTCTATCGTTGCAATCTGAAATTCTATTAATGCGGAAGCAAACTCTATCAGTGCGGAAGCGAATGCTAAGCGTGTAATTTCAGAAACTGATAGTTTCGCTATCGGTCCCTTATTGTGATACGCAAAAAATGGTTACTGATGGGTTGCTAGCAAACAGCCACAGATGTCCATTATTTGCTCCATCTGATTATTAACTACTTTGGGACTTTTAATTGTGCGGTCTGGAATATCTACTTTTAAATCAGTAATAACGGATTGTGATAAAGCTATGAGCTCCTCCTTGCTTGGCTTAAAGCTAAGCATGTAAGTGGTAAAGATTGCAACGGTACCTGAACCCGTAATTGCTTGGGTAACAGGATTTGAGCTATTGATAGTCTCTAACTTAATTAACTGACCATTTTCCAGTTTCAAAAGCAATGGCGTACCTTGCTCGAAGGGCTGGTTAAATTCGCCAGTCATGGCGACGGATAATTTGAATGTAGTGGCACCATCTGCTTGAAGAAATTCCCATAGCCACTTAACTCCGCCACCCATTGGGTTAAACTTCCCGATTGAAACTTTAGCAGTACGTTCCATTTTATCCGAAAAGGCGTCTTTTTTATCTTTAACGGATTTGCAATTTTTTGCATAAGTGCCCAAACCAGAGGCAAGAAGTGTAAGGGATAGTATCCAGATTTTTTTCATAAAGTGTAATGTTGTTAAATAGGATTGCGAATGTATAAAATATCTCAGGCAAAATGCCTTTGGTTAGAAAACGATAAAGGGTTTGCTGTAATAGCTGGAGCAAACACCAGCCATATTTAAGGGAAAGCAGGGCAACAAAATTGAAGATTTTGCTGCCTTGCTGAATGTAATATTATTTAAGCGCCGAGCCTTTGTCTGCTATGGTACGGAAACTGAGGCCTTTTATTTTTAGATAATCCGGGTTGGTGGTGGACTTGCTTTTTAGGTACAATTTCATTAGTTTGCTTAATGCCACCAATCCAGTTTCCTCGTTGTACAACTCAAAGTTGCGGGCGTTGCGGTTGTCGACTATTGCGTTTTCGGCGGTGGCGGCATCGTCGTTTGTGTTTTTGAGCAATTGTTCGTAAGTGTGAATTGCTTTCATGTTTAGGTCGTCTTCATGGGGCGTATAGGTAGGTACCGACTCCAGCAATACGCGTAGTTTGCGGAAATGCTCTATGAGCATATCATAGCTTTGCTGACTGGCTGATATATTTTTGGCCGGTGGTGTGATAGCTTCGGCTGTTGCCTCATCTTTCTTTTTGGTGGCCCGCACACCTTGTATTTTTTTATTGATGCTGGTAGCATCATCGAGTGTGAGCTGGCTTACCTTGGCGCTACTGGCAAGGGTAGCCACCAGGCGGGTAGCATATTTTTTAATGTTGGCGAAGGCTTGCCTTCTGGCTATTTCGGTGTTTTTAAAACTTCGGTCTTCCTTTGCCCAAGCTTCCATGTGCTGGGCTATTCGCTTTTCTTTTACTTCCAGATTGGGCAGCGTTATCAGGTCGTTGGAGGGTTGGTACTTAGCGCCCATGCCTCTTACGGCTTTGATGAAGGTGCTGAAGTTTGCGACATTTTTGCCGTGACCAGTTTCATAAACTGACTTTGTGGTGACGGTAGTCCCGTCTTTTAGGGTTTTTGTAGCCATTTTCTATTTGTTTTTATAAATGAAAAAATCCAATTTCTTTTTGGTTATTGGTTTTGTTTCTATTTTAAAACTTGGCTATTGGTGGGTTAAATGTATTGAATTTTTTGGATGGGTGGAGGGAATTTTTTACCGTGTGTCGATTTTTTTGGGAGATGGCTGTATATTTGAGGTGGGAGTGATGTTGTAGGTAATCCACACAAGCAAACAGTTTATATAATGAAGAAAATAATCATGATGTCTTTTTTACTTAGTTTTTTTGGTTGCGGCAATACTAAATCCCAATCGAAAACAGAAAAAATTTCATTAGAAAAAATTGAAGAGATGTTTTCTAATATGAAATCAAACGGAGTTAATACAGACACAATAATGCTGTGGGGATATTTCTTTACTTCAAACAAAAAAGACAAGTTTGACCAAGTCGCTAAGGAACTTATAGCACAAAATTTTGAGTTTGTTGACACATTCCAATCAGAGGATAAAAGTTATTGGTTGCATTTAGAAAGGAAAGAAATTCATGATGCAAAAAGTTTATACCAACTTAATGATGAATTATACAAGATAGCAGATAAGTTTAAAATTAGCTACGACGGGTTTGATGTAGGTAATGTAGACAAGGCGAAAGCAATTGAACGAAATACGTATGCAGTTCCTGAAGAGTTTAAAACACTAGATTACCAAAAAGACAATTATCCTTGTTTGTTAATTGGCAACACTGCATTTGACAGATTCCCTCACAAGGAGGAGTTTAGCAACTTTATAAAAGTTACAACATTATACAAAATAGACGGAGAGAGGTTATTGCCTACAAATGAAGAACTTGAAGAATTAGACAGATTTGAACTTTTTGTAGAAAGCAATTTGACACAAAATAAAATCAAGAATTATTATGTTTTTCGTGATACCCACAAAGGTGTTAGAAACTTTTATTTGGTAACCAATGAAGAAATTGGAGCAACCGAAGTACTCCAATTAATAAAGAATTCAGGACAGCAACGACCGTTTGAGTTTGAGATATTGACAGATAAAAATTGGAACTTGTATAATGAATTCAGAAATAAAATGCCCCATTAATAAAAAGCAACCACGCAATTATTTGCGTTTTTCGCAACATCGCTTGCGAGCTCAAAAAGCAATCTTGTGTGGAGTTTTTCGCCGCTGTTGGTGTTTTCACCAACAAGGAATGCGAACTTAAGAATGTAATCTTGTATGAGGTAAAAAGATAGCATTTATGAAATCTAAAACTTATAAAATCCCGAAAGAGAAACTGAAAAAGCTTGTGGATAGTGACATTGCATGTATTGCTTCGGATATAATAACTGTGGATGGCAAAAGGGTAAAGTATATGTATCGCGAAGCACCAGAGAATGATTTCGATAGCGGTTGGCGATTTTTCTCAGGTGAAGAAACTCAAGAATATACCGACGACTATCAAAACTTTTCGCTTTATAAAATCAATACGATAGTTAATTATGACGCTGCAATTTTGGGTTACTTAGACTTTCCATATGAAACTTGCCTAGAAAGAATACTTGGCACAAATAAATTTGTAGTTGTAGAAAACACCTCAGGAATAGTTGACTGACGCTATGCTATCATCTATCCTAAACAAAATATCGCTCAATTTCCACCACTTTAAATGAAAATTATTAGACTTATACAGGTTGCTTTATTAACCGTAGTTTTATCCATCACTTACGGACAAACTACTATTGACCCAACAGGTATCTACAAATACAAAGGAAAAACGAGCGTAGTAAATGGACAAGTCTTTGGGCCATATTCGGGAATTATTTCAGTAAAGAAAGTTACAGATACAAGTATTGCTATGTCATTTTTTATTTGCAAAGGAGCGCCAAGTTTTAATAATGGTTCGTTTGAAGACACGCTTTCTTACCATAATAACCTTGCTGTATATACAGTTCCAAACATTGACTCGTCATGCAACATCACTTTTCATTTTAAAAACAAAAGTGTAGTAGTCAAAGAAAACGCTGCCGACTATAATTCAGGTTGCGGCTTTGGCCATGCAGTTGTAGCTGATGGAATCTTCAAAAAATATCGTTGAAATGATATACGCTGTGGTTGGTTTCAAACTAGTGTTGTGTTTGGTGAAGACACTGACAATGGCGTTTAAGGAAATCATAACCATCTGCGTTCAGTCAAGCGCACACATGGTTCGGGTCGCGATAGCGCCCAGACCCATTTTGCGCGCTTGGTGGTGTTTTCACCAACAGCAATTATGAGTGAAGACTTAGCATCAAAAGATTACAAAAGGCCAAGTCAATCGTTGTGTGGTTGTTGGTGAAAAACACCAATAACGGCGGAACGTCATCAATCCTGAGAGTAAGGGCACGAAAAACATTTAACAGCCTTTCATCAAGAGCATTTAGCTAATTTGACTAAATTTGGGAAAATAATTGGAGATGAATATAGAAGCAAAAAAACTGTCATTCATTCAAGAGTTCCTTAGAATTGATAATGAAAATATTATTAATGCTCTGGAAAGTTTACTGCACAGAAGCAAATCTGAAGTTTTTGAAGAAAGCCTAAAACCTAAGACTGTAGAGCAATTAAATGATGAAATTGATGAAGCAATAGAAGATGAAAAAAATGGCAGAACCATTACCGCTGAAGAACTTAAAAGAAAAGTTCAGGAATGGCATTAGAAGTAGTCTGGACAAGGTTTGCAGAAAACAGGCTTTCTGATATTTTTGATTATTATAAATCAAAAGCGAGTTTACAAATTGCTAAAAAGATAATAACCAAAATCATTGACAAGACAATAAGTCTTGCAAAACAACCCGAACTAGGAGCAATTGAAGAATTACTCAACAACAGACTTCAAGAGTTTAGATATTTAGTCTCTACTAACTACAAAATAATCTACTACATTAACTACCAAACTGAAAAAGTTGTAATTGCGAACGTCTTTGATACCAGACAAAATCCTATTAAAATAGTAGATACAGAATAGTGTTGTGTGTATTCACATGGTTCGGGTCGCGGTAGCGCCCAGACCCATTTTCCGTGCTTGTTGGTGTTGTCGTAAATATGTGATGATAGTACCGAAATAGATTGCGGGTCTTCGCCCGCAATGATATCAAGAACGAGATTACACAAGCTATAAAAGTCTTTCTTCAAAAAAATCGTATCCATCATAACCATCAGAGTGCCATCAGCACTCTGCAGCACAGCAATCTCAAAAAAAACCTTAATACCTATCAGTATAGCATATAGCAATGAATTTGATTATCTTTAGCCGCTGAATTTGGGGGGGTAATGATTTGTCTATCATCCGTAAAAATGTAAAAGTGAAAAAAACTGTACTTTCCCTTGCTGTTGTTGCTGGCTCGTTGATGGCTACTGCACAAACTACTTACCTGCCGCTGCGCTCAGCCGAGTATGATGTAATAGATAAGTTGGAAACTATGGATGGTTTTCTGCAGCAGGATTTTAATACTGCATCTAAACCTTTGTCGCGCAAGGGGATGGTGAATTTCCTTAAGGTGCAACAGCGCATTGGGCTTACGCAGGCCAATAGCTTTAGCCGGGTAGACCTTCACAATATACAGCGCGCCATATCTATAAGTGGTGAGTGGGCCGAAACGGCTGATGGCGACGATGGCAGCATTAATTCTAAACGACCTATTCTCAAATATTTTTACCAGAAGCAAGCTGATTTTGTACATGTAAATACAGACGATTTTTTCCTGGTGGTGAACCCCGTAATTGGTGTGCAGGCGCAGAAGGAAGATAACGTAGGGGGTATGCAATATGTAAATGCCCGTGGTGCCGAGCTGCGCGGTCGCATACTCAATCGCATTGGATTTTATACTTTCCTTACCGACAATCAGGAGAAGGCAGCTAGCTATGTAAACAGCCTGGAGCAAAGCCGTGCAGCCTTGCCCGGCATGGATTATTACATAACGCAGAACGGTGCTTTCGATTATTTGAATGCCAGAGGCTATATAGATTTCAATGCTTTTAAAGACCACATGAATGTAACCTTTGGTTACGACAAACAATTTATTGGTGATGGTATTCGCAGTCTTATCGTATCAGACAATGGTGCGCCTGCTACCTTTTTGCGCTTACGCACGCGTATAGGAAAGCTCAATTTCGACAACCTGTTTATGGAGCTAACGCCAGACTATATGCGCGGCGGCGACCAACGGTTGCCTAAGAAATATGCTGCCATTCATCAGGTAAATATTAATGCTACGCGGTGGCTAAATGTTGGTGTGTTTGAGTCTACTATGTTTTCTAAAAGAGAGCGTTTTGGTGTGGAATATTTAATGCCGGTAATCTTTTACAATACGGCTGCAAGAGCCTTAGGTGCCGACCAGAAAACATCTTTAGGTTTTAATTTTAAGGCGGTGGCTTTAAGAACGGTGCAAGTGTACGGTCAGGCTTATTTCGACCAATTATCGCTAAGCGACCTGGGTAATGGTTCCTGGAAAAATCAGTATGGTTTGCAATTGGGCGCCAAATATTTTAATGCTTTTACCTTATCCAATCTTGATTTGCAGGGCGAGGTAAATGTGGTGCGCCCTTTTACTTATACTGCTGATGATGGCATGGCTAATCATACGCATTACAACCAACCGCTGGCACACCCTTATGGCGCTGGCTTTGCGGAGATTATCGGTGTAGCGCGTTATCAACCTTTGCCTCGCTTGTATATTACGGCCAAGGCTATTTATGCAGCCAGAGGTATGGATAGTATGGGCATTACCAATTATGGCAATAACATATTTAAACCCGTAGATAGCCGCACGGCAGATAATGATTTAGGCATCGCTGCTGGCGATAAGATGAACAGTATTTATTTCAATTTCAATGCCGCTTACGAGGTGCGTCCTAATATGTTTTTAGAAGCTGGCGCTACACATCTGCGCCGCGACTTGGCCTCTGGCATAGTTTTGCCATCAGTCACTATGGTGTATGGCGGTGTGAGGGTGAATATTGCGAGAAGGGAAATTGATTTTCACTAGATTGATGATAACAGCATGAGGCAATCTTAGTGATAATTTTTTTCTTTCGTTGTTCTAAAATCCATAATATTTTAAATAGAAATTATAATACGCGCTGTCATTCCGATGCAAAATTGTGGCAGATATCGCTAAGCACAATAATAAACCTTGAGCCAAAATTTTCAGAAGCAAACCCTAAGTTGTGTAGAGATTGCTTCTGATTTTTCTGCTCTAAACGTTAAACAGTTTCCGATTGTCATTGGCTGAAAAATGCATCGCAATGACAGCTTATTTATAAGTCAAAAACAAAAACCAACAACATTATGCCTGTAATACTACCCGTAAAAGGAATTCATCCTGAAATACCTGAAAATTGTTTTGTAGCACCTAACGCCACCATAGTGGGCGATGTGGTTATGGGCGACGAGTGTAGCGTATGGTTTAATGCTGTAGTGCGTGGCGATGTCAACAGCATTCGCATGGGCAATAAGGTGAATATACAAGATGGAGCCTGCATTCATGCTACCTATCAGAAGACTAAAGTAGTGCTGGGCAATAATGTATCTATTGGCCATAATGCCATAGTGCATGGCTGCACTGTTCACGACAATGTGCTGATAGGCATGGGCGCCATAGTAATGGATAATGTAGAGATAGGCAGCAATACCATAATAGCCGCAGGCGCAGTAGTGCTTGAAAATACTAAAGTGGAGGCCGGCTGCATATATGCAGGTGTGCCCGCCAAAAAGGTAAAAAGCATTAGCCCCGAATTAATAAAAGGCGAGATAGAGCGGATAGCTAACAACTACATTATGTATAGCAGTTGGTTTACTGGTACAGAACCCGGTTAAGCTTCCCTGTCATTTCTTTCAGCAAAGCAGTATCGTTGTGCGCGTTATTGACGCCCACCATTTTGTGGCTAAACTCTTCTAATAGGCTGATGCATTTATGCACATGCCCTATGGAAAAGCGTTGTGCCGCTTTACGATGCTGTGCCCAAATACCCATTTTTCTGTCGGCCTGAAAATCGCCTTTGGCGTAATGGCACAAATATAATTTGCTGAGATAACCGTAAAAAGTACCTATTACCAAAGCCATAGGTGCCGATTTAGGATTGGAAGCAAAGTAGCTAATCATGCGGGCAGTTTTGTTACTGTCGCCGCGGAAAATAACATCGGGCAAATCAAACACATTGTACTCGCGGCTTACGCCAATGTATTTTTCTATATGGTGCACTTCCAATTGTTGAAGGCCCGTTTCGTTTATCTTAATCTTTTCTAGCTCGTTGGCTATTTTCTGCAAGTCGTTGCCTAGGTATACGGCCAGCATTTCGGCCACTTGTGGCTCTATTCTTAGCTCGTGGGTTTTGCCATAGCTCATTACCCAGGCTTGCACCTCATCATCCTTAAGTTTATCTGAGGTAAAATAAACGCCTTTTTTAGGCACGAGTTTGGATAACTTACTTCTTCCGTCTAGTTTTTTAAATCTATGCTCAAGTACCAGTATTGTAGTGGGCGATGGGTTGTTGATATAACCTTCCAGCTCATTGAGGTCCTTCATTTGCGAAGCTTCCTTCAGTATCACCACCATTCTTTCGGCAAACATCGGAAAGCGGCGCGCAGCGTTTACTACATCTTGCCAGGTATTTTCTTTGCCATACAGCACTATTAGGTTAAAATCTCGTTCCTCGGGTTGCAGTATATTTTCTTCAAAATGATGCAGCAATCTATCTATATAAAAAGGCTCTTCGCCATCTAAAAGGTAAACCGGAGCATATTGCTCTTTTTTAAGATTTTGAAGTATTTGGTTGAAGTCGTTCATTATTATTTTTTTCTATAAGCTTACACATAAGTAGCCTTCGGCAAATCCTTATCCCAGCCTTTCAATTTGAGATATACTAATGTGGTAGTGTACACATCGCGCAGGCAATATTCGGCTATGCGTTTTAGGTCGCCTTGTTCCCAATAGGTTTTGGCCACCATGCTGCCATCTATATCGCCTTTTGACGAAGGTACGCCAAGCACTTGTGCCAGCAAATCTAAGGAGGTATAATTTTTATAATCGCCGAAACGCCACAGCTCCAAAGTATCTTGATGCGTTATTTGCCAAGGTTTGAGGCCTGCAATATTGAGGCACGATGGCAATTTTATACCATTGATGAGCATGCGCCGGCAAATGTAGGGAATATCAAACTCCTTGATGTTGTGCCCGCAAAACACTACTTCTTTATGCTGTTCGGTAAAGGTTTTTAAGGTGCTGCAAAATTCGGTTAGCAATGTTTTTTCATCATCGTGCTGTATCGATTTTAGGCGCACCTCATTGCTCCCGTTTTGGTCGGAGATATAGCCCATGCCTATGCAAACTATTTTTCCAAACTCGGCATAGATACCTGCTTTATCCTTAAATATTGCTTCTGGTTCTGTCTTTTGTTCTTCGCTCAGATGCAAGAATTTCATTTTATGTTGCCAATGGTGCTTAAGTTCCACACTCATATTTTCCCAATCGTTGCAGAAAGGCACCGTTTCAATATCGATAATTAATATTTTGTGAAAATTGGATGTAGGTACAATGTTTTGCGTTACCATAGGCTTATATTTGTTACGAATTTAATAAACAGATTATCAATTGGTATATTCTCCTTGAGAATTAAAGTTAAAGCCAATTGACCCATAGCGCAATGGAGGAACCTAACATTCATGCCAATAATGATTACCCACCCCGCAAAAGCAATCGCAAATGGATTTACATTGGCATTATTGCTTTGCTTATAGGTTCCAATATCTTCTTTTTTCTTACACGCAATAAGCAAGAAATAAAACATGTTACGGTTGTGCAACAATTGGCACAAGCCAATAACGCACTCACCGACTTACAAGCCGAGTACAACGCTTCGCTGGTGCGCCTCGATGAACTAACAGGGAAAAATGCCAGCCTCGACAGGTTATTGAAACAGAAAGACTCTGAACTGTCGAAAACCAAAGCCAGAATACAAGAAATTTTAGCCAAAAACGCAAATGCCTCCGCAGCCGAAATTGCTGAAGCTCGGCAGCTCATAAAATCGCTGAACGTAAAACTTAAAGATTACGAAAGACAAATTACTTTCCTAAAAAAGCAGAATTCTCAATTAACTGTAGAGCGCGACTCGGTGATGGAACAAAACGAGACCTTGCAGGAAAAAGTAGATCTGGCAACTGTTTTACATGCTTCCAACATACGGCTAAAAGCTATAGACCTGCGTCGTGGAGGCAGAAAAGAGAGAGAAACTGAAAAGGCCAAACGTGTTGATTTGTTTCGCATCACCTTCGATATTGATGAAAATAGATTTGCCGAAAGCGGCACTAAAGAATTGCTCATTCGCATAACCGACCCAGATGGTGACCTTATGAGTAACTCTGCCCTAGGCTCTGGCAATTTTAAAATGGCCGATGGTAATACGCGTTATTATTCCCTACCTAAGTTCGTAATGCTGCAAACTGAGCAACCTCTGGCCGGCATCAATGTAGACTGGCAGCAAAGTGCTGAATACGAAAAAGGCGTGTATCATGTGGAGATATACCACAAAGGTTATTTGATAGGAAAAGGATCTGTAAGCCTAAGGTAAAAGCACTTTGTTGCTTGTAACAAAAATGGGCATCCATAATAAGGTAAAAAACAGATAAGTGAATACGCCGTGTTGTACTTCCAGCATGGGTTCTATCATTAAGCCACCTAACAATACAGCAAAAGTGGTAAGCACAAAAACATTGCTAAAGCCGCCAGCTCGCAATGGCGCAATAACCATAAGCAGCAGCGTGATAGCCAGAGGAATACCTACGGCCAAGGCTGTGTACAAAAATTGATTGTGCGGCACTATTCTGCTCTTGCCCCTAATACTTGGAAACTCGGCATCGTAACGCTTATCTATGGCTTCTTCCATGTCTGTTGGGCCCACGCCTATTACCGGATTTTGAGCAATCAATTGTGTAGCAATTTTGTACGAAATTACTCTGGGCACAAAGGACATGGACTGTTTGTATCCTGAGGTATCGGCAGTTTGCAACACCTTCTGCTCAAACTTAAAATTTTCAATTTGGCTTTTAACTACAGGCAATGATAAAAATACAAAAAGCATAATGATGCCCGCAACAACCAGCCCGCCAATAGCCAGGTACTTTTTACGCTTTATAATTTCGTACAGCAAATAGATAAGGGCAAGAATATATAGCGAGGCCAAACCCGATTTTGCAGCTTGAATATGCAAATACGCAACGACAATGAATATCCAACCATATACTAGAAACTTGCCTAGTTTGCTCGCTACCAATTTAGACTTTAGTACATAGATAGCCACATTAATGCCTAAAGCCAACGCAATGGTAAACCTTATATAATCACCTTCTACAGGACTAAGAAAATGGCTACCTGCAAGAAAAGCTTGAAAGTTTAAAGCCAGAAAATAAAAGCTGTACAGCACGCCTGCCAGCAAAATATACAGGGTGCCAAAGGTTACCAATTTTAGAAACTTAGTCTGCTGCAAAGGCATGCCCAGCATAGCAAAGGGAATAAACACGAAGGGCAATTTCAACTGTACGTAGCCCAGCCACTCTACCTTATCATCGCTCCACAAGCCAGACAGAGCATAACTAAGGAAAAACAAAAATGCACACCAGATGAAGGCATTTTTCTTAATCTTGCTCCACGAACTTTTAATCGCTTCGGGGTGCAGCGCATTAACCACCATCAATATCATAGCAATGGACAACAAGGCTCTGGAAAACAGCAGGCCAGCCACCATAAGCAAGCAAGCTATGCAGGATATCCATTCCTGTATTGCTAAAGTCCAAATGCGGGTAAGCTTTGTATTGGCCATTTTGTTAGGTAATGCTGGCATCAATTTTTGTTGCTGGTGTTTGCCTCAATGCCGACATCCAAAACAAGATAAAAAATAAATAAGTAAATACACCAAACTGCAATTCCAACATAGACTCTACCATGATACTGGCCAACATCACCAACGATGTCAGTACCAGATATAATCTCCATCTTATCTTACCCATGAAGGATGAAATTGTTAAGCCTACTAAAAGTAAGGTAAGTGGCAAGCCAATGCTCAATGCCGTAAACATAAATTGATTGATGGGACCGTAATGCTGGTTAGCCGCCACTTCCGGATAATCTTTGGCATAGCCCTTTTTCATTTCTATCATCACGTCGCCAGCACCTACGCCTACCCAGGGATGGTTTAGTATTGCCTTTCCGCCTATGTCATAGGTTATCATGCGTCCTGCATCACTCAGTGTATAGTCATACCGTTGGTCTTGCTTCGACTTTGCAATTTCATAAAACACATAGTCAATCTTGGTTTTAAAAGTAGGAATAGTACGATAAGCTATCAGGGGTAAAGCTATGATAGCTGCCACCACTGTTAATGCTACAACTTTATTGCGACGCCATAGTTTTGCCATGGCATAAATACTAGCCATAATGTACAAGCACATTATTCCAGTTTTGGCTGCCAGAATATGAATGAACAGTATGGAAATTAGAATATTTATCCAAAGCAGAACTTTGAACCAAACGCTTAGCGGATTGCGATGTTTTTCAAAAAGCAAATAAAAAGAAAACAGTATAGTCATCACCAAAGTAAGACTAAACCTAATATGGTCGCCATATTTGGTAGTAGGTAGCGGGTGCGATAAATGATAACCTTGCAAGTAAAAATCAGTATGTAAGGCAAGCTGGAGCATACTATTGCCTACCACTACAAGCTGCAGTAGAATAATGCCTAAGATAATGGCCCGTTGGTATTTTTCTTTGTGCAATGGTGCTGCTAAGAAAGCAAAAGGCAGCACGGCAAAAGGTAATTTATTGGTAGCGCTGGCCAACCAAAAGTCCTTGTCTTCGCTCCAGAAGCCCGATATCAAATAAGCCAAGAAAAAAAGGAAAGAAAAAATAGCAAATTTATTGCTGCGCCACGTTTGCCAGTTGGTAGCCATTTTAGATGGTAGCAATGAGCAGATAAACAATACCAGCATCGACGACGACAACAACACACGCGAGCAGAACATACCCGCTATCATACCTATGCAACAGATGACGGAGAGCCAGCCTACAATTGATTCAGCAGTATTGTTTGATTTGTATAGTTTGGTCATTAAATAGTTAACGCAATATTGGGCGGCAAAGTACGTTAAAATTGAGAAGCCCGGCAAACATTGCCGCTATTAGCAGTATTCAGATAAATTACCGCATCAACAATTGTTTACAATATCTAATTAATGACTGAATAACACTAATTTTGGCATCGAATCTATCAAAATTGCATTTTTCTTTGTTTTCCATTATCTATAAAAAGGTTGGCTATATAGCAACAAGCATCTTGATGTTATGCCTGTTAGGCTGCGCCAATATTGTACCGCCCGAGGGTGGCAAAATTGACAATACACCTCCTGTATTATTGGCCATGACGCCTTCCGATTCATCGTTGAATACTAAAGTTTCCAAAATTGAGATGCAGTTCAACAAATTTATGGAGGTAAAGGAGCTGGAGAAAAACATGCACATATCTCCCCTATTGGCTTATAACCCTACGGTAGAATCGTTTGGCAAACGCGTGGTGATAAAAATTGCAGATTCACTACTTACCGAAAATACGACTTACAAACTTTCTCTAGGCAATTCATTAGTAGATAATCGTGAGGCTACACCTTATGCCGATTTTGATTTTACTTTTAGTACGGGTAGTTACTTCGATTCTTTAGGCCTGCACGGCAATGTTATTGACGCAGCAACGGGCATGCCCGATACAGCTGCGCTTGTAGTATTGTATCAGGCCAATGAGATTGATTCTGCTGTCGTAAAAAAGAAGCCTTTTTATGCTGCGCGTACCAATACCAGCGGCAGCTTTTCTTTTACCTCGCTACCGCAAAAGCCTTTTCATATCTATGCCATACAAGATGTGAACAATAATTTCCTGTACGATTATGGTGAGGAAAAAATTGGGTTCCTAGAGCAAATGGTGACGCCCGTTTTTGAGTCCGATTCTTCATTTACGTTCTATATGTTTAAAGATTCGGTGGTAGTGAACAACAATGATTCTCTTAGCAATGATACTACCGAGGTCACACCTGCCGCTGATAAATTTGCAAAGAAAAGCTTGAAACCTAAACCCAGTACCAGAGGCAAGAATAATATTGGCTACCAGGTAAATGTAGACACGCTTAATAGAGACAACAGAACGTTTGAACTTACAAAACCATTGACCATCGACTTGCACACCGAGATACTTTCGCTCGATACTCAAAAAGTATATTTAAGCTACGAAAATGGCGGCATTGAGGTGGAAGCTGTTCAGCAATTGAAAATGGATTCGGGTACAATAAACATCAACACGCAATGGCAGGCCGATAAATTGTACACCTTACGATTGGTGAAAGGATGGGCAAAAGATACGGCCAACAATGAATTGCCGCCAGGCAAATATTTCTTCAGAACTAAAAGGGAAGAAGATTACGCTACCTTGAAACTAAAAATTAGCAACCAATACTACGGCGACCAGTATGTGCTGTACGTGTACACCGCCGAAGATTCTATTTACCAAAAACCAATAACTGATTCGCTCATTACCCTGCCTTTAATGAAGCCAGGAACTTACTCCATGCGCATTATTCAGGACGACAACAGGAATGGCAAATGGGATGCTGGTAATTTCTTTGCTAAAAAACAACCTGAAAGCGTTATTCCGTATTCGTCAGAAATAATTTTGAAGGCTGGTTGGGAAAATGAAATTGATTTCTTGCCACCAAGTAAGAGCACCAAGCCCAAAGCTGGCTTAGGTGCCAAGGGTAATTTTAAAGATGCTGCGGATAAGAAGGAGGAGGAGTAGAGCGTAAGTTGAAATTAAATTACATCAAAATCCAAATTAGTTAACAATACTGAACAGCAGTGAGTGGCGTCAGAACAGGAATGAGCGGCGTTTGAACTACAGTGAGTGGCGTGTGATGGCGTGTGAGCGGCCTTAAATTATGGTATGATTCCTCACCGTCCATTTACCAGCGGTTGTTGTGGACACCAACCACGACTATAACAAAGGGAAAAACTAAATGATATATAACAGTAGGAACACGCCTCGAGGCGTGTTCCTACTTTGCTACAAAAATATCAATCAATAAACTCAACTCAAATATTTAGCCACTATCGGCACCCTTCTACCAATACCGAATGATTTTGGAGACACACGGATAATAGGGCAAAATTGATTGCGTTTGTATTCGTTTCGGTTCACCATTTTCAAAATGCGGTCTACCAATGCTGGCGCTACACCTTGTTCCACTATTTCTTTTGGACCTTTACGCTGCTCAATATATTGAAACAACACAGAATCCAATTCCATATAATCGGGCAGGCTATCACTATCTTTTTGGTTGGGGCGCAACTCGGCAGATGGTGGTTTGGTAATAATATTTTCAGGTATTACTTCCCCATCTTTGTTGATGTACCTGCCCAGTGCAAACACCTGCATTTTATACAAGTCGCCCAATACACCTAGTCCACCTGCCATGTCGCCATACAGCGTACCGTAGCCCGTAGCCAGTTCACTTTTGTTACTGGTATTGAGTAAAATGTAGCCAAATTTATTGCTCAAAGCCATGGCTAATAGTCCTCTTATTCTCGACTGAATATTTTCTTCCGCTACGTCAAATGCCCTGCCTTCAAACAAGGGTGCTAAGCTTTGTTCTACTGTGCCAAAAATATCTTTAATGGCAATAGTATCATACCTATTATTCAAGTTTTGCGATAATTTTTCTGCATCACTTACCGAGTGGTCGGTAGAAAATTGAGATGGCATCAATAAGGCATGTACATTTTCCGGGCCTAAAGCTCGGCAGGCAAGGGCCAATGTTACAGCACTATCAATACCGCCCGACGAAGCAACAATGGCCTGCTTGAAATTCATCTTCTCGAAATACTGCCTAATGCCCATTATCAAAGCATCGTGAATGCGTGCAATGTTCAATTCGGGCTGAAAAGTGCTTAGCTTTTCGGCTACAACATTTGCTGCAGTACGCACTGCCTCTCCAGATTCCTTTACAATATCCTTCTCCTCAAAGTTTACAAAATCAAGCGCTTCTTCAAAAGATGGAAATTGTTTTACGATGTCTCCCGCAGCATTACACACCATAGAGCCGCCGTCAAATACTATTTCTGTTTGCGAGCCTACGGTGTTGCAGTACAACATAGGTATTTTATAACGTCTTACATTTTCCTTCACCACGGCCAATCTTTTTTCTGCATGGGTATAGTCAAAGGGTGATGCGCTGAGGTTAATCATCAAATCGGGCTGTTGTTGCGCCAGCATATCCATAGGCTGCACGCGGTACATCGGATTTTCAGCTATGTCCCAAATGTCTTCACAAATGGTTACAGCCAGCCTTTTACCTTTAAAAGCTACTACATTCCAATCGAAGGCAGGTTCGAAATAACGGTATTCATCAAACACATCGTAATTGGGCAACAAGGTTTTATTGATAACCTGCTTTATTTCTTTTTCGTAGAGAAAATAAGCGCTGTTGAACAAGTCTTTGCCCTCAATTTTAGGATTGCGCGAGGGCGCCCCCAGCAATACGGCTATACCATCTGCTTCGCTTTTTATTCTATCTATAGCCAACATACAGCCATCCAAGAAATCTTCAAATTCTAAAAAATCACGAGGAGGATAACCACATATTGCCAGCTCACTAAACACAATCAAGTCGCCGCCTTGCTGTTTAGCATCGCGAATAGCTTCAATAATTTTATTGGTATTTGCTTCAAAATTGCCAATGTGGTAATTCTGTTGCGCCATGAAAATCTTCATCTCTGGAAAAAAAATTTTAAATTCTATTGCCTTACAATTTTACAAATCTAGAGAACGCGTAAGTTCCCTTTGCTGTTTCTAGCTTTACCAAATAAGTACCTTTTGCCAAAGTGGTTGTGGCTATACCGTCAACCACTGGGGCCGACAATAGCGTGCGTCCATAAATATCGGTTATGGTAGCTTTTATAAACTTTTCGTCAGCCTTTACAAAAATTCTATCCGTCGCAGGATTAGGGTAAACTGTAATTGTTGATACTATTAAATGCTTGTCGGCAATGCTGGTAGGCTCGTAGCTGTATTGCTTGTTGAAAAATTTCCAAATCTCGGTAGTATAATCTATTTCACCACTTGTATTTGCATAATCGTACCAATTGTGCATACCACCGTTTACCTTAAACAGCTCCACTCTAGACTTTGCACTGTTGTCGGAATAAGTAAAATGCTCTACAAAAAAACCGTCATTATTAGCATCGGGCCAAACGTCGTGTTGCGGTGTAGTGTTGCAATTGTTGATATCTACCCACTTATTCACCAGCGAATCTACACTTAGGCCCACCGGAAAAGTAAAGGAATTAAAAGTCAAATTGCCATCATAACCTACCAATTCATCTGCTGTTCCATGAAAATGGGCCATTGGCAGCACTTTGCCGGGATTGCAAGCAGGTAGGGCTTTGGCATAAGTGCCCATTACAGAGGCTACAGCATTAAACCTTTGCGGTGTTTCGCAGGCCAGGCGCTGGGTCATAAAGCCACCCATAGAAGCACCGCAAACATATATGCGCGAAGGATGAATACTAAACTTAGCCAAAGCTGTGTCCATCATTGCATTTATAAATCCTACATCATCTATATCACCGTTCACTTCATAATTGGTACCAAATACATTTATGTGGATACCACTATTCCATGCACCGGTTACAGGCAGCAAGGGGTTGTTATAATCTAGCGCCTGTGGCGACAGTAACACGATATTTGCCGTATCCGCTATAGCTGCTATGTTCAATACTTCAGCGTCATTCATCGTACCGCCCAAGCCGTGCAAAATCACGATTAACGAAGCTGGATTGGCTGGGTTATAATTGTCAGGCGTATAAGTCCTATAATTTCTTACTTTGGCTTGAAATGTAAAAGATGCACTCTGCCATTGGCCGAAGGAGGCAAAAGCACACAACAGTAGCAGTAAAGATGGTAAAATACGGGTCATATTGGTTGATTTTAAATGCAATTTACCATATTTTTTCATTGCACATCATGTCCCAATTTTGGAGCATTGTCCTACCATGTTCCGTAAGTACCGATTCCGGATGAAATTGTATTCCAACACACGGAAAGCCACTTATTTGCATAGCCATTAGCTCGTTATTTTTGGTAAATGCTAAAGGCTTTATTGCTGTATTTTCCCATGCTGTTATTACTAAGGAATGGTAACGCATCACCTTAAAATCAGAAGGCAAACCTTTAAAAAGCGCTGAATTATTGTGCTTTATCACACTGGTTTTCCCGTGAAATGGTCGAGCCGATTTCTGCAATTTACCGCCAAAAAATTCGCCTAAAGCCTGATGTCCTAAGCAAATACCGAGAATGGGTGTGGTCTTATGAAATTGCGCAATAGCCGCCATGGTAATACCAGCCAATTGAGGGGTTTGCGGGCCAGGAGAAATAATAATTCTTTCTGGTGCAAGGGCTATTATTTCCCCAATGGTAATTTTATCGTTGCGTACAATTACAATTTCGCTATGCAATTGCAGCAAATAATGATGCAATATGTGGGTGAAGGAGTCATAATTGTCAATCAGCAGCCACATTATTGTATCTTCTGGTTTACTTGGTCAAAGAATTGAGACAAGTCGCTAAACACATTTTTGGCAAATGGCAAAACAGCTCCAATTACTGAAAAAACACTCGCTGCCAAAGGTTCAACAGAATTGTACACATTGGAAGCCTGCTTAGTATCCTCATTCAAAAAGTGCATACGATTGAACAACCATAAGAAAGAACTGAAAATAAAAGCAAACAAAAATGCATAAAGAAGTGCTCCAGCCAATCTATTCAGCCAACCAAGTGATACCGCTCGCAACGATTTTTGTATCGCGCTGGCGCCTAACCTTACCGCCCATACTATCAGCAAGAATACTATAGCATAAGCAATCATGGGTGCCCATTTTCCGCCGCCATCAGTGAAGAGTGTGTTAGCTACCGTACCGGAAAGTTTTAGCGCACCCAAAACGCCCAGAATAACGGCAAGTACTGAGAAAAGGGCTACAACAATACCTTTGCTATAGCCCTTAACTACAAAAATGAGCAATCCAATTATAAAAATAGTATCTAGTAACAAGCGTTTGTTATGTGAAATTAGAATGAGAATTATAGTGCTGCCAATAAGCGCTTAACCGTTTCTGACACAACCTTACCGTCAGCCTGACCAGCTAACTGTTTAGTCGCTGCGCCCATAACTTTACCCATATCTCCAGGTCCAGTTGCACCTACTGATGCTATTACTTCTTTTACTTTATTCTCTATTTCTTCTGTTGATAATTGCTTGGGCAAGAACTGTTCAATTACAGCAATTTCTTCCTCTTCTTTCACTGCTAAATCTTCACGATTCTGTGTGCGAAATATTTCTAAAGAATCCTTGCGCGACTTTGAAAGCTTTTGTAACAATTTCAATTCATCAGCTTCAGTCATTTCACCAGAAGCGCCCGCAGCCGTTTTCTCCACCAATATTGCTGCTTTTATCGCCCTAAGCGTACGTAATGCTACATCATTTTTATCTCTCATAGCCTGCTTAAGCTGGTCCATGATTTTTGTTTCGAGTGACATGTGTATTTTATTTTAGAGGGTGCAAAATACAAAAAATAAATTAGCCACCCGATTTTGAAATCGGGTGGCTAAAAGCATTATTATCCAACTATAAACTAAGGATTTTGATCAGCCTCACTCATATTAGGATTAGGATCAATTTCTGACTGTGGTATTCTAAATAAGAAATCGTCTGAATTATCTTGAATTGTCAATTTAACAGCAATCGCAATGTTATGATTACCTGAACCGCTTGGACGATTTAAACCTTTTTTCAAGCGACGAATATCATGGTAAGAGAAACCTTCTAAGAATAATTCAATACGTCTTTGAAGATAGATCTCCTCTACTAACTTACTAGCTGCTGGTACGCCTGTTACGTATGCACCACTAGCATAATTGTAGGAAGCATTACGCTTTTTAACCAAAGTTTCAAGTGTTTGAATAGCACCAGTAGAATTTCCCGATTTAGCTTCTGCTTCAGCTTTAATCAAGAACATTTCAGCTAACCTCATATAAAGGTTATCATAAATCCAAGTAGAACCATCAGCTAAACGGAATTTAGTTTGGCCTCGAGCTGCATTGAACGTTGTTTTCCTTACATCTCCTGTTCTGATTAAATCTTGAAGTTGTTTGGTAATTCTACGAGGTGCAACAGTTGCGTAAGAAGATGGATTAGTAGGGTCAACAAATGAAAACCAAGATCTATTACCAAAAGAGGCAGTTTGGTCAGCAGTTAATGCAGAAGCCCACATAAATTCAGAATTGGATGCAGAATTAAATCCAGCTCTGTAAGTAGCACTATCCATTAATCTAGCTTCGCCACCAACCTGATCTATAGCAAAAGAAGCACGCTCAGCAGCCTTTGCCCAATCTTCTCTTACTAAAGCTACGCGGGCACCGATACCATAAGCAGTAGCCAAAGAAATAAATGATTTATTGCTATGAGCTGGTGCAGTACGTAATAATGAAATTGCTTGCTCCACATCAGCCTCTATAAGATTATATACATCACCAATGGAACTTCTAGACGCACCAGTTGTGGTTCCTGATGTCGGGGTCGTATAAATTGGTAAGCCTGGGTTATTAGCTCCTTCAGATATTGGTTTACAGTAGTACACAGAAAGATTATAATAAGCCCAAGCTCTATAAGCATAACCTTGACCTTTGATATCAGCTTTCTCTTCATCAGGTCCTACTGCATTATCAATATTAGTAATTATAATGTTTGCTGCATTAACTATTTTGTAGTAAAACGCCCATCCCATTGTAGCATCTCTTGATGATGAATTTTTAAGCGTTGTATACTTATACAAAAAATCAAACCAATCATACTCACTACCACTGCACACTACATCATTGCCTAAAACGTCGGAAGCTAAATCAAATGTTTTTGCTCCCCAATCATTTGCAGCATTATTGGTAGATCCAAGAGCAGGTACATTTGTAGTCATGGTACGATTCATACCATTAAGTACTGCATAAGCTGATTCAGTAGTCGCAAATAGATTTTCATCTGTGATTGCGTCAGAAGGTGCTGTATCCAAATACGACTTCTTACAGCCATAGCCTAGCGACACCAATGCCACTACACCAAATATTAAAATTTTATTTTTCATAAATACGAATAATTAATTATTATAAATTATAGACCCACATTAACTCCAAACATGATTACACGAGAAGGAGAATAAATATAGCTATCATTACCGTCAAAAGATGATTGAGGATTCATACCTTTCCTCTTAGACATCAAGAAAGCGTTGTCAACTGAAACGTAAGCTCTCAAAGATCTCATATGAGCTTTTTTAAGCATATTTTCAGAAAATTGATAACCAAGGTTTATATTACGTAAACTCAAATAACTTGCATCCATTAAGAAACGTGTACTAGCACCAGCCAAATTAGGATTATTATATTCCAATCTTGGTAATGAAGCTGAAGTATTCTGAGGTGTCCAGCTGTCTAACATATCTTTGTGCCAGTTTGTAGCACCAATCGCTCCACCACTTGACATTAAGCTAGCATATTGACCATCATAAAACTTACCACCAAGACCGAAAGTAAATAAGAAAGACAATTCAAAACCTTTGTAAGAAACTGTATTAGTCATACCACCCATCAAATCAGGTAAAGATGATCCAGATAGTTTTCTGTTTTTAGTAACGTTTGCATCTGCAAAAACGTTAGTTGTAGTCCACTCACCATCTTCATTGTAATAGTAGTACAATTCATCACCATTAGATGGATCAACTCCAGCACTTTGCACCAAATAGAATTCATACATAGAAGTACCAGGTTTCAACATTTTATTTCCAGTAATAACTGAATCTAAACCTGGGGCCAATTTAGTAACAACATTCTTAAATTTAGTCAAGTTAAAATTAACATCCCATCTGAAATCTTTCGCTTGTGCAGCTACTACAGACATATTCAACTCAACACCACGGTTGTACATACTTGCAACGTTTTCTGGACGAGTAGCGAAACCTGTTGATCTAGGGAAAGGACGGTTATACAACAAATCAGTATTTGTACGATTGAAGAAGTTGATCTCACCACTGATACGTTTAAAGAATGAAAATTCCAAGCCTGCATTTAGTTGACCAGAGCTTTCCCATTTCAATTCTGCATTACTCAAAGATGTTGGAATAGCAGCAACGTTTGCACCATTAGATTGACTTAAATCATACAATCCTAATGAAGGATAGTAGTTTTGTGCTCCTGCTAATAACAATTGATTATTACCTTGTGTACCATAACTAACTTTTACTTTTAAAAGATCCAACCAAGAAACATCAGACAAGAAATTCTCTTTGCTTAAATGCCAAGCACCACCAACGCTCCAAAAATTACCCCATCTAGACTGAGGAGCAAAACGAGAAGATCCATCTCTTCTGAAGTTTGCATTAAAAGTGTATTTATCAGCAAAATCGTAGTTAATACCACCTAGATAACTTTCAATTCTATCCAAGTTAGTACGTGAAGTAGTAGAAACCACAGTAGTACCTACTGCTAAATCTCTAAATTCATCACTAATAAATCCAGTTTTATTACCAGTTTGATATGCTGAATTATAAGCATAATTTTCATGTACTACGAAAGCTGAAAGAGTGTGCTTGTCAAATTGTTTTGACCAACTTAATTGCTGATTCCAAGTATAGGTAAAATCATTTTGAGCTACTTTAAATAAAGAGCCACCTAATCCAATAGCACTACCATGAAGTTTACTTCCCCAATTGGTTTGATTTGTACCAACATAGTTTCCACTTAAAGTAGTTTTAAAGCTAAAATCTTTTAAAAACTTAGCTTCCATAAATGCAGTAGCAACTACGTTGTTCACTTTATATCTATCTTCATCAAAATAAAGGCTACCTAAAGCATTAGTACCAGGATTAGTAAGACGAGTTCCTATACTAGAACCTGGATCTCTTACCATATCTCCCCAATCGTATTTCTTCTCTCCAGTTACAGGATCAATTACTTCATTCCCGTTTTCATCTCTGAAGTATACAGGGTAAATTGGAGCCATTGAGTTAGCGATATAGAATGGGTTTCCTGTATTTGCGGCACCACCTTCACCACCGTTGTATCTCATATTTGACATAGAACCAGCAACGTTAACACCTGATCTAAGCCAATCAGTAATTTGGGTATTTACATTTGCTCTAAGTGAGAAACGATCGTACTCTGAAAATTTAATATACCCTTTTTCATTCAAGTAACCGAATGACAAGAAGTAATCAGATTTTTCAGAACCACCAGATACGTTAAGGTTGTAATCTTGGCGAAGTCCTGTTCTTTGCAATTCTTTAAATAAATCCTGAGTTGGGTATTTAAGGTTAGCATTAGGATTTAATCTTCCTAATGTATCTAACAACTGATGGTCTTCAACGTCATAAGGATTATATCTCCAGCCAAGGCGGCCTACAATACCACCACCTTGCAACAATCCAGAAGCCATTTGACGAGCAGTATCTTTCCAGCCATCTAATCTAGCATTAAGTTGAGCCTCGGTAGCGTTAGGGTTGTTTTCCTTAAAATCATTGATAAAGCTATTATTTAATTGATTATAATAAGCTTTCCAAGCCAGTTCATAATAATCTTTAGGATCTCTAACTACATCATAGTTAGGTAAACCTCTTTGCACAATACCAACTTTAGCATCTACATTAATACGTGGAGGCGCGTTACCTCTACGTCCTTTTTTCGTTGTAATAACTATAACGCCGTTTGCACCTCTTGAACCGTAAAGTGAAGTTGCTGTAGCATCTTTTAGTAGAGTAATTGATTCCACATCACTTGGTGCGATACTTGTAATATCTCCCATATAAGGCGTACCATCTACAACATAAAGAGGAGAGTTACTAGAGCTTAAAGAACCCATACCACGCATTCTAACTGATGAGCCAGAACCTGGTTGACCTGTAGCGCTAGAAACCTGAATACCTGGTGCAGCACCTTCGATAGCTCTAGTGATGTCGGTTACTGGCATTTTTGAGATGCGTTCAGCATCAATTCTGTCAGCAGCACCAACATATTTCTCTTTAGTAGTTGTTTGTCCATAAGTTGCTTCAATAACAACATTACTCAATTCAGTTCCTGATATCGACATATTCACAACCAAGCCCTCTGCTGCATTAACAGTTTGTCTACCGTAACCTGCATAGTCAATTTCCAACACACCTCTTACCCCTTCAGGTACAATTACTTCAAAATTACCATCAACATCAGTTATTGTCCCAGTAGTGGTTCCTGCAACACGAACAGATGCTCCAGGCATAGGTTCTTTATTTTCATCATAAACCACACCCTTTGCAGTAGTTTGTGCCATTACTAATTGCAAGCCCGAAACCAAGACGAGTGCAAAAAAAAGTAATATTTTTTTCATACTTATTATTATTGTTTATAAAATTTTGGAATAAGAAATTTTGGAGCAAGTTAATACTTGCTCCAAAATATACTACTTATTAATAACTATTTTTTTGCTTACTGTTCCTTTATCAGAAGAAATTTGTAGAGAATAAACACCTGCAGGTTGAGCACTTAAATCAAGTGAAATTTCACCACTAATTATAGATTTCACATTAAATGTACCACACTTAGCACCCAATACATTATATACATTAATATTTAATGGTGTTTGCTCAGTAAGGTTCACTTTCAATTTTACCATACCGTTTGATGGATTAGGATAAATAAGAAGTCCACTTTCTAATTCAGAAACATCTTTCACAGATACGCGTTCAACACGGAAAGGAGCATCAGTACATGATTGTAATTTAGTCATTTCCATATTCATTGCACCAGAAGCAGTAGGATCTAAATGTTCTTTTAAACGTGTTAATGCAGTACCATCACCTTCTGGATATTCCCAAACATATGAAACTTTGCTATACAAATTTGATCTTGATGTACCACAAGTAGCACCACCGCCACCTGACAATGTACCTATAATCATACCTGTTGTTCCTCTAAATATACAGCTACCTGATGAACCACCTTCTGAGCCACCTTGTCTCTGACGAGCAGCCCAGTGTGTACCTGCTTGACCAGTATTAAAATCACCATTAGGATCTAAAGGTGTCATTCTAGTAAATTTCATGGCATCACCTGCTGGATGATGGAATGAAACCCAAACTGAATCATTATTGCTTAAACCAGATCTATCCCAACCGCCTAAGTATAAATCCCATTGAGAAAGTCTTTGATTAGGATCTTTAATTTGAAGCAAAAGGAAATCTCCATATAAAGGACCACTTTGTGCTCCTTGAGGGATGGTGTTCTCAGATCTTGAGATAAAATTGGCACCCATCACCATTTTATTATCTTTTGGAGAACCACCACCGGAACACAAAGGTGTTTTGTAATCAAACGTAAACTCCCATTTGTTGTAATCTCCATTTGAAGTAGCATTAGTACCTTCACAATGGCTAGCGGTTAAGAATAATGGTTTACAGTCTTTGGCTGTGTTATTAATTAAATTACCAGAGCACCATCCTCCATTTTCTCCATCGGTAATCCAAATGTGAGCAAGTGTCTTACTCAATCTTTCCCATGGCTCTGCAATTCCGCAAACTGCATTAACATGACAGGCATTAGCTGAACCAACCTCTGCTACCTGCTCTGTATTATTAGCAAATTGTGCTTCAAGGTAATTAGGGCTTCTATAAACAGCATAAATTTTATTAACATTAAATTCTATACTATTAACATCTACGCCTGCAGCAATATTCATCTCTAAATTAACCACATCGCCTTGAACCATTTCGTGACCCATTACTTTATCTTCAACATTTGAAGAAGCATCAAAGCCACCAATCAATTGCTTACCATTGCCGTTCTGAACGAAGAACACAACACCTTCAGGTAAATAAAAATTATCGTACGACATTTTTATTCCTTTTGATGAAGGAACGCTCAATTGCATTCTCCAAATTTTGCTACCATCAGGGAGATAAGTAAAAACGCCTGAATTATTCAGAGAAATATCTGTATTAACAGCAAGTGCTACACGATATTTTCCTGGCTTCTCAGGATTTGCCTCATCTTCTTTTAATGCTTTTTCAAAATCAGGAGTGTTTAACCTTGTTAAAGGCACTCTGTCATTTCCCACCACTTCTTTGTGGCTCATACTCCACGGAAAGCCCCCTACATTAACCTGTGCATTAGCGTTATAAAGACCAGCACATGTTAGCATAAATGCTAAATAGATTTTCTTCATACTAAGTTTTTTAAATGCCCTTAAATCTTTTGAGCGTGTAAATATACGCAAATATATTAAAATCCAAACTCGACAAATTATTTTTTTACTATCAATTTTCAGTTTTAATATTTT
>Ga0256901_1000315_pt1 | contig 28641 bp, 20 predicted proteins | sample MC6MC0689MT_FD_190200 | JGI IMG/M metagenome (GOLD analysis project Ga0256901, IMG submission 190200) | Metatranscriptome of enriched soil aggregate microbial communities from Iowa State University, Ames, United States - MC6-MC0689-MT... | ecosystem: Environmental > Terrestrial > Soil >... | reverse complement strand
GGTAGCAGAACTACAATCCATTCCCACTGAAGATAAGGATTTTAAGAGATTATTTAGTCGTAAACCATTTCCTACCGTGGAGTTGGTCAAAATAGTTGATGCACTTATTAAAATGTTGGAGGGCACTTGGGACTCTACAAACTATAATATGGAAATCAACTATTCTTATTAATAAGTTTGAAAGTAAATTTTGATGATATTGAAATAGGTAATGTTGACGCAGGAGGTGGTAACATGTATTATTATAATGATGAGCCTTTTTCGGGAACTATTGTGGAATATAATGCTGAAGGTGTTTTAATTGGAGAAATTTCGGTTTTAAACGGAAGTTCTCATGGTAAATCGGTGCTATATTATGACAATGGGCAAAAGATGGAAGAATTGTTCCAAAGCTATAGTCGACCATATGGTATTTTTTTAGAAAATGGGATGAAAACGGGAACTTAATAAAGGAAATCGATTTTGGTCCAGAATACCAACCAGAAAAACGATAATATTAGTAGGAAAATTTTAGATAGATGATACTAGCTATTGATGTTTACTATAAAGGTGATACTGCAAAAGCTGTTGGGGTATTGTTTGATTGGAAAGATCAGACTCCCCAACAGGTCTTAACCGCTCATTTAAATGGTATTGAAGAATATGTTGCAGGGCGATTTTATAAAAGAAAATTGCCCTGCCTTCTGAAAATTATAGAGCAGGTTGATATTTCTACTTTGGATGCAATTTTATTTGATGGTCATGTATTTACATCTGAAACGGAATATGGCCTAGGAGGAAAACTCTATGAAATTTTGAATCAAAAAATTCCAATTATTGGGGTTGCCAAGAATTCATTTCATGCTAATCAAGCTACAGTCAAAGAAGTATATCGTGGTGAGAGTTCAAAACCATTATATGTATCTGCCATAGGAATTGATTTAGATGAAGTGACAGAAGCGATCAAAGCGATGAAAGGAGCGTTCAGAATGCCAGATATATTGAAGAAATTAGATAACTATACTAAGAGTTAGCGGTATTCGATATTTAAATAAAAAGATTTATTACAGTATACTAGATTTTTTTAGCCCGAGACAGGTGTTCTCGGGCTTTTTTATTGATTTGAATCTAATTTGACCTCCCCCCGCAAAAAAGGATCAGCTTGCTGATGAAGACATCAAAGAAAAAGATTTAAATAATGTTTTTTTGTATCAATTACAAAACAGACACAGCGTTACTTTTTTTTAACGATACCAATTATTATTTCGAATTTGCGGGCAATCAGATTCTTGTCAAGCCAGATGACAGTTCAGCTTTACTTGAAGAGCAATCGCTGCACATGTTTCGCTGTATGATATTGATGGGCACGGAGCATATTAGTGGCAACCAGTAGATTATGGAGGTCAATATCAATGGTCAGCAGGAAATGGCGATACCCTTGTTTTATCTAAAATACATAGATGACAAAAAGGCGACGGATAATCTGGTGACCGGGATACAGATCGGTGTCGATATTGCTCTTACGTTAGCGCCGATTGGCAATCTTAGTAAATTGAAACATATAACCAGGTTGACAAAGTTTGGACGTGCAATAGCCGGAAAAACGATTGTAGAGGGACCGGGAGAGGTATTGTTACGGCTTGAGTTGGCGCAGGGAGTCGTTTCGGCAGTCGAGATCACAGCGGGATTAATATCTCTCTATTACAACTATGCGAAGCAAGGGGAGGCGGTTTGTGAAGTGACCAGTTCGCAATATGGTCAGGAAAAGATAAAAAAGCAGCGATCCAATTTGGATCGCTGCAGGTTTATAAACTGCTTTTGAGCAGGACTGTTATACCAATTCCCTCAGGTTTGCTTCGGGTGTTGTTTCTGAATAATATTCATTGTCACCTCCTGCTTCCGCCGTCGTGTAGGGTCTGTAACTGATTCTTGAGATCTCCAGGTTTAAGGTGGAGAAATCTGCAGGATGCCCTGCCCAAGCTCGGTTAGGATCGTATAACCATGGTGTTTCTGATGACCGCGCAAATGCCGACGGAAACCAGGCTCCAAAGGTTAGCCGGCCGGGAATATAAGGCACAAAGGCCCGGTTTTCCCTCACCAGCACATCGTCAATCCAGAGCTGTGTTTTATCCTTAACCCATTTAATGGTCCATTTATGAAACTGCTCATCGGCATAATTGTGCTCCGTCTTGGTCAGTAAAGCCAGGTATTCCTCATAGACATCGTAAGACGACTTGTCTGAAGAGAAACCCTTACCCGAATCTTTTTCACCGATCCAGTTGTTAAACTTCAGGTTCGAATAGGAGGGGTGATCATTCGGCTCCCAATCATCGGATACCTTTACCCACGAACTTCTTTGATTTGGCAGACTCGGATCGATCAGCCTAAAAAGGCCTATGTCATCGGCAGTAGCTCCAGCTTGCACTGCGATGTGAAACTTGGTATCCATAGCTTTTGGATCAAAGTAACAAGTTGCCAGTTCGGCCCAGCTTTCGACAACCCCCATGGCCAGATGTGAAGGTAACTCCATATCAATTTCATGGTTGATGACCATGTAGCTGTCTTCTCCGCCATAGGGTTTTCCGCCCTTATCGATCCAGTGTTGCCACAGCGGATCAGCCGGATAAAATTCCTGGTAATGAAAGATCCATAAAGCCAGACAGTAGCCGTAGGATTCCTTCGGGATTTTCATCCAGGTAGACCACTCGCCATATCCACAATAAGCTTTACTCACTGCAACTGCACCAACACGTGTCTTCCAGGCTTGTCCATTCAGTGGATCTTCGGGATGATCGTGCAGCTTCGGTAGGCCATAACCTGTATTAGAGGCGTCTCTTGCTTGTTTGCCGACTCCTTGTACTTCACCATTATATCGATCCCCATGGGCCTCGAATTGAACAGTCCTATTGTCGGGATTAAAATAGATCAGATTGGCATTAACACCACCGTTTGCTCCGCCCCATTGCCCATGAAGTCCGTAAAACGTGTTTTTAAATTCATTGACCCGATCCGCAAATGCACCCTGGGAAAGATCGATGTCAAACCCCGTTGCAGCCTTATTAAATTCTTGTATTTGGATACCTGTTTTGAAATTGAGTTTGTTACCCTGATAGTTCTGTATCCAACAATCGTAGCTACCCGGAACCAATGTTGCATCCGAAGGTACAGTAAACGAAAGTTGCAGGTCATCCAGTTTTTTACGCCAGATTTCGGGCAACTGGATTACTGTGCTCTCCCCATTTTTTTGAAACATGACTTTCGGTGTTTGACCCCATGGATCGGAAAGCTTGTTTAAGTTTTGGTTAGTCATCGTCGCCGACGGACTGTAGAAAAATCGTGACACCACAAGGCCTGTCGTCGTTACACCGGCTGTAACATCCCTGCCTAGATAAATGGTTGGTTCAGCCGTCGTGACCATCGAATGGGTGATTTGGCTAATAGTAGGGAAATTGATATTGCCCGTAGGGTGGTAGAGATAGCCAGTATTCGCTGTAGGCGTCCCCGGAGATATCTTGATACCCAGCATATACCATCGGCCCTGTACGACCTGACTGGCGCTGCTTGCAGTATTGGTAACGCCATTTTTCGTCACCGAAACAACAATGTACCGCCCTGTATGGCTAATCTTAAATTCATTCTGGGCATCATTCACGGTATGGAGAATAACTTTGTCATTCCGGTCTTCCAGATGAAAGAAAAAGAAGATGGAATAACTCTTGTCCGAATTATTGCCAAAGAGGTCATTGGCACGGATCTGTGCATCTCTATTGGTATGATCGTCGTTAAATTTGGCATATTTGCTGCCATCAAAATAGAAGCCCTGTAGCTTTCGGTTGCTGAGGGTCGCCTCGGCCACCGCTTTAAAAGATATTCCGCCAACAGGAACCATATTGCCAAAATTCTGTTCCACTTCCCGATAATTTCCATCAAAATTAAAGAAGAACCCGCCTTTGGTATCAGCAAGGGTAGCTTTCATCAAACCTGGATAGTACCAGTCGATGGTCTGACCCTTAAAGAAAATCTTGTCTAAATAAGGGTTGTTACCACTGGACAGATTGAGGGCCGTCCGAAAGTTTTTTGTGAATACCTTCTCAGGATATGCCTTATTGGTGAAACGGAGACTATAGTCTGTGTTTTCTGCCAAAGAAGGAATCATAAAACCATCGATATTATTCCCTTCGGTATCCGTCTGATAGTTCGGATGGATAATCGTAAACGAAGAGTCCGGCTCATTTGCCAGTTTGAGTTCCAGTATAAAAATCTGGGGCGTTGACGCTGGACGGTCAAAGCTGAGTTTGGGAATTGTATATTTTATCCCTATTGTTTCAATTGCCATGATGCGTTTTCTAAATGTTGTTCGAAATTTTTATTATTTAAACGTCCTGATTTCGGCAGCCAGGATATTGGGGATGACAAGCTCATCGGGGAGTACCACAATGGGGATCTTGATCCATTTGCCGGCTGGTAGCTGTATAAATTGACTTTCCTTCGCCAGATCTACGATACAGGTTCCTACCGGTAGTTGCCCAAAATGTTGGTCGAAAGCCGCATTGTTCTCGTCAGGTGGGGTGGCTTCGACCCGGAGTGCCATTCCTGCCGTTAGCCCGGCCAGCTTTTCCTTTTCAGCCGGTGTAAAGTCTGATGTGGAGAGCCCCTTCCCAGGGATCTTATCGATTTTTTGTTCAAGTATCAGCGCTTGTTCTGCAAGTTCCTGCTCGAGGCGATCACGCAAGAGTTTGATCAACTCGCGTAGCTTTTTCCCCTGTGTCTTATTCAAAGCAGGGTTGTAAGGAAGATTGGATTTGATGATCTCATCAATATACTGGTCATCAAGAGGTGCTATCTGTTCCATAATTTATCAATTTAACTGTTTTGTAATCTTACTTTTTAATTGTTAATCTCAGTGTGCACGGAGGCATAGACCACCGTATCACTGTGTTTTATAAGCCATATTTTTTTATAAAAGATATTGTCTCATAACAAGTTATTTGTCATATAGGCAAAAGTAAGCTGGTTTGAGAGACCCTAGCTCGAAAAAAGACTTTATGTTATCGGTAGATGATGTTTACCGAAAAGTAATCCCGGTAGAATAGTCTCTTTCTTATTATTTTCATGACCTAATGTTTTTTCAGTAGCTATTCTGTAAGTCCTGTTACCTTTCATTGTTCTCATAGATTCACCTCCCCATTTCCGCTATTTACCGAGTTTTCCTGTCCGTTGGTGTAAAGTGCGTAGGCTAGGGGCCTATTGTGTCGTAGTTTGGAATCAACAAATAAGACCTAAAAACTAACACAATAAAATAAAGACATAATGAAAGCTTTAGTAAAAACATTCGCAGCGGCAGCTCTAATCGCAGTATGCACTTTCGCTATGGCGGCTGAGAAACCGATATCGAAAACTGAGAAAGTAAACGTTAACCTTTCCACAGCAGACTTTGCTCTTGAGCATTATGTTGCAGTAACAACCGAAGGTGAAGCAGCAGGAGTAGAGTAATTATTTGCCGAAGATTTTAACCAAAAGGTTCAATCGACAAATGCAAAGACCAATGGCCGCGATGGAGTCGTTAAACATTTGAAAAAACAAAAAAGGGAGAAACTAAATTGTGAGGTAAGGATCGATATTCTCAAAGAGTCAGCGGATTACATGGTTTCTAAAGTAATTTTGAAATTTGAAAACTTCACCAAGACTGACTTGGTTACATTGGAGCGTGTGGGGAATGAATGGAAAGTCTCCAAATCAATCAATTCGTATAAATAATATCCAATAACTAGTGGTTTGCCAATAATAAAAGACAAATCACTAGTGAATCATATGTTTATTGAAGGCTACGTCGTGAGATGTGGCTTTTTTACGTCAAAAGGGCCTGATTCTCATCAGACCCTTTCTCTTAGCGTTTATTTGTACAGTAATTCTTATGTTTCCTATCGTTTCCTCTTTTTTGTTTCGTCATCCAATGTTTTTAAAGACAATTGGATTTTCATTGTACTACGCCAATTTTTATGTTGAACCTTTCTTTCGAAAGGCTGCCTGTAGCCGTTTTGTATAGTAAGAACAATAGCCAGTTCAAAATAGTTTTATAAAATTCTTACTAACTCCAGTTTTAATTCAAAAAAACTTATGCTCTTAGTGAAGTACAGGTTGGACTAGTAAAACATTCGCAGCAGCCTTTGATTATCAACTAGATCATACAGAGCGGGATTAATCATAAGTTTTGGGCATTGAAGGACAACTATTCATAAAATACCTTCAGCTGCTCCAGTCTCTTTTTTACCAGCTTGTTCTTCATCGGTTCAAATCCCATGATTTCTTTACTGTTCTGTTTAACGGATATCTGAAACGGCTGGTTTAGCTTTGCTGTTAAATGATAGATAGATACCAACTCTGCGAGGTCTTCAAACCATGCGGCTGTACTGTAAAGTGAAGCAAAGGGCGTTGTTTGAAGCTCTTTGTAAATTTTCGGCGCATCAGAAACCGGTACCTGCTTTCCGCTTCGGAAGCGTGTGGTTGCCAGCAAAGGGCTGATGAACGCTTTCTCGGGTACGTTTGAGGTATGCCAGATGCCCCGGGTAAATGCTGTGGGTGTTACCACTGTATCGCCTTCACCGGAGTGAGGTGTAAGTGCCAGTACTGCATCCACCACATGCGTTGCCTAGTGAAGCAATACGTACACCATAGCATCCAACTCGCCGGCGTCAATAGTTATCTCCATCCCGCTGTCTTTAGGAAAGGTATAATATGTGTTCTCCTTCCATGTGGCCCATTGGGAAACAGTTTCGTTAATAATTTCCGCACGAAAAGTGATGTTGAATTTTTGGGTTGAATCAGCTGTTTCAACGGGGGATGTAAGTGCTGTATTGGGCATATTATCCATGAAACTGATACTGTGCAGATGTTGCTTCAGAATTTTACCATGCAGTGGCGACAGCATGGTAAAAGCCTTTGCTACCTTGTCTTTTTCTTTTGCTGTCAGTATATGATTCACAGGTTGCATTCCCATTTCGCGAAACTTGCTGAAAACTTCGTCCGGTGCAGGTTGTATTCGTGCTGCCAATGCTGCCGAGGACTGGTTTTCCGGAATTTGGGCGTGAAGAGCCATCGGGATAAAAAGAGAAAAAAATAAGTAATTAAAGAATCTGCGCATCGTTTTGAATTTTGTATTGAAATAACAACGACTGAATTTAATTTATGGCAAGAAATTTTGCTCTGAATGCGGACGGCGTTTCACCTGATTTCTGCACAAATAGCCTGCTGAAGTAAGCCGGGTCTTCATATCCCAGTTCATAGCCAACCTCTTTTGCCGTTAGATTGGTATGTACCAGCAGCCGTTTTGCTTCTAACAGAATCCTGTTTTTAATCACATCATTAGGCTGTGGCAGATTGAGCCTTTTAAATTTATGGCTAATCGTTTTTGGAGCCATAAACAGCAGTTCGGCATAATCGGCAACATGGTGCTTTTCCTTATAATGTTCGTCAACCAACAACGTAAACTTCCTGAAAAATTCTAGGTCGCTGTTTTGTTCGGTAAGTTCTTTATCCAGATTTTGTTTTTTCCACAAACGTGCGGATTTGATGAACAATTGCTTGAGATAGGTACGAAGCATCTCTTCCAGTGAGGTATCGTTTAGCCCGAACTCATCCGTCATCTGTCCAAATATATAGCTAAAGAAAGGAATTTCGCTATTGTCCAATTCTACCATCGGCATATTGTAGATGTTATTGAACAGCAATCCGTTACAGGCCACTTCCTCATCATGTATCTGGATACAATAAAAGTCGCGGTTATAAAAAATGAAGTGTCCCTCTTCTTTTCCGAGCTTCTTTATATTCAGATGCTGATTGGGGCTTACAAAGAACAGGGATGGCTGTTTTACGGAATATTCAGCAAGATCAACCTGTAACTCAGATCCCTTTGAAAGAAGCAGTACTTTTATGTATTGCCTATAATCCGCGCTATTAAGGGAATCGACATTTTCTTCATGCAACGATATAAGCCCTATGGTTTTTAGGTCGCTCCGAAATACTTTTTCACTTGCCATATTGGTAAACTAATGGGGTTAAAAATACAAATCTCAGTTTAAATAGAAACAGGAGAACACAATATTCTTGTTCTCCTATTTTGCAATTCATCATGATTTTGCAAATTTCTCCAGCTCGGTATTGAATTTTTCCATTTCTTCCACAAATAAGGCATGACCGCTGTTTTCAAACCGGATAAGCGTTGCATTTTTTATACCTTTTTGTAATTGTTCAGCCCAAACAAGCGGGCAGTTTTTATCATACACTCCCTGAAATATGGTCACAGGAATATTGATTTTTGAAAGCTGGGGGCGTAGGTCCAAACCGCTGAGTGCGGTGATCGATTCTGTCATGGCATAGGGAGAGGCCTGCAAGTTGATATTCTCCAACCATTTTTCTACGTTTTTAGAGATATTGCCTTCTTTTGCCGGGAAACCTGCACCGAAACTTGCGATCAGATCCTGTCTTTGTGTTTTGGTCGCGTTTACCAATCCTTCTACAGCTGCATCCGGCAATCCTTCAGGAAAACCTTCCCGCTGTTTCCACGATGGTGCCGCCGCCCCAAACAGAGCCAGCTTGCTTACATGGGCGGAGTTATATTTTGTTATATAATGCAGCACCACTGCACCGCCAAGAGAAAACCCTCCAAGCGTAGCATTTTGTATGTCCAGTTTTTCCAGAACCACTTTTATATCATCGGAAAAAACATCAAAGTCATACTTTCCGTAAGGTTTATCTGATTTTCCAAAACCGCGGAGTGTAATTCCAATCACTCTGAAGCCTCTACGGGACAGATATTGGTATTGGTATTCGTACATTTCATCGCTTAATGGCCATCCGTGAATCAATACGATAGGTTTACCTTCGCCAAGGTCGGTCACGTGGAGCTTTACTCCCTTTTCTACTTCGATGTATTCTGCTCTTCCGGCAGAAGCTGGCACTCTTTTCCCTTGAGCAAAAAGATAAGTGCTAAATAAAGTCATAACTAAGCTGATTGTTGCAATAATTTTTTTCATTTTTTTGTGTTTAAATTGTTTTAAAGTGATGATACAAAGATATAATCAGCCTGACTCGAAAAGAATGGATAATGGTGGATGTGTATTGTACTTTTTTCCCTAGTTAGGATTAATCTGCTTACACAGTTTAATGGAAACATCAGTCACTACAATCTGTTATCTAGTTTTGTTTGATTAATTAAATTTCATATCTTAAAGTTATAAACAGTTCAGTCAGATTATTGACTGTTCGCTAAGCTATATTTTTTGATTATAAACTGATATGATTTCTGCAGCTGCGCTGTGCGAATCATGAACTATTTTAACCGATATCCATATGAACCTAGAGTCAGCAGATCAACATTCCGTGTTACAGGTATTTCTCAGTGATACGCCAGAGGTTCCAAAACCACATTCCAATTTTCATTTATCAGTTCAGGGACCCATTGTTCATTTTCAGGAATATATCTTTGGTGATTCTACCGTCAAATGCCACTATCTCTATGGTAAAAACATTACCGTCTGCTTGTCCGCCTGTATTATGGAAGATGAAAAAGAAATATACACTATTCCCGCTCAGCCCATCGTCACCTTTCATATCCAAGTGTCTGAATACTGTCTTACTAGATTTGCCAATGGGCAGGAACAAAGCCGCTATACAAAGGGGCAATGTTGTTTATTTTGGCAGAATGATCATACTTTGGAATATGTATTACCACAGACAGAGTCTGATTATTTTGATTTGTATATCCGGCCCGGCCATTTGCTGGATATGGCAGACCGTTACCCGGTACTGAGGCAATTTGCAATGGAGGTGGCTACATCTTCATCTAGTGACATGGAATTTTTTGTAGATCGGATTGACCAACAACTATTGGACTCCATTGACGAAATGCTTCTTGAAGTTAAGAACTTTCAGGTAAGCGAACAGCGTTTTACCCATCTGTGTGAATGTCTTTTGCTCCAATGTATGGATATTCCCGTTAGCGTAGAGCCTCCGCCCGTATGTGCGGTCAAACGGGTTTTTAATAGCGCTTTTGCTCATTTGGAAGATGATGTATTTACTAAGGAGCAAAATAGTGACTTAGGGATAATAGCCCGCTATTACAATAGAAATCAGCTGATCGAAAAGTTTTACGAGCTCAAACAAGAATATCTACGTCTCAAGCAGAAACGTGCCGAGAGTAAAGCACTCGTGAAGGAAGTCAAGGTCTGTTTTCAACAGATTATGGGCGATTCGGCAGATCGCTTGGCCGAGACGTACTTCTGGATCGCACAGCAGCTGCATGAGCAGAAGGAAAGATTTAGCCTGACCGAATATGAGAAACAAACCGTGGCCGAGGCGATTACTACTGTCTGCAATCAATCCTTTGAGCTGTGTACACCCGGTACACATCAGCTAGAGTTTTATACCAGTTATACCCAACGGCCCTATGCAGGTGATGTAGGGCAAGAAGAGTTTGGCCGGATATTGAATATGGTCGTCCCCAATTTGAATATTCCCCTCGACAAACTGGACGAAAGTAAAGAGGGGGGCGCGATCATTGATCAATACCTACAAGACCATCTCGGGTTTACACCCTTATCGCATTTTACAGAAAAAGGGGAAAGGGACAAACCTCCAAAAGTGGTTGAGCTTTATCATACCCTTATGCAACGAATGACCGATGAGCTTACGATTACAGATACCGGAGACATCCAAAAGAGCGATTTGATCCGCATTTTGGATTATGCTTATCAGCAGAACGATATAATTATGCTATTGATGTTTGAGATCGACCACCTGACAGATCAGGAGGATTACGTCAAGAGTCAAAAGTTCAATAAAATAAGTGCATGGCTGATGGTGTTGGATGAAACCATCGAAAATTGGTATGATCAGACCTACAGCAAGGAGGAGGAGCAATACAGCAATTTGACGTATATTTATATGCGGTCAGGTAATAATATGAAGGCTGTAGAGCAGAAAGTCAGAAAAACCAAGGAGATATATGACAAGATGGTGCCGGCACTTCTGAATGTTGGCTATGCCATGGAATCACAGACTAAAAAGAGCATGTTTATGCTGTTGGCCGAATCATTGATTATCACCGCTCGAAATCCTTTTGAAGAAGGGAGGAAGTAAATATGAAAAGCAAAAAGAAAATCAAAACTCCAGATAATGCGGATCAGGAGACGCATATATCACTAAAACAATTCTGTCTTTTATTCTCACTCTCTTATCGATGGGGGTGTAAAACGATTATCGATTCTGTAGATTATTTTGGGCAAGCTTGTCCTGATTCTATCCCGGTTGTTTTTGCTCCGGGTACAATTTCGGTGAAGGGCAGATTAGAACATGGTATTTCATTTACATCTGATAGACGAGAATTAGCATTTGGGATACTTAAAAAGGACGACTTCAGTGGGGATATATTTTATGCGAAGAAGATAAATGAAAGCTATCCTGATACTTTCATGGTTACAGATGAATAGTCTTTTTTTCCAACGTACCCTGATCGGCCATGTAAAACTCTCATTACAGCCTTTTAGTACAAGTTATCAGGTTACGAAGGAGTTTGAAGTCGATCTCTTTTGAAATTCACTTGGAGTTATTCCGAATGCTGTTTTAAAACAAGTAGCAAAATAACGGGGATCCGAGAAACCTGTCTCGAAGGCTACCTCACTAACAGAAATAGACTTATCTTTCTCCATAATTTGACAAGCATGTTTTAACCTGATGTTTTTTATAAATTCGCTTGGGGATAAATTCAGGAGTACTTTTGTCTTTCGATAGAGTGTGGATTTGGACAATCCCAAAATATTACCAAGTTTAATGATGTCAAATTGGTCATCGGACAAATGCTCCTCGATAACTTGGATCATCTTTTGAACAAATTTTTCATCCAATGATGTGTGATTGAGCGTTGAAATATTAATCTTCGTATTGTTATGGAAAACCAGTTGCCTACAGCGTTTGTTGATAATAAAGCTCTGGATCTTTGCTTCCAAAACTTTAACCTCAAAAGGTTTGCTAATATAACCATCCGCACCGGCTTGGTAGCATTCGATACGATCTTCAATACTATTCTTGGCAGTTAACAGCAAAACTGGGATATGGTTAAATTCGGCATTGGATTTGATGGTTCTGCAAAAATTCAGTCCATCGAGTTCAGGCATCATGATGTCACTCACTATGATGTCAATTTCAGTGTTTTCGAGTACTTCCAAACCAAGGATGCCGTTATAAGCTATGTGTACCTGATAATTTTGGCCTAAGATGTTGGCCATGGTTGAACTAAGTTCTTCATTATCTTCCACCAGTAATAGGTTCAGTCTTGGCTGTGGGACGGTGTTCAATAATTTTTTTTCAATTTCATGTGATTCGACAATGGTATTTTTAATTTCTTCGGCAAATGGTTGTTCCATAACCTCAATTCCCCTCCTAAAATAAAATGATTTATCTACAGGAATCGTAATCTCAAACATACTCCCGATATGGAGTTGGCTCTCTACACGGATTTCGCCATAATGTGCCTCTATCAGTTGCTTGGTAACTGATAGCCCAATACCATTACTTTCAAGATGCTTTGTCGACTTATTGGTATAGAATACTGTAAAAATTTTCTCTTTATCTTCCGGAGATATTCCAATGCCATTGTCACGAATATAGATTAGGAGCCAACTATATTCTTTTCGTTCCTCCACATGATACGTAAGCGTAATTTTGCCCTCCTTGTCTGTATATTTAAATGCATTGGAAAGGAGGTTAAAAAGGACTTTATCGATTTTATCGACATCATAAAAGAGGATTTCTGGACAGTCCCCGTGTTGAATTTCAAAAATAATGTTTTTCTTTTTGGCTATTGGTCCAAAATGCATATCCCCTAATTGGTTGATAAAAGTAGGGAAATTTGATGCACTGATTTGGAGTTTCATGCTATTATTTTCCATTCTTCTGAAATCGAGGATCTGTTGAAGTAGTCGCTTTAACCGACTTAGATTTAGCCGTATTTTATCATATTGTTCCAAATTTTTATTCGTAGACATCTGAACATCATCGACCAAACAGGAAATAATAGTCAGCGGAGTCAGCAAATCATGTGAAATATTGGTAAAATAGCTGAGTTTGGATTGTGCGAGCTCCTTAGCCTTCTCCTTTTCAATTTGAGCAATTTTTAAATCTCCTCGCAACTTTATTCGATTGAAGGAATAACTAATAAAAAAGAATACGATGCACCCGACAATACAGGCGTAGATAAAATAGGCTAGGTTACTTTCATAGAATGAAGGTTTCTTTATAATCTCAATTTGAGTAGAGGTAGAATTCCATTTGTTATATAAGTCAGTTGATTTCACTAAAAATCTATATTTTCCTTTACTTAAATTGTTATATGTTGCGAAGATACGATCTCGAGGAGCGTAGATCCAATCTTTGTCGACCCCCTCCAGTTTATAAGCATAGCGGATTTTACCTTCCTGCGTAAAAGGCAGTGTTGAAAAGGATATTTCAATGTTTTGATCTTGCGGATTCAGTGTTAGTTCAGCATGGTCGCCGCTGAACAATTCCTGTTTTGATTCCAGGATAATGGACTTATTGTTGATTTTTATGTCAGAAATAAGGACCTTTTCTTTGAAATTGGGTAAGATACTATGATCATTGAGTTGAACAATACCATTATAACCGCCAAAATAAATGGTATTGGAATTTTTATCCACAGCAAAGGCCCGTTTTGAGAACATATTGACTTGGAGACTATCAGAAGCAGAAAATTCACTGATGTTCTTGCTTGCGTTGTTGATCTTGTATAAATTACGTGTCGTAGATAACCAGGTGTAGCGATCGAGACATATGACATCAAGAAGCTGGTTTTTCTCAAATAATGTGTTATTTGTAACTTCTGATACTTTTTGGGTGACATGTTGATAATTCAGTAATCTATTATCTTTGGTACCAATCCATAAATTGCCATCTGGATCAACATCCATCGTTTCAATTTGGTCGCTTCTCAATCCAGGGGTCTCTTTACCGAGATGAGTGAGTATGGACCGGAAATTACGGTTGTCGATACAATAGATTCCATTTTCCTTGGTTGCAATCCAAATATGGTCTTGTTTACCTTGTGCAATCGCTACCGGTTGATCCTTTATCTCTGGGATAATCTTGATATTCTCCGATTCCGACTTTTTTAAGAGCAGTCCCTGAGTGGTTGCAATCCAAAGCCGTTTCTGTCGATCTGTGAAGAAAAAAGAGGGTATCCCCCGATGTTCGATATGTTGCACTAAATCGACCTTCCGCAAGAATTTAATATTATTGGTTGTCTTCTGAAAGACATTTATTGACGATTCATATGCTGAACCTACCCACAGTTCTTCTCCAAAATCTGTAGCACAGGTCACTGCGCGTATTGAAATCAAATCTCTGAAATTGGAATTGCTATACGTATTTAATTGATTCGTTTTTGGAGACAAGCTACCAAACCCAAAGCGTTCGAGATTAAACCATAAGATACCTTTGTGATCTCGATAGAGCATATTGAGGTTCGGCGCAATACTATATAATGTTTTGATCTGTTTGAAACTATAGTTTTTAACAATTGGTTTGTCAAAGCTAAACATTGACACCCCTTTGCCACCTATAGCGAGCCATAATGTGCCATATTTATCTTGGTAGATATCGTTGAAGATATTCGTCGTATTGTCGAAGTAACGAGAAAGATCGATTTCTTGCAATCGACCATTTTGATATTGAAGTGTTGATATACCTGAGAAAGAGAGAATCCATATAAAATGACGGCTTCGATCTTGAATGATGTTATAAAATAGATCTTCTTTGCCGCCATGACGGCGTTTATTTTTGATTTTAATTTCTTTGTATGGATTATTCGGATCCTGTGGATTGAATAAATAAATTCCGTCTCCCCAAGTACATATCCAGAGTTGTCCATGATCGTCTTCCATGAGTTTGAAAGGATTGTTGCGTGTGCCAAGTTTGGGATAGGGCTGTAATTTGTTGTTGACAAGACTTAGCTTAAATAAGCCTGCTCCCCATACACCTAGCCAAATCTGGGCTTGGCTATCCTGAAAGATCGTATTAATAGTTTTGCCTCTCATCCTATTATTCAGGATCTGCGCACTTTGCGCGTCTGTCAAAGGCGTTAATGTGCTGTCATAGATAAAGATGCCATTATCTGTGCCGATCCAAAGCCGTTTTGCACGGTCAATCATCAATGTATTGACTCGAACTGTTGCTACACGTGGATCATTTAAGGGGAAGACCTTATAATTGCGTTTATCCAATACATAAATGCCTTTCTCACCTCCCAAAATCAGTTTATTTTCCAGTTCTACAAGCGTCCGAATAGCTTGTTGGCTTGTCACTTTCCCCGCTGCATCCCTTAATTTGAAATTCAGGATATTATATGCATCATAGCGACTTAAGCCCTGTGTGGATGCAAACCAGATGTATCCCTCTCGATCCTGTATTGTCTGATTGATCGTTAGTGAGGGAAGCTCATAATTTTTTGGCATAGGGTCAAGCCCCATCTGTTGGCTATGTACAGTTATCAGGGATAGATATAGATACAAAAATGCGATTACTTGCCGTATACGTGCACTCATCTTAATAATCTTTTATTCCACCTGTCAAATCCAGTTTTGGTATACTTCTTATCCAACATATAGTTGATGTGCTCAACCTTCTACAGTTAACATTAGCGTACGGTGTCATTTCGCTTCAATACATCCGTATTGCATCGCGAATAAAGGGATACCAACTGAAGATTTTTAGGTTTATATGGATTAAAGATACAAATGTTTTTGTAATTAAGTGTATATTGGACATTTATTTAAAATAGGGTCATTAAAAATGATTATTTAACCTTTTAGGCTCAAAATGATCCCATTTTGTGTTATGATTAGTCTTTATTCAAACATCTTCCAAACCGATTTGAAGTAGTTTTGTTTGTCCCGATTGGGAATCAAATTTTATAAATCTCAAGATATGCGTATCAATTTTATTTTATTCCTATTGCTTATTGGAAATTTTTCTTTTGGACAGAAACTGAAAAAAGAAGTTGTTCTTTCTCAGCTCAAAAGGGCAAACGGCTATTGGCAATCACATCACAGGCCGGAAGTTTGGGCATTTTGGGACCAGGCGGCCTATCATACTGGAAATATGGAATTCTATAAAATTTCAAATTCAAAAAGTGATCTGAAATATTCTGAAGATTGGGCAAGATTCAATGGTTGGAAGGGTGCTAAATCAACCGATAAGCAACATTGGAAATATAGTTATGGTGAAACTGATGATTATGTGCTTTTTGGAGATTGGCAGGTTTGTTTTCAGACCTATATAGATCTTTATAATTTGTCGCCAAGTCCCGAAAAGATAGCTCGGGCTAAAGAAGTTATGAACTATCAGATTCATTCAGCCAATTCTGATTATTGGTGGTGGGCTGATGGTTTGTATATGGTCATGCCTGTCATGACCAAAATGTACAGATTGACGCAAGATCCACTTTATCTTGATAAAATGTATGCCTATTTGCACTATGCAGATAGTATCATGTTCGATCAGGAGCATCATTTATACTATCGTGATGCGAAATATGTCTATCCGAAACACAAAAGTCTCCATGGCAAGAAGGATTTTTGGGCGCGAGGTGATGGTTGGGTGTTTGCAGCCATGGCAAAGGTTCTTCAAGATCTGCCCAAGCAAGATAAACATTACGGTTATTACCAGGAAAGATTCAAAAAAATGGCAGTTGCGATTGTGAGCTGCCAACAGGAAGAAGGATTTTGGACGCGAAGTATGTTGGATCCTGAACATGCTCCTGGGGGAGAAACTAGTGGTACTGCTTTCTTTACCTATGGTCTACTTTGGGGAATCAATCAAGGAATACTCGTTGATCCGAAGTTTTCAAAGGCCGCCATTAAAGGTTGGAATTATTTGAGTGAAATCTCCTTACAAGCTGATGGGAGAATCGGGTATGTACAACCCATCGGTGAGAAGGCTATCCCCGGGCAGGTGGTTGATGCCAATTCTACGGCTCCATTTGGTGTAGGTGCATTCTTATTGGCCGGGACCGAAATGTATCGTTATCTCGATAAAAAATAAGTTAACCATATAAATGAAAAGTCAAATTTTATTAACCTTCCTATTGCTGCTGTCAGCAATACTGTCTGTCCAAGGTCAAATTGAAAAAAAGAAATCCACAGGCAATGATGAAACAAGTAGAGTTTTCTGGCTTCAAGAAATGGATCGTATGCTGCGTCCCGTATTACGGAGTTTAGCACATGACAGCCTTCGAATAAACATGCCTCAGATCACATCAGCCCAGGTGGATAACAAGGAACATCGTATTAAAGTGCAGTATGTTGAGGTATTGGGAAGAGTATTATCAGGTATTGCTCCTTGGCTTTCATTGGATGGTGGGTCGGAAGCGGAAAGAAAGCTACGCGAGCAATATAGAACCTGGACTGTTCTGGCACTTAGAAACGCGTTGGATAGTAACGCACGTGATTTTATGCGTTTTGATCTCGGTGGACAACAGCTTGTAGACGCCTCCTTTATTACTTTAGGTTTTATGCGTAGTCCATGGCTGTGGGAGAACATCGATGATCAAACCAAAAAGAATTTGATTGCATCGGTAAAGATAACGCGTCAATTTCGGCCGGCCTATTCGAATTGGTTGCTTTTTTCGGCGATGAACGAAGCTTTTTTAGCCAAATATTCCGAGGATTGGGATGTGATGCGGGTTGATTATGCTTTACAGCAACTGGAGCAATGGTATGTCGGCGATGGCATGTACATGGATGGTCCGTACTATGCCTTTGATTACTACAATAGCTATGTTATCCATCCTTTTTTGGCTGGCATCATGGACATGATCCAATTGAAGACCAAACATTACGATAGCATGTTTGCTAAAATCAGACTTCGTAATGAACGATATGCCATTATCCAGGAGCGGTTAATCAATGCAGATGGTAGTTTTCCGCCTACAGGAAGATCCGTAATTTATCGTGCTGCAGCCTTTCATCATTTAGCCGATATGGCGTTCAAGAAGCGACTTCCTAAAGAACTGTCAAACGGGCAGGTTCGTGGAGCGCTGTCTGCTGTTTTGAAAAAGACGACACAAAATCCAAATACCTACCAAAATGGCTGGTTAACATTAGGGGTCTACGGTAGTCAGCCTGGCTTGGCGGATTCTTATAATAATCAGGGCAGCCCTTATCTCTGTTCAGTGATTTTCTTGCCTTTGGGATTGCCGGATGAAGATCCTTTTTGGAAAAGCGAAGTAACGGACTGGAGTGCCAAACGTATCTGGTCAGGACAGGATTGGAGCAGGGACGGTAGTAAAGCGATTCACTAACATAGTATTTATGAAAGGGGCATCGCACTCAATTAAAATAATGAATGAAACCATTTCGCAGTCAAATTTTTAGAATAGGAATGTTCTGTTATGCATTCCTGTTATTTACTTGTCCAGTGCAGGGACAAGAAGTTAAGGAAACAATAGTCGGAAGCGGATGGGCTAAGAATACGGTCAACACAGCTGTATTTCGTAAAAATTCTCTAACCAGCAACCGTAAATATCAATATACAGCCTATTACGACCACGAGGGATATGTCGTGTTAGGTAGACGTCTGTTATCCGGAGAGGTTTGGCAGCTACGTCGTACAGGTTATACTGGTAATGCCAGAGATGCACATAATGTGATCAGCATCATGGTAGATCAGGCTGGATATCTTCACGTCTGCTGGGATCAGCATAATAGTCGATTGAGATATGCCCGTTCCATCCATTCGAATAGCCTCGTGCTTGGTGACGAACACGTTATGGTGGGGCAAAATGAAACACTGGTGACTTATCCCGAATTCTTAAAACTGCCCAACGGTCAGCTACTGTTTCTATATCGGGATGGCGGATCCGGCAACGGCAATCTTGTGGTGAATAGCTACGATATCAAACAGCAGCAATGGAAACGTGTCCATAGCAACTTGATTGATGGTGAAGGCAGAAGAAATGCGTATTGGCAAAGTTATGTTGATAATCGGGGAACAATACATCTCTCTTGGGTCTGGCGTGAAAGTCCGAACGTAGCGAGCAATCATGATATGGCTTATGCTTGTTCAAAAGATGGTGGATTAACATGGGAACGAAGTAATGGGATAAGGTATGATCTGCCGATGAAAGCATCTACAGTAGAATATGCTGCTCGTATTCCGCAGCAACACGAATTGATTAATCAAACATCAATTGCTGCTGACGATAAGGGGAATCCTTTTATTGCAAGCTATTGGCGTACCCCTGAATCACCGATTCCGCAGTATAAAGTTATTTATTTACAGGATGGCCAATGGAAGGTCCGATCTTTTGATTTTAGAAAAACCCCATTCAGCTTGAGCGGTGGAGGGACAAAAGAGATTCCCATCGCAAGACCGCAGGTATTGGTTCGCGGTAAAGATAAAAAGGTTGCTTTAACGTTGATCTTTCGGGATCAGGAAAGAGGGTGTCGGCCTTCAATTTTGACCTTGAGGGGGATGCAACAGGAAGCGATTGATATTGTTGACCTGTGTGATGCATCTGTAGGCTCCTGGGAGCCTACCTACGATACCGAGTTGTGGCGAAAGAAGCGCAAGATTGCGGTATTCCTACAGGCGACGGTGCAAAAAGATGGTGAGGGATTAGCCGAAACAGCTCCAACAGCAGTAAAAGTGCTGGAATGGCGCGACAAAGTCATAAAAAGATGACGAAATTAAGAAACATGAAAATAAAACAGGGCATACTTCGAATTCTGGTATTTAGTTGCGTTTATATGATTTTTGCAACAACGGCGCAGAGCCAGAAAAAATCCGTTTTCGAATTGAAAAATCCGGATTTTAAAAAGAGCCCTTACACCGGACTTACACGCCAGCACTGGATGGATGCTGCGTCCTATTTGTTGAAAGGGGCATTTTCTGTCGTTCAAGACTTAAATAGCCCCATGTTATTTCCCAAGCAACCCGGCCGTAGTTACCCTAGAGATGGGGTGCGCAACGAAACGGAACGATTAGAGGGGCTGTGCCGTACGCTTTTCATCGCTGTCCCCCTTTTAAAGAAAAATGCTGACTATGAGATTCGAGGTATTCGTGTAGCGGATTATTATAGGCATCAATTGGAATTGCTATTGGATGAGACTTCTGAAAGCTATATCGCACCCCTCCCAGTAAAAGGAGGACCAAGTCAAAAGCTGGTCGAATTTGGAGGTTTAGCGGTTGCGCTAATGGCAGCTCCAGAGGTGCTATGGGATCCTTTGCCGGATCATACGAAAAATGCGCTTGCACAAACGATGCTGAGTTATGGTAATGGACCAACGATACAGATGAATTGGCGCTTTTTCAATATCATGATCCTCAGCTTTTTTAAAAGTAGAGGTTATCTTGTTAGAGAAGATTACCTCAAGGATTTATTGGAAAAATGCCTTAAAGATTATCACGGTGATGGTTGGTATAATGACAGTCCTTACTATGACTACTACAGTATGTGGGCCTTCCAGCTTTATGGAACACTCTGGGCGAATAATTATGGCGCGGCAATGTACCCTGAACTTGCTGCAAAATTCAAATCGAACCTACATGATGTGGTGAAAAGCTATCCTTATTTATTTAGCCGTAATGGCGAAATGATTATGTGGGGGCGTAGTATTTCGTATCGTATGGGGGCCGCAGTACCATTTCCATTATTGGGGTTATTGGATGATCCCTCCATAAATTATGGTTGGATGCGGAGAATTGCATCGGGTACCCTGTTACAATTTTTAGAAAATCCGGATTTTCTTTCAGACGGTATTCCAAATCTGGGCTTTTATGGCGCTTTTGACCCTGCTGTACAAGAATACAGTTGCCGGGGAAGTGCGTATTGGTTCGGGAAATTCTTTTTAGGTCTATTGGTTCCGGAAAACAGCAACTTTTGGACTGCTTCAGAAAATCTGGGTGCTTGGGATCGTCAAATTCCAGCCGCTAAGGTTCTGAATACTTATGTAAAAGCAGCTGAAATGTTAATAACTGATTATAGCGGGATAGGTGCTTCTGAAATTCGATCGTGCAACACAAGTAAGACCGTTGGCTATTATCAAGGAACAGAAAATTATAATAAGCTCTCCTATAACAGTGCATTTCCCTGGCAGGCCGATGGGAAGAACGGTGAAATTTCAATGAATTATGCGTTTCAAACCCAGCCAGACAATTGGGAATCACTTCGTATTTACCAATTTAAAGGATACGAGCGGGGGCACTATCGCCGTACGGCGACCTTAGCTTCGGACACGACTGTACGTCTAGCCTTATCGGAACAGTCAATAACAAATGGAATTCTGAGATGTGATCAATTACTTTCCGGTAAGTCTTTGAGCTTTCGGTTAGGGCATTATGCCCTCCCAAAATGGAAGGATAGGCCTATCCATACTCGAAAACTTGAGTTTAAAGGGCAAGAGGCAATGATTTTAGATAATGGAGAGTACCAATTGGCTATGGTAGGGCTCATGGGCTGGGAGGGAATAGAAAATGTCAGTTGTCATGGGCTTCATCCCGTAACGGATGAGAGTGCCGTATTGAATTGTTTTGTAAGAGGGGCAAAACCGCGAGCACAATGGTACGTCACATTGCAGCTGTGGAAGAAATCGGGGGAAAAATGGACAAATGAAGAACTTTTTCCGCAATTGAAAGCAACGGCTAAGAAAGTTGAGATTCGTTGGCGTAATGGGGAGAGGCAAATCTTTCATACCTTGATGCCATAAACACAATTTTGATATCTGGGAGGGGCTGTCCAAAAGTGGACAGCCCCTTTATTATTTCATGTTAACCGTATCTTTTTTCGCTGTTATTTTAACCAGCCGTGGCCCAAAGGGCTTGGCTGGTTCAGCTATAGTATCGCGATAGAATCAGTTCATAACTGTTCGATAGCGAATTTTTTGGCATTTTGAAGCGAATTTCAACTCAATTGAACTAAAATCGAACACCCTAATCTCGCTTCAAAGCTACTTTTGTCTTAAGCCCAAAACATTGTTGGACGAGATTATCCACTTGTTTCTTTAGAAAATTTGCGCGCTATTTTCCTGAGGAATCGAGAATACCAATTATAAAAAAGAGTCTATGAATTCAAATTGAGAAGAGTATCCATCGGACATTCTGGCATTGCTAGGTTGATTCCAGAAGCGCTTAGAAAATTACAAACTAACCAAAATCAATTATTAAATAAATCATGTTAAATCATTACTATAACAGCTATTCAAAAAAAGGCCTTTTGTTGAACAGTCTTTTTTTGATTGCCATGTCCAGTTATGGGCAGAGTGCAACTGTCAAGGGGGTTATTAAAGATCTCTCCGGGAAGGGAGTTGCAGGTGTTACCATTCGTGTAAAAGCGGGGACTGAAACAGTTCAAACCAATGCACAGGGAAATTTTTCCATTCCGGCATCCCCCGGCAGCACTTTAATCATTACATCAGTTGGCTTTCAGGAGAAGCAAATTACAATAGGGCAACAGGTCAATTTGGACGTTACACTTGCGCCTGCCGAAAATGTCTTGGAGGAGCTTGTTGTGGTGGGCTATGGTAGTCAGAAGCGATCTGATATAACAGGATCGGTTGCTTCAGTTCCTAGGGATCGTCTTTCAAAGATCCCTGTTAATAATGTGATGCAGGCAATTCAGGGTGCTGTGTCTAATGTGACGGTTTCCCAAGCATCATCCATTCCTGGAGATGCGCCATCGGTACAGGTAAGAGGAAGAAACTCAATCAGTGCGACAACGGAGCCTTATGTTGTGGTCGATGGAATCCCCTTGACGAAAACAGATGGTTCCATCAATGATATTAATCCCAATGACATTGAATCGGTAGAAATACTTAAGGATCCTTCCGCAGTGGCTATCTATGGCGTAAATGGGTCGAATGGTGTCATATTGATTACAACAAAGAGAGGGACAACAGGTAAACCGTCGATTCGTTACAGTGGTTATGCTGGTGTGGAGAATGTTGCGCATCTCCTCGAGCCGGTTTCGGGCGAAGAATTGTTAAAGCGTTATGCAGAATATGCTCGGATTACCAATACAAGTTTATACAACGGCGGTCCAGTACGGAATCAATACGAATATGACAATTATAAAAATGGTGTAACTACGGATTGGCTGGATGCGGTTATGCAGACTGGCGTTATACAGAATCACAACGTAAGTTTGTCCGGAGGTAGTGAAAATGCCAAATATTTTGTGTCGGGCGATTATCTAAACGAAAAAGGAGTCTTGTTGGGGTACAATTACAAACGTTACTCCTTCCGTACTAATACCGATTTTAAGGCCACCAAATATCTATCTGTGGGTACATCTTCGTTTATCGTTGCACATAATAGAGATGGGGGCCGGGCGAATCTGCTACAAGCTGCGGCAATGAGTCCCTATGCAAGAATGTATAATGAGGATGGCTCTTTGACACAGTACCCGATGTATTCAGAGCAATTATGGTCCAATCCTTTATTGCCAACGACCTTAGATCCACAGCGCCGGCAATTTAACATTTCTTTGAATGGCTATGCCGATTTAAATTTTGGTGAATTATATAAACCATTAGCGGGATTGAAATATAAATTGAATGCGGGCTATTCTTATGTACCGGTCAGGAACAATGAATATGAAGGCGAATCGGTCTATAATTTTGCTGGTCTCGGACGCATTACCAATAGTGAAACACAGACCTATACCGTAGAGAATATATTAACTTATACCAAAGACTTTGGTAAGCACCATATTGACTTCACGGGGCTATATGCGGCTAAAAGCAAATATTGGCAACAGGCGATTGCGACAGGCGAGGTATTTCCCAACGATGCACTTGGTTGGGGTAACTTGGGGGCCGCGTCAACACAAAAAGTTTCTTCGACGGCAGATTTATATCGTACAATCTCACAAATGGGGCGCTTAAATTATGCGTATGATAGCCGCTATATGCTGACCTTGACCGTTCGTCGGGATGGTGCATCTGTATTCGGAAGAAACAATAAATATGGTGCTTTCCCATCCGCAGCTGCGGCATGGAATATTCATAACGAATCCTTTATGCAAAACGCCAAACATATTGTCAGTAATTTAAAATGGCGTATTTCTTATGGCCTTTCTGGAAATGAGGCTATACCTGTTTATCGCACTCAATTTTTAATGGACTCAAACCCAATGGCAATGAATGGCTTGTCGAATACGGCCTTAACTATTCGAACCTTGATGGGCAATTACGATCTACAGTGGGAGAAAACAAAAGGTCTAAATACCGGTGTCGACTTTGGACTATTAAATAATCGGATCACAGGTAGTATTGATATGTACAAATCCAGCACCTATGATCTGCTCCTGACCCAAGGATTGCCTAAGCTAACTGGTTTTGCGACAGTTTATTCTAATATCGGTAAAATTGAGAATAAGGGTATCGACCTGACCTTAAATACCAAAAATATCGTAAAAGATCATTTTAACTGGTCGAGTACACTGGTCTTCTCTCGTAATAAAAATAAAATTACGGAAGTATATGGTAACGGGAAAGACGACCTGGGCAATAGGTGGTTTATAGGGCAGCCTCTCGGGGTAATTTACGATTATACCAAGGTGGGTATCTGGCAGGCGGACGAGATTGCATCTGGAGCGAATAAGGGCTGGGATGATGCTGCGCAAGCTGGCGATCTCAAACTTGCAGATATAAATGGTGATGGAAAAATCGATGACGGCGATCGATCTGTTTTGGGGCAGACTGCACCGAAGTGGACTGCCGGTTTGACAAATACGTTTACTTACAAAGCGTTTACGCTAAATGTTTTTATCAATACAGTGCAAGGAGCGTTGCGCAATAATCCGCAGATAGGAGGAGCGTCGGACGAGATGGGACGTCGAAGCACACCAGCAGCGCTCGGGTATTGGACACCGGAAAACAAAAGCAATGAATGGCGTTCTTTGGGTAACCATTCCAATATTCATGGATATGGCTTCCCCTCAAATGCTAGTTTCACTCGTTTGAAAGATGTAACCTTAAGTTATACAATGCCGCAGCAGCTTGTCGAAAAAATTGGAGTACAGGGCTTGACAGTATATGCTAGTGGTCGCAATCTGTATACATGGACCAATTGGCTTGGCTGGGATCCCGAAGCTAGGGATATTACACGTGGATCAGGAAATGACAACATCAACTACCCAATGGTAAGGACGTATGTATTAGGTATTAACCTTAGTTTTTAACGCTTAACCATCATTTTGCAAAAATCAATTATATACACATGAAAAAGACGATAAACAATTATACCACCTTATTTTCCATATTTGCTTTGTTATCCGTAGGAGCGATCTCTTGTGGTAAAGGCTATTTGGACGAGAAACCATATTCAAGTTACGATGCTACGAATGTTGATCCCACGACAGTGGAGAACAGGTTGCTGGGCTTACATTACAATTTTGCACAGCTCTGGGGCTACAGTGGCCGGCAAGGATTTCTTTCCAGCTGGCAGATTGGGACAGATATTACGAGTGCAGGATCGACAGAGGGTGTTGAAAATCCTTTTTACCAATATGCTGATCTGAATTCAGAAAATGGAAGTGTAAGTTTTTTGTGGGAAAAATGCTATGCATTTATTAATAATGCCAACCTTGTCATAGATGGAGTGGGTGATAGCAATCCAAAGGCTACTGCAGAAGCGCGGTTTTTTCGTGCCTACGCCTATAATATGCTGGTTACTTTATGGGGAGATGTACCTTTGTTGACCAGTTCAATTAAGGTGCCTTCATTTAATTATACACGGGCCGCTGTTGCTGATATCGATAAAGTTATCACCGATGATTTGAATTATGCAGTTAAAGAACTCCCCGATCTTGCTACAGCCAGCACACCTAGCCGAATCAATAAAGATATGGCGAGACAGCTTGCTGCAGAAGCTTTTTTACGTATTGGTATGCGTGATGCAAGCTATTTCGCGCAAGCGGAAGCTATGGCAACCGCCATTATCGACGGGGGTAACTATAAGTTGATTGAGACACGTTACGGAAAATACCTGTCTGAAGGCGGCGATTATTTTAGAGATATGTTTCGTCAGGGGAATATGCGTCGCAGGCAGGGGAATACCGAGGCTATCTGGACTTTTGAGGTGGAGTTCAATCGAGAGGTTAATGGCGGTACTATTGACAATCCACAACAACGCCGGGTATGGCAGCCAGCTTATCATAAGTGGGATGGGATGGTCAATGCCGATTCGCTGGGTGGAAGAGGAAATGGCCGTTTACGGTTGAGTAATTTTATGAAATATACGGTATGGAATGGGCTAAAGGGCGATATTCGCAATAGTAATTTTAATATACGCAGGACAACCAATTATAATCGTCCAAATTTCAGTGCAGAAATTGGTGTCAACGCCGATGGATATCGCGTAGCAAAAGGTGCAGGAATTAAAAATATTGTTATCAAAACAGGGGATAAAGTAGTTCCTTTTCGTACCGATAGTTTAGAAGTTTGGTATCCATTTCCAACAAAATGGGGTGGTTATGATCCACTCGATGATTTTGGTTATGCGCTGGTGAAAGATTGGCCTGTGATGAGATTCGGCGAAACCTATTTGCTGCGTGCAGAAGCTCGATTGCGTCAGGGAAATGCAGCCGGTGCGGCAGAGGATATCAATAAACTGCGGGATCGCTCATTTAAAATGGCACGTACAGAGTCTGGAAATAATCAGTTAGGAAAAGTAGCCACCAGTGATTTAACGATTGATTTTATCCTGGACGAACGCGCTCGGGAGCTGATTGCAGAAGAAAACCGTCGGATGACTTTAGTCAGAATGAATAAATTAAAAGAACGGATTTTACGAAATGGGGACACAGGACCTGCAAACAAAATAACAACTGGTTTTCAGGATTACAATGTTTTACTGCCTATCCCATTAAGTGAGATTCAACTGAATAACAAAGACGGCGACAATCTAAAGCAAAATCCAGGGTATAAATAATCTTTATCAGGATATTGTTTGATCGATATGATCTGATTTTTTACAAATAGGCTTATTTTAGGGTAAGTCTATTTGCCCTAATCATTCTTTCAGAGGGAAGTGATAATAATCTTTCATTATCAATGAAAAAGGGGGGAATTGTGTAATGGCCTTCCAATGGCTAGATATTATGAAATATTATGGAGGTAATATATTGGCCAATATTGCAACAGGCACTGATCGGCAATGGAAAGCCCATTGGTTTGGAAAGCCCAAATCGGTCAAAGGCCTCGAGGGGAAATCTTGGACAGACAAATTTCATATCTGTCGTATGGTCTGAACGGGCAATTACGCTTTATGATATCGAGATGCTCCGTGTACCGATGTACCTTCACCTTCCTGCCATTCACCGAGTTTTTCTGTCCGTTAGTCTAAAGTTCATTGGCCGGCGACCTTTTGTCAGTATCTAGAAGATGATACGTTAAAAAGTATAGTTCTTTATTTGATCAGTTTCTTAAAAGTTGACTTTTCATTTTCACAAATGCTACAACAATATGTCGCAGGCAGCTTCTCAAATAGTGTTCCTGCGGCGACATCCTGCGTACTATCTCCCCAGATGGGATCATATATTGTCTGACAGGCTGGACATTGATAAGTGACTCTGATCAGATCGGACTTTTCTGTTGTAGCCAGCGTAGGAATATTATGAGGTTCTTGGATCACTGCTCTACCTCGAAGTTGATAAAATTCTTCGCACAGTGCCAAGATCACACTTATAAGTTCTGCTCGTTCCACGCGTTTTTGATAAGTGACAAAGTCTCTTGAATTAGGGTTGAAATCTTGCGTATGTTGCACCTGAAACCAAGATTTCTCTCCCTTAGAGTCGATGAAACGTAAAATTACAGATCCCCAGATCCCACTCTTTGGTTGCATTTTAATACCAAAACAAAGTTTGTACGTGCGAATATCCAACCAGTTCATGTGGTGCACCAATTCCTGCTTAAGCGCTAATGCAATTGGATCAAAATCTTCGGTCATCCAATTGAGTTCATTTAGGGCATGCCGCAGGTTGATTCGATGTCGATCTAGCACAATATCCCAATCAGGTCTTGTCGTCGTTTGAATATCTTTAATAACAATTGATTTCCAAGGCGTAGTGTACAATTGGCCGATCCTGTGTTGCAGACAGAGATTACATATGTCGCGTAAAAAAGCGGTCGAAAAGGTTTCGGAGCGCCGGTATACCCCCAGCCATAGTCTATCTTGGTAGGTATTAAATCCCTCATAATAGGGGAGTTTAAAGGTGGGTTCCATAAATGGCTGTTCTGTGGACTGGAAAAGAAATTTTCCGGAGGCAATAGCTGACGCTTCTAACTTTTGTCCCAACTGTTGTCCTTCGCTTGAAGTTGCAACCAGCGACCCGATCATCATTGGCTCCAAAAACAGACTTAGTCTCGCAATATCGTCGGTATTTACAAGAGTGGACCAGGTGTAAAATAAGTTGCTTTTGGGAAATCGGAGCTGAAGGTACCAATAATTGCTAAATTCCGAAGTGATGAAATTTAGATTTCCAGTATAATACGGTACCAAGGATTGAGTGCAGTCCACAACATTCACTTTCAACTGGGGGTTGAACTCGAAACTGTCCAAAATATCTTTATATACGCCTTCACGTACCCATGCTCC
>Ga0256901_1000314_pt1 | contig 28697 bp, 30 predicted proteins | sample MC6MC0689MT_FD_190200 | JGI IMG/M metagenome (GOLD analysis project Ga0256901, IMG submission 190200) | Metatranscriptome of enriched soil aggregate microbial communities from Iowa State University, Ames, United States - MC6-MC0689-MT... | ecosystem: Environmental > Terrestrial > Soil >... | reverse complement strand
GTTATAGATACTGCAGAATTAAACGGCAGAAAGTTTTTTAATATGGCTGGAATGGGCTTTGACGCCCATCTAAGTGCCGTTTTTGCAGGAAATAAGAAACGAGGCCTGAAAAGCTATGTAGAATTGGGATTTAGAGAAATCACGACCTATAAAGCACAACCGTATAAAATTGAAATAGATGGAAAGAGGTATGATAAAGATGCTTTTGCTATCAGTATTGCAAACTCTTCACAATATGGCAACAACGTCTACATTTCGCCGCAGTCGTCTTTAACAGATGGTTATTTAGATGTGTGCATCATACATCCAATTTCATTGGTAAAACTTCCCATACTTGCCTTTCAAATGATTACAGGAAAAACGCATCAATCTAGCCTGGTAAAAATTATTAGGGGTAAGCACATTATAATCAAACGCATTGCCCCAGATGCGGTACATTTAGATGGCGAACCTCAACAATTAGGAGAAGAACTCGAAATAAAAATACTCCCAGCATCGTTAAAAATTCTAAGCAACTAGTTACTAATTCCTAACTACTAACCCCTCAATCATGAGCAAGCAAAAGAAAAACGTATTTAATGATTTTAGTGGAATCATGTTTTCTACTGATCCAGATTTTGTTCCAGAAAGTCATGAACAAGAAGAGCAAGAAACCTTGCCAAATGCACAACAAGATTTACGCGTGATGTTAGATAGGAAGAATAGGGGTGGGAAAACAGTGACACTAATTACTGGCTTTATAGGCACAGATGCTGATCTCGAAAAATTGACTAAAACTTTGAAGACTAAATGCGGTGTGGGTGGAAGTGCTAAAGATGGAGAAGTGATTCTTCAAGGTGACTTTAAAGAAAAAGCATTTTTATTCTTGCAAAAAGAAGGCTATAAAGTGAAGAAGGCTGGTGGTTAAATTTTCTTTTTAATGCACTGATAATAAGCTATTTAATTCTTAGTGTAATTGCCACAATAAGTAAATTTTTATCTTAAAATGATGTTTTTTAGATAATTATCTCCTTAGCTTTGGTCCATATTTAAACCAAAAATATGACCAAATATAGTATTCAAAAACCTCAGTTAGATTATCTGGGGCTGGGCTCGCTGCATTTTAAGTATCAGCTCAGCATTCCGGAACTAGTGGAAGAAGCCCTAAAAAACGGAGAAGGTACTTTAGCCGACTCTGGCGCTTTAGCTATCGACACCGGTAAGTTTAAAGGGCGTTCCCCTAAAGACAGATTTATTGTTAGTGATGATCTCACCAACGATTCAGTATGGTGGGGAGATATCAATATTAAAATTAGTCCAGCACATTTCGATCAACTTTATCAAAAGATGACGGACTATTTGGAAGGCAAAAATGTGTATGTTAGAGATGCATATGCTTGCGCTAATAAAGAGTATAGTGCTAGTATTAGGGTAATTACAGAATACGCGTTCCAAAATATATTTGCGAATAATCTATTCTTAAGATATGCCGATGAAGAATTGCCTGCACAACCGGAATGGACAATTATCGCTATTCCATCTTTTTTAGCCGATCCAGAAACTGATGGGACGAGACAAGAAAACTTTTCGATTTTAAATTTTTCTAAAAAAATCATATTAATAGGTGGTACCGCTTACACAGGTGAGATTAAAAAAGGAATTTTCTCGGTATTAAATTTCGTACTTCCTAAAGAGAGAAATACACTTTCTATGCATTGTTCTGCTAATGTGGGCAAAAGTGGCGATACTGCAGTGTTCTTTGGCTTGTCTGGAACTGGTAAAACCACTTTGTCTGCAGACCCTAATAGGACACTGGTAGGTGATGATGAACATGGTTGGGGCGAAGATAGTATTTTCAACTTTGAAGGAGGATGTTACGCTAAATGCGTAGACCTTACTGCTGAAAAAGAACCTCAAATTTTCAACGCCATTAGGTTTGGCGCACTGTTAGAGAACATCAACTACTTTCCATATAGTCGCACGGTAGACTTCTCAAATATAGAGAAAACAGAAAATACAAGAGTAGCCTATCCGCTGCATCATATAGAGAATGCACTGGAACCATCGGTGGCACCTATACCTAAAAACATTTTCTTTCTAACAGCCGATGCCTTTGGGGTGCTTCCTCCAATATCAAAATTAACACCCGGACAGGCAATGTTTCATTTTATTTCAGGTTATACGGCCAAAGTAGCAGGAACGGAAACTGGCGTAACCGAACCCCAATTAACTTTCTCAGCTTGTTTCGGCAAAGCTTTTTTACCCCTACATCCTACCATGTATGCGAAATTACTGGGCGAAAAACTAAAAGAACATCAAGTAAATGTATGGCTAGTAAATACGGGGTGGAGTGGAGGACCTTACGGAATAGGCAGCAGAATGAAACTAAGCTATACCAGGGCAATGATCACTGCTGCACTAAGCGGAGAATTAGAAAATGCTCAATTTACGGAGCATGCTATCTTCGGATTGGCAATGCCTACGACATGCAGTAATGTGCCAAATGAAATTTTAGATCCTAGAAATACGTGGGAAAGGCCCGAAGCTTATGACGCCAAAGCAAAAGAATTAGCTCAGGCATTTTTAAACAACTTTCAGGATTTTGAAGCCTTTGCTGACGAAGAATTGAAGAAAGGAATGCCAAAACTTACCGAAATTGTCATTTAACACTTTTTTTTCTTTCAAAAATTTGCAATTGATTAAATTTTTAGTTTTAATTGCGTAAAGATTGTCTCCGGGCAATCTTTTTTAGTTAGGCACTTATGCAATCGGTTAAGTAACGAATTAATTGTGTAATGAATATTTAATTTGTAATTTAAATCAAAATTATAAATTTGCTTCCGCAACAATTCAGCTTGTGCTGCGTTGAGTGTATTAACTTATATTTATTAGAAAATTTTAAAAACAAGTACTAAACTAAAAAATTCAAAAAAAAATGGCAAACGCACCAAAACCAACACCAGCTAAAAACGAGGGAAGCTCGTCAGCATCTAATTTATTTGCAACGTTAGTTATCCCTATCTGTATCGTTATCGGTATCGCAATCTTCAAATTTGTTTTGGGTGATGCCAACAACTTTATTGATAACAACGTTGACAACCTGCCTAAACAAGGTAACTATGCAGGTATGGCTTATAAAGGTGGTCCAATTGTGGCAATCTTAATCGGTTTATTATTAATGACAATCGTTTTCTCTGTAGAGCGTATGATCGTTATTGGTAAAGCAACAGGTAAAGGAAGTTTACAAGCTTTCGTTACTAAAATTCAAGGTTTCTTAAAAACTAACAACATTTCTTCTGCTATCGCTGAATGCGATAAACAACAAGGTTCTGTAGCTAACGTAATCAAGTCTGGCTTGAAAAAATATAGCGAAGTAGAGTCTGATTCTAGATTAGACGTTGAGCAGTCAGTATTAGCTATCCAAAAAGATATCGAAGAAGCTACTACTTTAGAAATGCCAATGTTAGAGCAAAACTTAACTGTAATTGCAACATTAGTATCAATTGGTACCTTAACAGGTCTATTAGGTACAGTAACAGGTATGATCAAGGCCTTCGCTGGTTTAGCTAACTCTGGAGCACCAGATCAAGCAGCATTAGCGGTAGGTATTTCTGAAGCCTTAATGTGTACAGCTACTGGTATTGGTACTTCTACATTAGCAATTATCATGTACAACATCTTAACTTCTAAAATTGATAAGTTAACTTATGCAATTGATGAGGCTGGATTTAGCATCGTTCAAACTTACGCTAGTACCCATAAATAAGAATTATTAAAAAATCTTTTACCGGCTTTATGGAAAACCGGAACAATTAACATCATTAATAAAAAGATTGAAATAATTTAATTAATTATGGCTAAAGCAAAAGTAAAAAGAACCAGTACTTCGATTGATATGACCGCTATGTGCGATGTGTCTTTCTTATTACTTACGTTCTTTATTTTAACAGCTACTGCCCGCCAACCAGATCCGTTAGAGATTGCAACGCCTTCTTCTACCGTGCAATACAAATTGCCAGATAAAGGAGTGGTAATCGTTAGCGTTGGAAAGGGTAAAGTATTTTTAGACATCGTTGGCCAAGACGTAAAAAGAGCAACGTTGCAAAAAATGGGAGCTTCTTACGGTGTAACATTCACAGAAGAAGAAACCAAGCGTTTTTCAGTGTTGCCTGCATTCGGTGTTCCAATTGGAAACTTAAAGCAATTTTTGGCAATGGATGGTCCACAACGTGAAAAATCTGGCTTACAAACTGGTATTCCGTTAGACTCGACTAAAAATAACGAGCTTTTCAATTGGTTGAAAGAAGCACGTTTAGCAAACGGAGAGATTTATGGTATTGACTTAAACGCAGCCATTAAGGGCGACGGAAAGACAGAGTATCCAGCGATCCGCAAAGTGGTTGATGTGTTCCAAAACCAAAAAAATTAACAAATTTAGTTTAATTACATCGTCGGAAGGCGGCGGAGAATAATTATATAAGCTATGGCAGAATTAGACACCTCCTCCGGCGGAGGTAAAAAAGGCGGCAAAGTAAGAACCAAGAAGCAGGCTACCAAAGTAGATTTAACTGCAATGGTTGACTTAGCCTTTTTACTAATCACGTTCTTCATGCTAACAACATCGCTATCTAAACCAGCAGCTATGGAGATAGCTAAGCCAGATAAGGACGCGAAGGATGAGAACAGGTTAGAATTAAGAGAGTCGCAGACGATGACCATTTTATTAGGTAAAGATGATAAAATTGCTTGGTATATGGGAGAGGCTGGCAAATCGGCTCCAACAATTGAAGGATTTGGTGATATTAGATCTTCATTGTTAAGCAATAAAAAGAAGGTTAAGGAATCTACAGGTCGTGATATTGTAATTATTGTAAAACCTACAGATGCTTCTACTTACAAAAATTTTGTAGACATCATGGATGAAATAGCAATTACAAAAACTAATATAAGTGCGCCTGCGGTAGATGATGATCCTAAGCATATCTTAGATAGCGAGAGAGATTTCATGAAATCCAAAGGGATTTTTTAGTAGATTATTAACAAATAAAAAATTGAACAATGTCTAAAATAGATTTGTATAATAGAGGTTGGATTGACGTTGTGTTCGAAGACAAGAATAAAAGTTATGGAGCTTACAAACTTCGTCAACAAAATTCTTGGAATACAACCAAGTCTTTGCTTCTAGCTGGTTCGGTTTTCGTATTCCTTTTCTTTACACCGAAAATCTATTCGTTGTTAAAGGGAATGGCACCGGTAGAACCAGAAGAGACAGTTACAGAGGTGATTATGCAGCCACCTCCACCAATTAACCCTGAGGTTCAAACTCCGCCACCGGTAGAGCCACCTCCACCAAAGCAGGATCAAATCAAGTTCCCTCCGCCGATTGTAAAACCGGATAACGAGGTGCGTGATGAGAAACCGCCAACCGTTGAGGATTTGAAAAAGGCAGATCCAGGACAAAAAACAATAGAAGGTGACCCAACCGCAGAGCCAGTAACACTTGTTACTGCAGGTGAAGGACCGAAACAAGCTGTAGTAGTAGAAGATAATACAGTTTATACGTTCCAGAGTATGGAGAACCCTCCTACCTTCCCAGGTGGTATGGATAAGTTTTACAAGTATATCAGTGATAACTTGAAATACCCACCGATGGCGGCAGAAAATAACATTCAAGGTAAAGTGTTTATTGCTTTTACCGTTGAGAAAGATGGTTCTGTTACCGACGTTAGAGTGGAAAGAAAATTAGGTTATGGCACCGATGAGGAAGCTGTAAGAGTAGTTAAGGGCAGTAGAAGATGGAATCCAGGAATGCAAAATGGTAAACCTGTGAGAGTAAAATACAACATGCCTATAGCATTTACCCTACAGCAATAATCAGGGATGCTAAACTCAAATAATTTGAAACAGAAATCGCCTCAACAGCGATTTCTGTTTATTTTAGGGGTTGCGATGATTATACTTTTTTGTACAATCGCCGTAATAGTTGTTTTTTTTGGAGATGTTATTCATTTAGATCGCCAGAAATTTCCTCAGCAATATCGTGTAGCCTTTGGTATCGTATTGGTTATTTACGCAGCAATTAGATTTTTTAGGATACTAAGGGATAACAGAACAGAATGAAAGTAATATCAAATCTAGTCTTCACGTTGTTATTTGCATCTGCATTTCTATCATGTAATAGAAGCGCAAATGAAAATACGAAAGGAGAGAAAAGAACTTCTGGAAGTACTACGATACTAGTTGATGAAACTTATGCTCGTATCTTAGATGATCAAATAGAAGTTTTTAAAGCTGATTATCCAGATGCTACGGTTAGCACTATTGTAGGTAACGAGAACGAAATTTTACCTAAATTCCGCACTGGAGAAGTTAAAATGTTGGTAATCTCTAGGATGCTTAAGCCAGAAGAAGAACGTTTTTATCAAAACAGGAAAAGCCCAATTTATGTGGATAGGTTTGCGATAGATGGCCTGGCGCTGATTGGTAATAGGAATGAAGTTGATAGTACAATTACTGTCGAAGAAGCTTACAATATCATGAGAGGCACTTCTAAAACCGGTAAGAAATTGGTTTTTGATAATGCTTATTCAAGCACGATAAGATATTTTATAGACTCTGCCGGTATAAAAGAGTTACCGAAATCAGGAGTTTATACCTTAAAAACTACTGACGATGTCATCAAATACGTGGCTGACAACAAGGGTTACATCGGAGTTATAGGCGTTAATTGGTTGTTAAAGAATGTTAAAAATCCTTCACCATTTTTGGCAAGTATAAAAACACTAGCAGTAAAGAATTTGCCTAATAAACGCGGCGCAGATGCCTTTTATAAGCCCACACAAGAAAATTTAATCAATGGAAAATATCCATTATTGAGAAATGTTTACGTGATTAATGCAGAAGGTACTAGTGGTTTAGGCACGGGATTTGCAACTTGGTTATCAAGCCCAAGAGGACAATTAATCGTACTTAAGTCGGGTCTAGGACCTCACGAAGTTGCGCAGAGAGAATTTAACTTAAAAACTAACAACAAATAGAAATTATTCAACTTAGAGAAATAGATAATACGGTATCACAACAGTTAAAAGCTATTTCGGATTAACAAATGGAGAAAATGAAAACATCACGTTTTACGATAGTAAAAAATGATAGCTTCATTACCTTTAAAACAAATGATAGAACAGATGAAAATGATTAAGAAGAACATAGCCTTGGCCACAGGCTTATTATTGATGGGTAGCACTGCCTCATTTGCTCAAAGTTTAGCGGATGCGAAGAAAGCTATTGATGCTGAACAGTTTCAAAAAGCTACGTCTATGCTTAAAACTTTGGTGGCAAACCAACCTAAAGAGGGAGATAACTATTTCAATTTAGGTAAGGTTTATTTATTAACTGAGGATATAGATTCTGCCAGAGCAGCTTTTACTAACGGTACAACTGCAGCACCTAAAAATGCATTGAATTTTGTAGGTTTAGGCCAAGCAGACCTGCTAGAAAATAACGCGACTAATGCAAAAACAAACTTTGATAAAGCATTGCAATTAGGTGCAAAAAATTATCAAACTTATTTGGCTATTGGTAGGGCATATATTGATCAAAAAAATGTTGATTATTCGTTGGCGTTGCCAAACCTACAAAAGGCGGATGAATTAGATTCTAAAGATAAAGATCCAGAAACTTTCTTGGCTTTGGCAGATTTTTATGCACAACAGACAAAAAAATACAGAAGCTTATCCTATGTATTTAAGAGCGTTGGATATTAATCCTGCTTTGTCTAGAGCGAACGTACAAATCGGCAAAATGTATAAACAAGCTTTCGCCTTTCCAGAAGCTGAAGCTGAAGTTAAAAAAGTAACTGCTGCTGACCCTAACTATGGTCCTGCTTACAGAGAACTTGCTGAGATTCAAATGAGATGGTCTGATGCTGATCCAAAAAATGGCCCAGCAAAAAAAGCGGAAGCATTAGAGAACATGAGAAAGTATCTTGATTTAACCGATAAATCTTTTGATTCTCGTTTACGTTATGCTCAATTCTTAGTGTATGCTGGTGATTTCGCAACTTTAGAAAAAGAAGTAGCAACTTTAAATGCGCCAAATCCTAATGATCCTAAAACCTTTGTGGTGGCTAGAATGAGAGGGTATTCGGCTATTGAGAACAAAAATTTCGAGCAAGGTATAAAATATATGAATGAGCTTTTTGGTAGAACACAAGATGCTTCTCGTATTATTGGATCGGATTATTTGTATTTAGGTAGAGCACAACAAAATCTAGGACAAGACAGTTTAGCTTTCACTAATATTTCTAAAGCCGTTGAACTAGATTCTACTAAGGTGGAAGAACTAGCTGCAATTGGAGCTAAATATTATACAGCTAAAAACTTTGCGAAGGCAGCGCAAGTATATGACAAAGTAGTTAATGCTAATTCAAAAGATCCAAATATCGCTATGAATTATTACTACTTGGGTGCTTCTCATTATTTTGCTTACGCATATGATGTAAGAGATAATAAAAATCCAACTAAAGATGCTTTAGTGAAAGCTGATACTGCGTTTTCAAAATTAATTAAATTAGCTCCAGATTATGAGACAGCCTTTTTATTCAGAGCTCGTATCAACAAAAATTTGGATGATGCAGAAAACACTCAAAAATTAGCTGTTCCTTTCTATGAGAAATTCATCGATTTAGTGACAGTAGCTAAACCTGAGAAAGCTGCAGCTAACAAGGTTCAATTAGTAGAAGCATATAACTATTTAGGGGCTGTAAGCGCTAGTACAGATAAAGAAAAAGCAAAAGAATATTTCAATAAAACTTTAGCTATCGATCCTCAAAATTCGTTAGCTACGGATAATTTAAAATATTTAGCTGGCCCAGCAACACCGGCTAAAAAAGCACCTATTAAGAAGTAATCTTTATAGTAGAATAAAAAAGGCAGGGTTTGTAATCCTGCCTTTTTATTTTAATTTTGCCCACAACTATTATAAATTGTTATGCAAGCACAAAGTACAGCACAAGATTTTATTCCTATTATATTTCAGGTAATTGTTGCTTTAGGTTTTGTGGTAGTAACATTGTTTGCTACTCACTTTTTAGGACCTAAGAGAAAAACTACTGATAAGCTTACCACTTTCGAGTCTGGAATTAAAGTTATTGGTAATGCTCGCCAACCCTTCTCTATCAAATACTTTTTAGTAGCGATATTATTCGTGCTTTTTGATGTAGAGGTAATCTTTATGTATCCTTGGGCAGTTAACTTTAGAGAGCTTGGCTGGAATGGGATAATTGAGATGTTTGTCTTTATGGGAACATTGTTACTTGGCTTCATTTATATTATAAAAAAGAAAGCATTAGACTGGCATTAAAACGAGTATTCTAATTATTTAGATTGTTTCTAAATGACTATAGATTAACCTAAATCATCCTAAATATCGTATTTTTGCTGCTTGTCCTAAGTATATTTGGACAAGCATTTTTGTTTATAAGCATGAGTGAAATCAAAATAGTTGAGGCGCCTCCAGGCATAGAAGGAAATGGTTTTTTTGCCACTTCTTTAGATAAGGCAGTTGGTTTGGCCCGTTCACATTCATTATGGCCTTTACCTTTCGCAACGTCATGTTGTGGTATAGAGTTTATGGCTACCATGGGATCTCATTATGATTTTGGACGTTTCGGTTCAGAGCGCTTGAGTTTCTCTCCGCGTCAAGCTGATGTTTTGATGGTAATGGGTACTATTGCAAAAAAAATGGGGCCGGTATTAAAGCAAGTTTATCTTCAAATGGCAGAACCTCGTTGGGTAATGGCTGTTGGAGCTTGCGCATCAAGCGGTGGTATTTTCGATACTTATTCTGTATTGCAAGGTATCGATGAAATCATTCCGGTAGATGTTTATGTGCCAGGTTGCCCACCAAGACCAGAAGCTATTTTAGATGGCTTTCAGCGCATTCAAGATTTAGTAAAGAACGAATCGGGTAGAAGAAGACATTCTCCTGAATATAAGGAACTGTTAGCGAGTTACGGAATACAATAATGGCTAAAGCAACAAATACAGAGTTAGTTGATCTGCTAGGCGAAAAATTCGGAGAGCAGCTTTTTGATGTTTCAGAGCCTTATGGCTTGTTAACTTTCTCAACAAATAAAGATAAATTGATTGCCGTACTTTCTTTTTTAAAAGAGAACGGTAAAATCAACTTCAATTTCCTAACGGATATTACGGCGGTTCATTATCCAGAAACATCGCAAATCGCAGTAGTTTATCATTTGCATAGTATGGTAAGTGGTATTAGAGCAAGACTTAAAGTGTTCTTGCACGAAAATGATCCGACAATTCCAACGGCAACTGTTTTATGGAATGGCGCCAATTGGATGGAAAGAGAAACTTACGATTTCTTCGGTGTTAAATTTGAAGGACATCCAGATTTAAGAAGAATTTTAAACATGGATGAGCTAGGTGTTCACCCCATGTTAAAGCAATACCCGTTGGAAGATCCAAACAGGGTAGATAAAAAAGACGAATATTTTGGTAGATAATATGACTCACAATCAACCAGTATATACAGATAACGATCCGCAAGATGAGTTGGTAACCTTAAACTTAGGTCCAACCCACCCAGCAACACATGGGGTTTTCCAGAACGTTTTGCAAATGGATGGCGAAAGAATTGTAAGTGGTGTATCTACTATTGGATATATTCACAGGGCTTTTGAAAAAATTGCCGAGCATCGCCCATTTTATCAAATTACGCCATTAACCGATCGTTTAAACTACTGCTCTTCACCAATCAACAACATGGGTTGGCACATGACGGTAGAAAAGCTTTTAAATATTCAAATCCCAAAAAGGGTGGATTATTTGAGGGTAATTATCATGGAACTTTCGCGTATTGCCGATCATATCATCTGTAATACCATTATTGCTCAAGATACAGGCGCAACAACAACTTTCCTTTATTTGTTCCAATTTAGAGAGCATATCTATGAGATTTTTGAGGAAATCTGTGGTGCTCGTTTAACAACTAACATTGGCAGAATTGGGGGCTTAGAGCGTGATTTCAATGAGGTTGCTTTTGCAAAAATCAATAAGTTTTTAAAAGAATTTCCTGTTGCGTTAAAAGAGTTTGAAGGCTTGCTTAACCGTAACCGTATTTTTATAGACCGTACTAAAGGCGTAGCCGAGGTAACACAAGAAACTGCACTAAGCTACAGCTGGACTGGTCCTTTGTTAAGAGCTACCGGTGTAGATTATGACGTTCGCGTAAGTGAACCTTATTCTTCGTACCAAGATTTTGATTTCGAAATTCCGGTAGGAACTACTGGAGATATTTTCGACAGATATTTGGTGCGTAACGAAGAAATGTGGCAAAGCGTACGCATTATTGAGCAAGCTTTGGAAAAATTAAAATCGGAGCCAAAAGGTATTTTCCATGCTGATGTGCCTGATTTCTATTTGCCAGGAAAAGAAGAAGTTTACAATAATATGGAAGCATTAATCTATCACTTTAAAATTGTGATGGGTGAAATTGATGCACCAAAAGCAGAAGTTTACCATGCTGTAGAAGGTGGTAACGGCGAGTTAGGTTTTTATTTAATTAATGATGGAGGTAGAAGTCCTTATCGTTTACATTTTAGAAGACCTAGTTTTATTAACTATCAAATCTATGCAAAAATGAGTGAGGGTATGCTGTTATCAGATGCCATCATTAACATGAGTAGCATGAATATTATTGCAGGAGAATTAGATGCTTAAAGTAGAAGAAACACAGCCTGTAGAATTTTCATCAGCTTTGCTAGCCAAGTTTGATGAAGTTGTTAAACGTTACCCAGACGGTAAGCAAAAATCAGCTTTGCTGCCATTATTACATTTGGTACAAGCAGAATTTGGGTGGACAAGTGTGCCTGCGATGGATAAAGTTGCAGAGTTCTTGAAAATACAGCCGATAGAAGTATATGAAGTGGCAAGTTTTTACACAATGTACTTTCTGCAGCCGAAAGGAAAATATGTTTTAGAGGTTTGCCGCACTGGGCCTTGTTGCTTAGTTGGCGCCGAAAAAATTATGGACCACTTAGAGCAAAAACTAGGAGTTAAAGAAGGTGAAATTACTGAAGATGGCTTGTTTAGTTGGAGGGGTGTAGAGTGTTTGGCAGCCTGTGGTTTTGGTCCGGTTTTACAAATTGGGCCTGAATATACTTTCTACGAAAATTTAACCGAGCAATCGGTAGATCAATTAATTGACGATTTACGCAAAAAATAATGGCTCGTAAACTATTATTAGAACATATCAATGTGCCTGGCATCAATACGCTAGAGGTTTATCGTCAAAAAGGCGGTTACCGAGCTGTGGAGAAAGCATTGAAGACTTTGACCTCAGAAGATGTGGTTGAAGAAGTGAAGAAATCAGGTTTAAGAGGTCGTGGTGGTGCAGGTTTCCCTACGGGAATGAAATGGAGCTTTTTGGCTAAGCCAGAAGGCGTTGCCCGTTATTTGGTATGCAACGCAGACGAGTCTGAACCTGGCACATTCAAAGACAGGTATTTAATGACACATATTCCTCATGCATTAATTGAGGGAATGATTGTTTCAAGTTATGCTTTAGGGGCTAATACTTCTTACATCTACGTAAGAGGGGAGATGATGCCTCAAATCAGAATACTTGAAAAAGCTATTGCAGAAGCAAAAGCTGCTGGATTTTTGGGTAAAAATATCTTGGGAACAGGATATGACTTGGAACTTTATGTTCAGCCAGGTGGTGGTGCCTATATCTGTGGCGAAGAAACTGCACTTTTAGAATCTTTAGAAGGAAAAAGAGGTAATCCTCGTATTAAACCACCGTTCCCCGCTATCGCAGGTTTGTATGGTTGTCCAACGGTAGTAAATAACGTAGAATCTATTGCTGCTGTAGTACCAATTATTAACGATGGAGGTGATGAATACGCTAAAATTGGAATTGGCAGAAGTACAGGAACAAAATTAATATCGGCCTCTGGAAATCTAGTTAAACCAGGTGTTTACGAAATTGAGTTAGGTTTACCAGTAGAAGAATTTATCTATTCTGATGAATACTGCGGTGGTATTGCCAACGGAAAAAGATTGAAAGCTACAGTTGCTGGAGGTTCTTCAGTGCCTATTTTGCCAGCTAACTTAACTTTGAAATATGCTAACGGCGAACCACGCTTAATGAGTTACGAATCATTATCTGAAGGTGGTTTTGCTTCGGGAACAATGATGGGCTCTGGTGGTTTCATTGCATTTGATGAAGACCAGTGTATTGTAAGAAATACCTGGAACTTTGCTCGTTTCTATCATCACGAAAGTTGCGGACAATGTTCGCCTTGCCGCGAAGGAACGGGTTGGATGGAGAAAATTTTACACAAATTAGAGCATGGACATGGAACATCTGCAGATATCGATTTGCTTTGGGACGTTCAGCGTAAAATAGAAGGTAATACTATTTGTCCATTGGGCGATGCGGCAGCTTGGCCAGTAGCAAGTGCCATCAGGCATTTCAGAGATGAGTTTGAATGGCATGTAAAAGAGCCAATGAAAAGCCAAAGTACCAATTACGGTTTAGCAGATTATGCTAATCCGATTGAAAAGAAAGAAGAAGCTTCGGAAGAAGTTAAAAGTCAAAATTAAAAAGTAAAAAATGTCTGAAGAAAAGGCATACGATATTAAAATAAGAGCTTATCGTTTTTCGAAGGCCATTATTAATTTAATATCTAAAACCAAATTCGAAAGACTATACTTTTCAATTGTTGACCAGTTATTAAGAAGTGCAACTTCAATAGGCGCTAATGTAGTAGAAGCTAAAGCAGGAAGTTCGAGAAAAGATTTTAGAAATTTTTATACAATAGCACTAAAATCTGCCAACGAAACTAAATATTGGCTTTGTTTAATTAGAGATACAGAAGTAATTGAGGTTGATAGAGAAATCGTAAAAGAGTTATTAAGAGAGGTTGATGAAATATCAAAAATAATTGCCTCGATAATAATAAATATAAATAAGGAATAGGTTGAAAACTTTCAGTGTTTTTAATTTTTAATTTTGACTTTTGACTTGACGAATGAGTGATTTAGTTAAAGTAACCATAGATGGAATAACAGTAGAGGTAGAGAATGGCACTACCATTTTAAATGCTGCCCGAAAAATTGGGGGAGACATTGTGCCACCTGCGATGTGCTATTATTCTAAATTGCAGGGAAGTGGAGGTAAATGTCGTACCTGCATTGTGAAAGTGAGCAAGGGTTCTGAAAAAGACCCTCGGCCAATGCCTAAATTGGTAGCTTCTTGCCGTACCACAGTAATGGATGGCATGGAAGTACTGAACATAACTTCTCCGGAAGTTTTGGAAGCTCGTGCTGGTGTGGTAGAGATTTTGTTGATTAACCACCCATTGGATTGTCCAGTTTGTGACCAAGCAGGTGAGTGTGATTTACAGAATTTAGGGTACGAACACGGTTTGCAGAAAACAAGATACGAATTTGAGCGCCGTACTTTCGACAGGATAGATATTGGTGATAAAATTCAGTTGCACATGAACCGTTGCATTTTATGCTACCGTTGTGTGTTTACTGCCGATCAAATTACCAATAAACGTGTACATGGCATTTTAAATCGTGGTGACCATTCTGAGATTTCAACTTATATTCAAACAGCAGTTGATAATGATTTCTCTGGAAACGTAATTGACGTTTGCCCTGTTGGAGCGTTAACCGATAGAACTTTCCGTTTTAAGAACCGTGTTTGGTTTACTAAACCAGTTGATGCACACAGAAACTGCTCACACGAGAAATGTAATGGTAAGGTGACGCTTTGGTATAAAGGTGATGATGTTTTACGTGTAACCGCGAGAAAAGACCAGTTTGGCGAAGTAGAAGAATTTATCTGTAACGAATGTCGTTTTGATAAAAAGAAAACTGCTGATTGGACTTTAGAGCATCCAACGCATATCTCAGATACTTCGGTGATTGCATCAAATCACTACGAAACATTTAAACCGCTTCCGGTAATTAAGGAAAACCCAGCATTACAAGAAGCTAATCAACGCGAACTAGAAAGAAGCACTAAAATCTAATGGAAATCGATTTCGTTATAGAGAAGTTTATACTCGTGACCGTACTATTTGCGATTAGTTTGCTAATTGCGATGTACTCTACTTATGCAGAGCGTAAGGTTGCGGCATTTTTACAAGATAGACTTGGACCAGATAGAGCTGGCCCCTTTGGTCTCTTACAACCATTAGCTGATGGTGTAAAGATGTTCATGAAGGAGGAAATTATACCAGCAAATGCTAACAAATGGCTGTTTATGATTGGCCCAGGTTTAGCTATGCTTTGCGCCTGTATTGGTACTGCGGTTATCCCGTGGGGACAAGATATGGTGATTGGCGACAGATTGGTAAAGTTACAAGTAACTGATATCAACGTTGGTTTGTTGTACATTTTTGGCGTAATTTCATTAGGTGTTTACGGCGTGATGATTGGAGGTTGGGCTTCTAACAATAAATATTCCTTGTTAAGTGCTATCCGTGCTGCTTCACAAAACATTAGCTACGAAATTGCAATGGGTTTATCTATCATCGCTTTGCTTTTGGTAACTAACTCGCTTAGCTTAAGAGAAATTGTAGAACAACAACACGAATGGCGTTGGAATGTACTTTATCAGCCTTTAGGCTTTTTAATTTTCATGATTTGTGCTTTTGCAGAAACTAACCGTGCTCCTTTCGACTTGCCGGAGTGTGAGGCAGAGTTAAATGGTGGTTACCACATGGAGTATTCTTCAATGAAATTAGGTTTTTATCTTTTTGCTGAGTACATCAACATGTTTGTTTCATCTACTGTGATGGCAGCATTATATTTTGGAGGTTATAACTATCCAGGAATGGATTACATGGCTACCGTTTTGGGTCCAACTTGGGCGCCGATTTTAGGTACAGTAATCTTCTTCCTTAAAATATTTATGTTCATTTTCTTTTTCATGTGGGTACGATGGACCATCCCTCGTTTCCGTTATGATCAGTTAATGAACTTGGGATGGAAAGGTTTAATTCCTTTAGCTATCGCGAATATCATTGTTACAGGTATTGTTATTGCTATTGTAAATAAATTTTAAGAGACATGGAATCATTAAGCAGTAAGAAAAAAGTATTGGTTTCAAAACCACTTAATTTTGCGGAGAGAATGTATCTTCCGGCAATTGCAGGTGGACTGGCGACTACGATTGGACACTTTTTTAAGAAACCGGCAACGGTAAAATATCCAGAGCAAGAACGTGAGTTCTCTATAAACTGGAGAGGAATGCATTCTTTGAAAAGAGATGAGCAAGGTAGAGAGCGTTGTACCGCCTGTGGTTTGTGCGCTTTATCGTGTCCGGCAGAAGCAATTACCATGATTGCTGCTGAACGCAAAAACGAGGAAAAGCATTTATATCGTGAAGAAAAGTATGCATCGGTTTATGAAATCAACATGCTGCGTTGCATCTTCTGCGGTTTGTGTGAAGAAGCTTGCCCGAAAGAAGCCATCTACTTAGATGGGCCAATTGTACCAGCAGATTACTTACGTAAAGATTTTATTTATGGTAAAGATAAATTGGTAGAAGCTCCTTTGGAGAAATAACCAACATCATACGTCATTGCGAGGAACGAAGCAATCCTAAAGCAATTGATAAATAAACAAATAAGATTGCTTCGTGCCTCGCAATGACGGCAAAATTGAAACAACTAAATAAAAATTAATGGGTACATCAGTATTCTATTTTGTAGCAACATTAAGCGTTTTCTTTGCGCTGATGGTGGTTTTTGCGAAAAATCCCATCCACAGTGTGCTATATCTTATCCTTACGTTCTTTACGTTTACGGTTCACTACGTGTTATTAAATGCACAGTTTTTAGCCGTGGTTAACTTCATTGTGTACATGGGCGCCATCATGGTGCTGTTTCTATTTGTACTGATGTTACTTAACCTCAATAAAGAGAACGAACCTAATAAATCAGCTTTGCTAAAAGTGGTAGGCATTATTGCTGGCGGATGTTTGGCAGTTACTTTAATCGGTTCTTTAAAATCGGTAGCAATTACTAGCCCACTGGTATTAAAAAATCCCGGATTAGGATTGGTAGAAAACTTAGGTAAAGAGCTGTTCGGTAAGTTTATGTTGCCGTTCGAATTATCGTCGCTATTGTTATTAAGTGCGATGGTTGGTGCAGTACTTTTAACCAAAAAGGAGGAAAAAACTAATGGGTAGTATCTTCGAAAATATGCAAGGCGTGCCATTGAACCACTACATTTGGTTCTGTGCATTAATTTTTACTATTGGCGTAGTTGGAGTATTAACGCGTAGAAATGCCATCGTAATTTTTATGTCGGTAGAGTTAATGTTAAACGCAGTGAACTTGCTTTTAGCAGCTTTTTCTGTGCACCATAACGACCCTTCAGGACAAGTGTTCGTATTCTTCATCATGGCTTTGGCAGCGGCAGAAGTAGCCATTGGTTTAAGTATCATTGTGATGGTTTACCGTAACACGCAGTCTATAGATATTAATGTATTAAATCGCCTTAAGTGGTAATTCTAATAAAATAAAATGATAACAAGTTTACTTTGGTTAATTCCAGTTCTTCCGCTTTTAGGCTTCGTGATTAATGGCTTAGGCCGTAATACGTTGAGCAAAGGTGCTGTTGGTTTTATCGGCAGCGGAGTGGTTTTAGCTTCATTTATTCTTAGCGTTTGTTTTTTCTTCGAACTAAGTTCAAGCGTAGAAAAACAATTTACCGTTAACTTCTTCGATTGGATTAGCGTTGGAGATTTGAAAATTCCTTTATCGTTCTTGTATGACCCATTGAGTGCAATTATGCTCTTGATCATCACAGGAATTGGTTTCTTAATCCATATTTACTCTACAGCTTACATGCATGAAGATGCTGGCTTTGGTAAGTTTTTCGCCTATTTAAACCTATTTATCTTCTTCATGTTGATTTTGGTTTTAGGTTCAAACTACATCGTCATGTTTATTGGGTGGGAAGGCGTAGGATTATGTTCATATTTATTAATCGGTTTCTGGTTTACCAACAGCAGTTATGCAAGTGCGGCTAAAAAAGCATTTGTAATGAACCGTATTGGTGATTTGGGTTTCCTGTTAGGGGTGTTTTTAATGTTCCAAGTGTTCGGAAGCTTAGAGTTTGCTAAGGTATTCCCTCAGGCAGCTACCATGTTGCCAGGTAATGATACCATCACTGTAATTGCTATATTATTATTTATCGGTGCTTGTGGTAAATCAGCACAATTGCCGTTGTTTACTTGGTTGCCCGATGCAATGGCTGGACCAACGCCTGTTTCTGCGCTAATTCACGCAGCTACGATGGTAACCGCAGGTATTTACATGATTGCTCGTTCTAGCGTAGTGTTCGATTTAGCGCCTATTGCACAAAACATCATTGCGATTATAGGTGCAGCTACTGCGTTAATTGCAGCATTAATAGCATTAACACAAACGGATATCAAAAAAGTATTGGCTTATTCAACCGTGTCTCAATTGGGATATATGTTCTTAGGCTTAGGCGTTGGTGCTTATACTGGTTCATTCTTCCACGTATTAACGCATGCTTTCTTTAAAGCATTATTATTCTTAGGCGCTGGTGCGGTAATCCACTCGCTACATCATCAGCAAGATATGCGCCACATGGGTGGATTAAAAAGTAAATTGAAGATTACTTTTGCAACGATGATGGTGGGTACCATCGCTATCGCTGGTATTCCTCCGTTTTCAGGTTTCTTTTCTAAAGATGAAATTTTAGCACACGCTTATCAATTCAGTCCAGCATTATGGATAGTTGGGGTCATTACTGCATTTTTAACCGCTTTCTATATGTTCCGTATGATGTTTTTAACTTTCTACGGGAAGTTTAGAGGATCTCATCATACAGAAGAACACCTTCACGAGTCGCCAAAATCAATGACTATTCCGTTGGTGGTATTAGCCATTTTAGCCGCTGTAGGTGGTTTGTTAAATATCCCACATGTATTTGGTGGAAATGAATGGTTGGCACACTGGTTAACAGGAGCAAAGGTTACACAAAACCATCTAGAATTAAGTCATAGTACAGAATTTACGCTAATGGGTGTTTCGGTTCTAGCAGCTGTAGTGGCAATTTTGTTGGCCTACAATAAATATGTGAAGAAAGCAGAAGTACCAGTTGCTGATGAAGCACCTAGAACAGCATTAGAAAAATTGTCTTATCACAAGTTTTATTTGGATGAGATTTACGATACTATCATTAGAAAGCCATTGGATGCTTTTTCAAACTTCTTCTATAAAATTATCGATAACAAAGTAATTGATGGTTTGGTAAACGGCTTAGGCTGGACAGCAAATGAAGGAAGCAAGAATTTAAGACTGTTACAGTCGGGTAACGTTGGTTATTACATCATGATGATGGTTATTGGCGTGATTGCTTTAATGCTATACACATATTTGTCTATCTCTTAATTAATTGGTTCAACTATTATAAATGGAACTTTTAATACTCATATTTCTACCCTTAGTTGGCGCAATTGCTACTGCGATATTTGCCAAGCAAAACACGGCTAAGGTAGCTGCATTGATTTTTTCAATCCTTTCGCTAGCGGTAACCGTTGGTTTATTATGCCAATTTACACCAAATGCAAACATGCAATTTGCGTTGAATTATCCTTGGATTAGCCAACTTGGAATTAACTTCCACGTAGGTATTGATGGAATTAGCATGATTACGGTTTTATTAACCAATGTTTTAATGCCGTTAATTATCCTAGCTAGCTTTAAACATGAATATAAAAACGCCAACGCTTTTTATGCTTTAGTGTTGTTCATGCAAACTGGTTTGTTGTTGGTATTCACAGCTTTAGATGCCTTCTTGTTCTATATTGGGTGGGAAGCAGCTTTAATTCCAATTTACTTCATTTGCGCAATGTGGGGTGGTAAAGACCGTATCAAAGTAAACATGAAGTTCTTTGTATACACCATTGCTGGTTCTTTGTTTATGCTTTTGGGTATCATTTATTTATACCTACAAAACCCTGCTAACAACTTCGAGATAGTAGAATTTTACAAAATAAATTTAGATGCTACACACCAAGGGTGGATTTTCTGGGCTTTCTTCATTGCTTTTGCGATTAAGATGCCGATTTTCCCTTTCCATACTTGGCAGCCAGATACCTATACTACAGCGCCAACTCCGGGAACCATGTTGCTTTCCGGTATCATGTTAAAGATGGGTATTTACGGTGTAATTAGATGGTTGTTGCCAATCGTTCCTCAAGGTGTTCAAGATTGGAGCTGTGTGGTAATGATATTAGCAATTATCGGCGTGGTTTATGCTGCCATTATTGCTTTTATGCAGAAAGATGCAAAACGTCTGGTAGCTTACTCGTCTATCAGTCACGTAGGTTTAATTGCTGCTGGTATTTTCACTTTAAGCCTCCAAGGTTTACAAGGTAGCATGATACAGATGTTAAGTCACGGTATCAACGTGGTAGGTTTATTCTTTGTGTTGGATATAATCAAATCTCGTTTAGATACAAACAAGGTTGATGAATTAGGTGGCTTAGCAAAAGTAGCACCTCAATTGGCAATTACCTTCTTAATCATTTTATTGGGAACAGTAGCCTTACCAGGAACTAACGGATTTATTGGGGAGTTTTTATTGCTGATGAGTGTTTACAATTATAATGCTTGGCTAGGTGCAATAGCAGGTTTAACCATCATTTTCGGAGCAGTTTACATGTTCAGAAGCTACCAAAAAATTATGTTGGGTGAAACGAATGCACTTACTGCAACATTCAAAGATATTAACGGAACGGAGAAAGTGGTGTTGTATACCATTTGTGCTTTGATTATTGTAATTGGTGTATATCCAAAGCCATTATTGCAATTATCAGATGCTTCGGTGCAACACTTATTGGAACAGATTAATCAAAAATTAACAGGGATTAACTAAGCATGAATATTATTATAACCATTGCCGTAACGGCTTTAGTAGTGCTTTACGCAGGATTGTTTAAAGCAAAAAAAGCTTTATTGCCTTTAACCTTGCTTGGGCTTGTCATCTCTTTGGGCTTCGCGGTTTGCTCGTGGGACCAACCAACGGTGCATTTCGGAATGATGCAAATTGATAATTTTGCATTAGCTTTCGGTGGTCTATCCATTGTTGGAACATTTCTGATTTTTCTATTAACGCAACGTTATTTCGCAGAAAACAGTAATAACGTGGCAGAATATTTCACGCTTATTTTATTCTCACTTTGTGGTATCATCATTATGGTTTCTTATAAAAACCTTTCGATGTTATTTATCGGTGTAGAAATTATGTCGGTGTGTTTATACATTTTAGCAGGTATCAGAAAACTGAATTTTGCTTCAAACGAAGCTTCATTAAAATATTTCTTAATGGGAGCTTTCTCAACAGGTTTCTTGTTGTTCGGTATTGCTTTAATTTACGGTGCTACAGGCTCTTTTGATATCGATGTGATTCAAAACGTATTGGTAAATAGCGTAACAAACGTATCGCCTTTATTTTACCCAGGTATTATTTTAATGATGGTTGGTTTGTGCTTTAAAGTTGGTGCAGCTCCTTTCCATTTCTGGACACCAGACGTATACGAAGGAGCTCCTTCATTGATTACGGCTTTCATGTCTACAGTAGTTAAAACTGCTGGTTTTGCGGCTTTCTTAAGACTGTTTGCAGGTGCATTCGAGCCATTGCACGATTTTTGGATGCCAGCTTTAATGGTAATTGTTATCATCACACTTTGCGTAGGAAATATCACGGCATTGTTCCAAAAGAACTTCAAAAGAATGTTGGCTTATTCAAGTATTTCGCATGCTGGGTATCTGTTGTTCTCTCTTATCGTGTTAACCGCAAATTCTGCAAGTAACGTATTGGTGTATGCCGCTGCTTATACTTTCGCGAGTATTGTTGCTTTTGCCATTTTAATCAATGTAAAACAGAAAACTGGTAGTGATGATATAGAAAGTTTCGATGGTTTAGCTAAACGTAATCCGTTAGCGGCATTGGCTTTAACTATTGCTATGCTTTCATTAGCAGGTATTCCGTTAACGGCAGGATTTATCGGTAAATATGTGATGTTCTTAAATGTGTTAGATAACTATCACGTGATATTGGTTGTAATTGCCATTTTAAATGCGCTGGTAGGTTTCTATTATTATTTCAGGGTAATCATAGCGGTTTACTTTAAAGATGGTAAGGAAGTTGAACTAGATACGCCAGTGCAGTACAAGGTAGTATTGGTAGTTTCTACGATAGTAATCTTAGTGTTAGGAGTTTATCCATCACTTATTTTAAACCTGATATAACATAGTGATGTAGAATATTATTTGTAGTTTTACGAATAATCGGAACTATGCAACAATTCTGGAACCATCTACAACATCTCATAGATCCTGAGAAACTGCTTCGCGAAGGTGGTTTCTATTTGGTGGTGTTCGTTATTTTTGCAGAAACAGGTCTATTCTTCGGATTTTTCTTACCAGGAGATTACTTACTTTTCTTAGCAGGAATGTTTGTAGCCACTGGAAAGCTAGATGTAAATATTTACGTTTTAGTTTTCACGCTGATCCTAGCAGCCATCTCAGGAAACTTTACCGGATATTGGTTTGGGAGAAAAACAGGACCGGTGTTACATACCAGAAAAGACACTTTCTTTTTTAAAAAGAAGTTCCTCAAAACAGCAGAAGAATATTATCGCAAGCAAGGTGCTTTCGCCTTAATTATGGGCAGATTTGTGCCAATAGTAAGAACGTTTGCCCCAATTGTTGCCGGCATTATTAGAATGGATTTTAAGAAATTTGTACTCTACAACGTTTCGGGTGCACTTTTATGGATTTGTTCCTTAACTTTGCTAGGTTATTTTTTAGGTAAAAGTTTTTCAAAACAGATTGAAGAATATTTAGGTTATATCATTTTGGGATTTATTTTGATAACAACAATCCCATTAGTGCTTACCTTTGTAAAAAATAAAATAAAGAGTACTAGTAATATAGAAGAAACAGAGGTTAAAAAAGAAGATGATTAAAGAAGACAGCCATCCTTGGCACAGCGTATCTCCGGGCAGCAACTTGCCAGAAACAGTAAATGCGATTATAGAAATCCCTAAAGGGTCAAAAGCAAAATACGAAATAGACAAAGATTCTAACTTAATCAAGTTAGATAGAGTATTGTTCTCCTCTGTAATGTATCCAGCAAATTATGGTTTTATTCCACAAACTTATTGTGACGATAAAGATCCATTAGATATTTTGGTTTTATGTTCGGTAGACGTTTATCCAATGACTATCATTGAGGCTAAAGTTATTGGTGTAATGCACATGATTGATAATGGAGAGCAAGATGATAAAATTATTGCAGTAGCTAAAAATGACCAGTCGGTTAATTATATCAACGACTTGGCAGATTTGCCTCCTCATACCATGAAAGAAATTGTAAAGTTCTTTCAAGATTATAAAGCATTAGAAGAAAAACAGGTAACCATTGAGCATCTTTTGGGCGTTAGGTATGCACATAAAGTAATCAATGAGAGTATAGAACTCTACGATAAAACATTTAGAAACTCTTAATCATGTATCCCGTCAGTATCTCGTTAATAGCGTTTTTTAGTGCATTTGTGTCAGCTCCGGTTTTAGCGCTTGTTGCTAATCCTGGTGCTGAAAGTAGCTCAATTGGTTGGCGCCTTATATTTGCATTATTTTTAGTGTTTTTAAATGGTTTCTTTGTTGCCGCCGAATTTGCAATTGTAAAAGTTCGAGCGTCACAGATAGAAATTAAAGCGAAAACTGGGAGCAGAGTTGGTAAAATGGCCAAAAATATCCTTCATCATTTAGATGGGTATTTAGCCGCAACACAATTGGGTATTACGCTAGCTTCACTTGGATTAGGTGTGGTTGGAGAGAAAGTAATGCACGAAATTATTCATGATTCATTAGCTAATTTTGGTGTTGGCGAAGCATTAATTACCACCATATCTACCATTCTTGCATTTTCAATCATTACGGTAATGCATATTGTTTTTGGTGAGCTTGCGCCTAAATCTTTAGCTATTCAACGTCCGGTAGCAACAACGCTATTTGTAGCCATACCACTTCAAGGTTTTTACATTTTATTTAGACCAGCAATTTGGTTGTTGAACGGCTTGGCCATGATTATTCTAAAGCCTTTTGGTATTGATACCAGCGCTGGCCACGAATCGTTACATAGTAACGAAGAGTTACAATATTTGTTAGACCAAGGTAAGGAAAGCGGTGCCTTGGAAGACAACGAGCACGAGTTGATTAAAAATGTATTTGATTTTAATGAGCGTGTGGTTAAAAATATCATGGTGCCGCGTACCAAAATTTCTGGTATAGAGTTAGGTACTAGCAAAGATGATGTGGTAGAGAAAATTATCTCTGAGGGATACTCTCGTATGCCAGTTTACGATGAGGTAATCGATAAAATTATTGGTATTATACACGCCAAAGACGTATTGCCGCTATTGGCCAGTAAGAAGGAGTGGAGCTTATCTGATATCATCAGAAAACCTTATTTCGTTCCAGAGACCAAGAAAATCAATGACTTGTTAAGCGAGTTGCAACAAAAACGCATTCAAATTGCAATCGTTTTAGATGAATTTGGCGGTACAGCTGGTATGGTTACGTTGGAAGATATTGTGGAAGAAATTGTAGGCGAAATACAAGATGAGTACGATGAGGAGAAACCTACGGTAGAAAAAATTTCAGATACGGAATTTGTAGTGAATGCTTATGCAACTGTTTACGATGTTAACGAGCATTTGCCACACGATTTGCCAGAAGACGAAGATTTTGATACGGTTGGCGGCTTGGTTTCTCACGCTTTCGGTAAGATACCAGAAGTAGGAGATAGCGAAGAGTGCTACGGCTATTTATTTACCATTCTTAAAAAGACGGAGCAAAATATTGAAACGGTAAAACTAGAAATCGTCATCAATAAAAGCGATATGGTGGACCTACATTAAGTAGCCGCTATTAAGTTAATTCTATTTTAGCCAGATTTTAGAATGAATGCATTTTTACTTTTGAATTTTTACCTTTAACTTAAAAAATGCATTTATTCTATACTCCAGATATTAATTCTAATACTTACACGCTGAGCGAGGAAGAAAGTAACCATTGCAATAAGGTTTTACGCTTAAAGCAAGGCGATATAGTGCATTTAATTGACGGTGTTGGAGGTTTGTACACTGCTGAAATTGCAGAGGTAAGTAAGAAGGCGGTTCGTTTAAATGTTCAAGATAAGCAGAGCGAATACGGGAAAAGAAATCACTATTTGCATATCGCCATTGCGCCTACCAAAAATATTGATAGGCTAGAATGGTTTTTAGAAAAAGCCACAGAGATTGGTATTGATGAAATCACACCGGTTATTTGCGAACGTTCAGAACGGAAAATAGTAAAGGAAGAACGTTTGGAAAAGGTAGTAACATCAGCAGTTAAGCAATCTTTAACGGCTTATCACCCTAAATTAAATAATGCAATTGCCTTAAAAGACTTTCTAAAAAATGCTGAAGTTGAGCACAAATTAATTGCGCATTGCATTGAAAACGAAGAAAGAAAGTCTATAAAGGATATCATAGAACCTCATCAAAAATACCTTATTTTAATTGGCCCAGAGGGCGATTTTACCCCAAAAGAAATAGAATTAGCTTTGCAAAGCGGATATAAACCAGTAACTTTAGGTGATACCCGTCTACGTACAGAAACTGCTGGCTTGGCGGCTTGTTTTGAAGTTAATTTTATTAATAGGGATTAGAGTTGTCAGTTACCACTTATCACTTATCAGTTAAAAAAATAGCGAAGGCTATACTGCTTTTGGCTTTAGTCTTTAGCCTTTCTGCTTTTTCCTTTCCGCCTACTTACAAAATAGGTAAACTTAAATATGCAGGTGGCGGCGATTGGTACGCTAACAGAACTGCTTTACCTAACTTAATTGCTTTTTGTAATAAAAATATTTCTACCAATTTCGCTGTAGATGAAGGTATAGTTGAGGTTGGTAGCGCAGAGTTGTATAATTACCCATTTGTGTATATGACCGGGCATGGAAACGTCACTTTCAATGCGCAGGAGATTGCTAATCTGAGGAAGTACCTAATTGGGGGAGGTTTTTTGCATATCGATGATAATTACGGCTTAGATAAGTTCATTCGTCCTCAAATGAAGAAGGTTTTTCCAGAATTAGATTTCGTTGAACTACCAGCCAATCATAAAATCTATCATCAAAAGTATAAGTTTGCTAACGGACTGCCAAAAATCCACGAACATGACAATAAACGGCCCCAGGGTTTTGCCTTAATTTACAAAGGAAGAGTTGTTTGTTATTACTCTTATGAATGCGATTTAGGCAATGGCTGGGAAGATTTTGGTACTTACCCTTCAGATACGCAAGAAAGTAGAAATACGGCGCTTAAAATGGGCGCAAATTTGGTGCAGTATGCTTTAACTAATTAAGCTTATGAACAAAGTAACGGTCAACGACCATTATCAATTTGATGTGGATGTTGTAAAAGAGGTTTTACAGGTAAATGGAAGTAACATCAATCTAGATATACTAAGGCTGAATGAACAATCTAGTCATGTCATTCACCAGCATAAATCCTATAATATAGAAGTAGTTGATTTTGATAAAGATGAGAAACTAGCGAGTATTAAAGTGAATGGAAGTGTTTATAAGGTTCAGGTGACTTCGCAACTAGATTTGTTGCTAAAGCAATTAGGGATGGATAACTTGGCGAGCAAAAAAATAGCACAGTTAAAAGCGCCCATGCCTGGTTTAGTATTGAATATCTTAGTGAAAGAAGGTGACGAAGTAAAGAAAGGCGATAGTTTGGTGGTTTTAGAAGCAATGAAAATGGAGAACATCATTAAATCTCCTGCCGATGTGGTTATAAAGAAAGTGGAAGTAAGTCAGGGTGATAAAATTGAAAAAAATACGGTATTGATCCAATTCGGATAATTTGAAATCAGCTATAAAAGAAAAGGTCCCGAAATTTTTCGGGACCTTTTCTTTTATCATTTAACCTAAGGTTATTTAACCTTAAATGGTTTAGTGGGTTTGTTTCTGAACTGCGCTTTTCCAGCAGATTTTACTTCCGAAGCACCTAACATTGTCATTGCACAACGGAAACCAACATCTGCTGTAGACTCATCTTCTTGCATAAATCTTCTAGCAGCTGGATTTAACCACATCGCTTGGTCGTTCCAAGAACCGCCTTTAAAAACTCTAGATTTATCGTTAACCAAAGTAATTACACCATACAGATTGGTTTGTTCATCTCTGTAGCCTCTCTGGTCGGCTCTGTAAGTAGAGTCTGGTAGCGTGCCTGCTTGTAGTTGTGCCCAAGTTTGCTTAACACCTGTTTTGGCAGCGGTCATTACTGGTGTTCCTCTGCTATCTTTTTTAAGTTCACTAGTTTTAGCATCCCTGTCTTTGTCTTGGTATTCGTTACCCCTAAACGGATTTAAGCCTTCAGTTGCTTCAAATGTACCAGGACGATAAACATCGGCAACCCATTCGCTTACGTTACCAGCCATGTTGTATAAACCAAAATCGTTAGGTACAAAGCTTTTTACCGATGAAGTGATACTTCCTTTATCGTTTAATGAACCACCAACACCCATATAATCGCCTTTACCACGTTTAAAGTTGGCCAAGATCATACCTCTTGTAGATTTTCTAGGTGAAGTGATACCTAATCCGTTCCAAGGGTAAATTTTCTTTTCGTTGATGTTGGCATATTGTGTATTGCCAATTAAGCCTAAAGCAGCATATTCCCATTCAGCTTCTGTAGGCAAACGGTAAGGTTGGAAAATCTCTCCATCCTCTAATCTTACATTTCTTTGTGCTTTACCTTTGCTGCCTGGAGCATTAGCGCCAGCGCTTAAATCAAGAGGAGCTTTTTTGCCAACGTCCTTGATCTGGCCGTTTAAATAAATTTCTGTGTTAAATGGTGTGCTTGAACCTGACGCAGCAGTTGTTGTAGTAGTGGTAGCTGCACCTTTACCAGCAGGTTTACCTAAATCCTTGAAAGTGGTCATGATGCCTTTTTCTCTCAAGATAAATTCATTTACCCTATCTGTACGCCATTCGCAATATTCTGCCGCTTGTGTCCAAGTAACACCCACAACAGGGTAATCTTGATAAGCTGGATGTCTTAAATAGTTATTTACGTAAGGTTCGTTATAAGACAAAGGTCTTCTCCAAACTAAAGTGTCTGGTAGAGAACTGTAATAATATTCAGCGTTTTCTGTGCTAGCACCTGGAGGGAAGTTAGTTTTAATCCAGTGTAGGTATTCTAGCCAATCTGTATTAGAAACTTCGGTTTCATCCATGTAGAATGAACTTACGGTTACCTGTCTTTTGTAATTGTAACTACTTAAATCTTGACCAGGAACCTCAACGGCGCTACCGCCCATGATAAATTCACCGCCTTCAATTTCGATTAATCCTGGTCCAGGACCTCTTTTGTAGCCTTTCTTTACCTCGAAGCCACCGTTTTCTTTCTTGTTATAAGCGTAGCCTGTTTTTTCCGAAACAGCACTTCCTCCTTTTTTAGAGCCGCCACAAGAGCTTAATGCCACAGTACCAAATAAAGAGACTAAGGCGTATAAGTAAAATCTATTCATATTTGCAAATTGCACTTTAGGTGTTAAAACTACACAAAAAAAG
>Ga0256901_1000312_pt1 | contig 28789 bp, 24 predicted proteins | sample MC6MC0689MT_FD_190200 | JGI IMG/M metagenome (GOLD analysis project Ga0256901, IMG submission 190200) | Metatranscriptome of enriched soil aggregate microbial communities from Iowa State University, Ames, United States - MC6-MC0689-MT... | ecosystem: Environmental > Terrestrial > Soil >... | reverse complement strand
TGTTAAATGACGGAAAGCACAATGGCGCGGTGGCGAAGGTGAGGTTGAAGCGAACTCTGTGTCCGGAGCCGTGCTGTGGTGGCGGTTGCGAACTTCCGTGTGGAGCAGGGGCGCTCGGATTGCGCATTGTCTGCTGGAAAGAACGGGCGACCGCGACAGGCAAACCTGTTCGCTCGGAGACCCGGACCGAAACTGAAGCGCCCTGCTTCAGGTTCAGGTCCCTGTTGAATTGCCGCGCGGAAGGGTGGCAGTAAAACCGGCAGCGGCCTGTCGCTCAAAACCCCTTTTCCTGTTTCTCTCATTTTCTGAACGCCGGATCTGTCCGGTCATGTAAAACCAGCACGTCGCTATCCAGTGCATTCTCCCGCCATCTATGTGCACCATGTTTCGCCGCCCAGCCTGATCTGTCAGTTGCGGTGGAACGGCTGTCCGGAATTGCAGGCGGCCACATCAGTGCCCAGTGAGCCTTTTTCTCTTTGGCTCATTGAATTATCGGCTCCTGCGGCGAGCCAGCAGGCAGGGTAGCCGCCATCCTGTTTGACGATACATCCTTTGCACTTCCCCTAAGGGCGCTGCCTCCCACCACGCATCCATCAGAAAACCGCCACACTCATTCGCGGCGCAATCCAGACATCGGGGAGGTGGGACCGTGTTGGCTGCCATCGCAAATCTCTGAGAGGCGATAAGCTCCGGTCCAGGTTGATGCAGGCTCTCGCAGCTCAGACATCGGCTCCGTCTGGTGCGCAGCGGAGGCTGGTCTTGCTCCTGTTCCGGATTGCGCGGGGGAGGGGCAGGTTCTGCGTCGTGGGATTGCCGGGCAGATGACTGACAGGCAGGAGCCGTTCTGCTGCGACGCAAAGCGGACATCGACGCTGCGGCCTGCGATGTCGGGTGCTCTGATGCAGAATTGCGCTGACGTTCATTCTCCCATCGTTATACTCCGGGCGAGTGCATCGCCCCTGTTCTTCTGATCAGGCTTTGCCAGCGAGGGAAACGTGGATAGGTCACAGTGGAATGTACAATAAAATGCGTTTCCAAATGTATGGTTGCATACGTAAAAAAGAGCAGAGGAAAACGGCCGCAGGGCGCAGGCAACAAAACGGCGTGATATAGTTGCCTGTTTTTATTGTGAATGCCAGCCAGAGGGCTTCTGAGGCTGAAGTTAGCGGCAGAGTCACTCCGACCAGCGCATGGCATTTCGATTTCTCCCGAAAGGACATTGCGCACACGACGTTAGCGCACGATGCTGCGATTTCAGTGACCCTACGGCCCATCAATCGCTGCAAGCCCGCACGAACGGCTTTTTATAGCCCTCTCGCTCCACGTATCGCACAAGAGACGACCGCCGCGATAAAAGCGGTGCGGCAGCATGAGCTTCACCCCCAGGTCTGGTGGTCTGTTAAGCAAGCGCGGTCTTGACCCCGTAGCATAATCTGAAATACTGAACCTGCCTGGTCAGTTGTCCTGATTTGTGCTTGTCGCCATGCAGTCAGCTATGCGGACCGGTTATTGCCTGCCATTTGTGTGACACGGAATGCTGAATCAATTTCCTCGCTGCAATGGTGGGTTATAGTTAATGTCGCGGTAACTAAATTTATCGCCGTATTTGGTTTAGTCTGGCGATTTTATTAAACGATTTCAATAAATCTTTTGCCCACGCTTTTTTGTGTTCGCCGGGTAACCGGGAGCAAGGCATAGCCGGAGCGTCATGGGTAAGCAACCGTTCGGCCCAAAGACTTTCGCAGGCAGAGTGTGCAACGCGATATGGCCTGTCTGCTGCACGCATCCAGGCAGGGATCGGGAACAAAAACGCCGCGCGCCGGATCGTTCAGCGATCTGCGCTGAAGGATTATCGAAAGTGCTCCCGAAACGCTTGCGCACGCGACCAGCGCATGTGCAATCCTCCATCAGGGCGCAAGGCCTCGCGTATTCGGGTCGATATCGCTTATGGAGAAAGAATGGCCGGGCTTAAATCACGCCCAATTGTCTTTTGTCGCAGCAAAGGGCGGGAGAGGGTGCCTCACCTTTGGGCAATGCGCAGCGTGGCGCCCCGGCCCGACCAGTGATGAAGGCTGGTATGCAGGACTGTGCCGCTACAGGACTATTGCTCCTGCATGGAGCGCGTTTTACCTGCTGACCGGTGAGGATGATCAAAAACTCAATGCTGCCGACTGGCCTGAACTGCCGGCAATAACACCGGAAATACAGCACTTCCTCTTCTATCTCCGTGATAACACCTTCGAGTATCTTGCCGCTGGCTGGCGATTTCACCGGGCTCTGACCGGGAAGGCGATAGAGAGTGGATCAGATCACTGAACATTGTATCGATGACGCGGTGCCATCCCCGCCCGGCGTGTATCTGCCGGTATCTATGAATATCAGCTTGTGCTGGGTGGCGTCTCCGCCGGGACCGAAAACAACTGGTATCTGCGCAATAATTTCCAGGGCATCGATGCGAGCAATCCGGATCTTCTTCCGGATTGGCTGCTGCCTGGTGATGGTGATGAGGACGGAGATGGTGGCACCGGAGGTGGAACAGGTGGCGGCACCGGAGGTGGAACGGGTGGCGGCGGTGATGGCAGCGTCACACTTGTTCGCCCCGAAGTGCCAATCCTGAGCGCAACGCCGACAGTGGTTCGCGGTCTGCTGCGCGTCGCTCTCGGCACATTCCACGAGCGGCACGGAGAACAATCCTGGTTTGGTGACGAAGCAAACAAGCACATCATATGGGCACGCATGTTCGGCGATCAGTATCGCCAGAACCTGAGCACATTTGCCGATCAGCGGTATAAGGGTAACCAGTGGGGCATGCAGTTCGGCGTGCCGGTCTATCGTGCCGAGCATGATAATGGTCAGCTCGATACCGTCGGCCTCGTGGCCAGCTATGCACGTGGCTGGGGCGACATACGCGCCAGAAATATCTACGGCAATAGTGTCGGGATCGGTAACATCGATGTCGATGCCTACAGTTTCGGTGCCTACTGGACCCATACCTGGGAAGACGAGGCCTGTATTGACGCCATCGTCACGCATTCCTGGCTCAGCATCGATACGGAATCTGTCGCGGATTACAGTTCCAGCTTCCATGGCAAGGAATGGACGGCGTCCCTGGAAGCTGGCAGGAAATTCTCCATTACCGACAAATGGGTGATCGAACCGCAGGCGCAGATTTACTGGCAGTACCAGAATTTCGACGATACCAGCGATCCGGGCGGTTCGATCCGCTTTGACAACAAGGACTCATGGACCGGTCGTGTTGGTGCGCGCCTGCAAGGCAATTACATGATCAGCGAACGGCCGTTCAATCCATTCGTTCTGACCAATATATGGCACCAGTTCAGGGCAAGCGATACGATTTACTTCAACAACGATTCAGTGCATCCGTCCTGGGAGGAAACCAGCCTGGAACTCGGTGCCGGGTTCACGACCAGAGTTACCGACAATACCTCGCTCTATGCCAACGCTTCCTACGAGTTCAATCTTGGCGGGGAGCGCCTCAGGGTCCTTTCCGGCCGAATTGGCGCGCGTGTGGCCTGGTAGGGAGCCGAACCTTTGGGTTTGAACGCAGAATTATGATCGCGTTCAGTGTTAATCAGCAAGAAGCTGTCGTGCCAGGCTTCATTTATGGCGGCCAGAATTGCCAGGAAGCTCTGTTTGCCTGTCGACAGCAGAGCCGTTTTGCTGGTTGTTACTTTCAATCTGCAACCTGCCACCAGTTGATCCCTGGAAATCGGCCGGCGCCGCTCGCTCCGGGCGATTTCCTCAAGTGACTGTCGCGAGGTTCGACCGTCCTGCCAGGTATACGCAACGCATGCTCCGCCCACGCCCGCAGGGGGATGCGAACTGGCGGCTTGCGATACACACCAAACAGCAAGCCGCCATGCGCTGACCGCCCATAATGCCTGTGCCGGGCGCGCCTGGGATCGCTGGCAGTCTGCCCGTAACAGGGCGTTTGCTAAACGCGTTTGCATTCGACACAAACCGGGGCGGTCCTGGAAACGCCTGATGGCTGCATCAGGCTATTGCCTCTTTTGCCTGACGCAGAGCCGGGACCTGGAGCACCGTGAACACTGCGACAGCCAGCGCCTGTGCGGCGACAAAGATGACACCGGACATGTTCGGCTTCACCACCCCGGCAACGAGGATGACGAAACTGGCACCCACCCACGCCGCGTTCAGCAGCACGATATCGAAAAACACGATGCGCGAAGCGTTCTCGCGCCGTGCCACCATAAAAAGCAACGCCACGAAGGGTAACAGCATCACGCCGGACCAGAACAGCAACGGGACTGGCAAGGCGAGGAACGGTCCAAGCGCTTCCGCGCCCGCTGCCATCAGCAGGGCGGCTCCGCCGGAAACCGCAGCGTCGAGCCGAAGCGTCGTCTTCAGAAAGGGGGTCATTGCAATGGTCATGATCGTTCTCCGTTGGCTGAAACTCCGGCAGGCTGCTCCAAAGCAGCACCGGCCGGATGGGAGGAAAGATGACCGCAAACGCAACCTTTGGCGATTACGTGCCGGGTAATAGGAAATCAGAGCTTCGGCGTATAAGTTTCGATAATCGACACCCCAGCCGGAGAAGCGACCATGACCATCATGCAAACGGGCGCGGGCGCGCTGATAAGGGAATGGCGACAACGCCGTCACATGAGCCAGCTCCGCCTTGCACTGGAGGCTGAGATTTCACAACGCCATCTCAGTTTCGTGGAAAGCGGTCGCTCCGCACCCTCACGCGAGATGGTGCTCCGGCTGGCCGACCAGCTCTCGGTACCGTTGCGCCAGCGCAACCGGATGCTGGTGGCGGCCGGGTTCGCGCCGATCTACGGCGAACGCGCCCTGGACGACCCGGCGCTCGGGCCCGCGCTCAGGGCGGTTGAGATGGTGCTGAAGGGGCATGAGCCCTATCCGGCGATCGCCATTGACAAGGGCTGGAACATGGTGCTGGCGAACGCCGCGATCGCGCCGTTCCTCGATGACGTAGAGGAGCCCGCGCTGCTGGTCCCTCCGGTCAACGTGCTGCGGCTGAGCCTGCATCCAAAAGGGCTGGCGCCACGCATCGCCAACCTCGACGAATGGCGTACACATCTGATCGAGCGCCTGAGAATGCAGATCGACGCAACGGCGGATCCCGCACTGGAAGCCCTTGAGAAGGAGCTTTCCGCCTATCCCGGGCGGCCGCGTGCCAACAGCAGGCCTTACGATGCGGCCGCTAACATCGCCGTACCGCTGCGGCTCATGATCGACGGCACGTTACTATCCTTCATCAGCACCGTCACTGTGTTCGGTACACCACTCGACGCCACACTTTCCGAACTGGCGATCGAATCCTTCTTTCCGGCGGATGCTAAGACCGGGGAGGCCTTGCGCCGGTTGACCGCAAGGTCGTAATCGCGACCGAAGCATGTGGCTTTAAGGACGATGGACTCCGATCACAGGGTGCATGCCTGGGCGATCGACAGGCTGTTTTCGTAGAGACGGTGGCGGGTGATCCGCCCCTCCACGACAGTAAGATGAAGCGCGAACGGTCCATCGAAAGATTTTTCCGTCGCCCGCACGGTTCCTGAGATATGTCCCATCAAAACAGCGTCGCTGCCATCGACCAGAAACGTGTCGATCGAGGCACGCGCATGCCCGGGCACCGTATACTCCATCAATTCTGTGAACTGGGCTGCACATTCGGCAGCGGTTGACCGCGTACGAATCCACGGAACGACCGGATTTTGGGCGAGCTGCCAGTCAACCTCATCGGCGAACAGCGCAACCAGCCGTTCGGTATCTCCGGCCATCCTGGCGGCAAGAAATTCCTGCACCACGGCCCGCGTAGCGTCAGCGACCGAATTCACTCCAGCGGCTGCAGGATCAATGTGGCTCGATGTGACGGACATCATGGTCTCCTTTGCCTGGGCGCAATCGCTGCGAGTGCACCCCGTGGATGGGATACTGCCAAAACAAAAGCAGGCGATCGATTACTCTGGAGGTAATAACGCGCTGGGATGAGCCATGACGACAGGTCAGTTTCAAGGTCTGCTTTAAGAACCGTCACTTCCGCCCATGAACGGCTGACACCAGGATCGGAAACGGTCACTGAATTCGCCTTATTCTTCGTTGCAGACAATTTAGCGAACGCCTTTCAAAATATGCCGATCCGGTTTCTGCTTGCCGTAATGAGCCCAAAGGTTTTCGTAACCTGTGTGAGGAGTTGCGGCACTCCACTCAAATCCGCTGGTCGGTGCCATCTGCCATGCTTTGCTTCCTGAGCGGGGCAGATTTTTTCGTCTGTGCCCGTCCTTTGTGTATCGGCAACTCTGCGCGAGCCGCCGCCTTCGTTTATCTCTTCGCCGTCTTTTCAGCGAACGCGCTCTTTTGTTGAGCGCTGCATGGAGAAGAGGAGAAAAACAGCGGAAAGTTGCCCGGTCTGAGATGTTCACCCAGAAAAGTCAGTTGGCTGCGAAAAAAAGGTTCAAACGAAAAAACTGGTGCTTGAGTTTTACAGAAAGAGCGTCTAAGTGACCTCAGCATGTTGGGGCGTAGCCAAGCGGTAAGGCACCGGTTTTTGGTACCGGCATTCCCTGGTTCGAATCCAGGCGCCCCAGCCAGCTCGTTGCTGCTCGCATCATACCTCTGATGCATTCGCACGCTGAAATGAGCAAAGAGGCCTCCCTGGTTGTGAGACGTCGATAATTACCATATCGACACCCCCCACGTAAAATGCATCTGCTTTAAATAATTTGATCTGAAGAAATCTTTGAATTACCGGGGCTGAGGTGCATTGCTGCCTTGCCGCACCTGCTAACGTTGCGGCCGAAGACCACTAATACCCTGCTTTTTAGCCTGCTGGGTTAAAGGCACATCCGCGAAGCGGAGGGTGACGGGGCTGCACGGTGGCTCGAGAAGGCGTCTGTCATGGCGATTGCACGGGAACACCTGAAGGCGAATATGCTCCTTCGTTCCCTTAGCATCAATCTCGATGAAATGGTTGCTGTAATGGCGGCCACCGGGTTAGGGGCTCTGCTTGAGAGACGACCAGAGGCAGAATTCCCCTCGTTGATCACTGTCTACCAATATGAGTATATCGCGAGGGCCTTTGGCCTGAAGAACGATCCATCATACGTCGATGATCCAGATTTTCTGGAGCTGTGGCAGCAGGTGAGATCCGCTGGGGCAATATGCCCCCATACCCCCAGTTGCCATCGAAGCTGCCGGTTGACGGTCAGCGTGTGTCAGATCCCACTAACAGGATAGCATTTTTCGTCTGGCTTGATTCAGGCCATCGGGTCTCGACCTTCGAGGGAAGTCGTCAGGCGCTGGCTCTTAGAACAAACCTATTGTCAGCGACCAGTGCCGACCGATCTGTCGTTTCCCTCAAGGATGCGCTCGCGTCGTTGATTAAAGATACGCCCGGCAGACAGTAAAACCGAATTCAAAACAAATAAAGGGCGGGAAATTCCCGCCCTTTATTTGTGAACTTTTCGATGTCGGAACCATCAAATACAGAGTTTTGTCACCTTGACTCGCACCCTACAAGCGTCCGATCCCTGTCCGGCCGAAGCCTGGACCTACATTTTTATCCAGCCAGGGGCGTAAGTCGGGCTGCAAAGCTGGCCTAAACCAACCTCAACCACATAAGTAAGGAATCTATTCCCCTATGTCAAGACGACCGGACACGACGATGTTTGAGCCCGATCTCAATCCTTGCCTGCTTAGTGTTTTTCACGAAAGAGATAGGCTGTACAGGGCTGAATGCAGATACCACGATTACTTCTGCAACGCCAGCATTGCGAAGCATCCCGGCCAGGCACTCTGAAGATCGACCACTACCAATCGTATCCTCGACCACTAGCACTCGCGCTCCAGCAATATCCGCAGGCATGGCCGCAGTTCTAATGAGTCGAAACGGATTAACATGCTTGCGGAGGTCCATCGGCAGGTCCTTCATCCGGAATGGTTCTTTCAGCGCAAACTTACCGAAGCGATTGATCTCGTTAATGACCCTGGACATGATTTTCCAATCATCGCTCCCCACTTTCGCGGATGCTTTGCGACGCATACAGTCCGCCAGGACGTCCTGGTAACTCTGCTTTTCGAAGACATCCAGTATAGCGCATTCCCGCGCACCCATGATGCGATGAAGCCGGAATGCCAGGAAACGTGACAACTGCGACGCCGATGGCGTGTAGAAAATGTAAGGTACCGGCCCGAATTTTCGTACGCGGTCACTGATTGCGGTAAAGTTGATCGTCAACTCTTTGTGCAAAAGCTGACAAGATTCGACGTCGATTCGAAAATCTTTAAGACCCTTGATCGCATACACGAGAGGGTTCCCATCGGAACCGAATTCGCGATTACCGCCAATGCGGACAAAGGCCGAGTGAAGGAAGTATCCGTTGCGCTTTTCGAAAAACGGCAATTTGTGAGATTTTGTGACAATATCTCTCTGGTGATCGTTGGTCACCTTAACAGTGACCGTTTGATCCTCATTTTGAATACAATCAATGCCCATCTTGTAAGCTCAAAATCAACTGTTTATCAAATGAATGGACGTCTGAAATTAAACACCGCCTTCAAGTCCTCCCTATGTAAGTCACCTTATGGCTTTGTAGAAGCCTAATTTTGTGGAGTCGCCAGATTGCGGCCGCCTTTTCGCGCACGGAATGAAATCAGGAACCTCGATGTGGAATCGTCGATTCCAACTGACTTGGGATAAATCGATTAACTGCCGGTACTCTCGGCTGCGTTCCGAGGCAGGCGATGGAGTTTCTTTTTCGATTGCGCGACACCATCCACAGCGATCTGCTGATCTCTTTGGTCAACATCAATACCGACTTTGTTGCGCCTCTGGATAAGAAGACCAGCCTGAGCAATGGCGTTCTTAGACTGGCCGCGAGACGCCATCTTGTAGAGATGGCGGACGTCTACCGATACTCCCCAGCCATTTATATCGCCGGTCAACTGAGCTTGCTGCAGGTTTAAGACTTCCACTCCTGTGCCCAGAGAGAGAATGCGAATGTTTTCCAGCGGGACATCGTAGCACGCGACCACATCGACAAGCTTGCTCATAACGGGGTTGCTGGCCCAGACCATGCCATCGATCATAATATGTCTGCTGTTATCGACTACTGAACGCTCGCTGAAAACACATCGGTAACAGCCATCCCGCTCTGATTTCTCGCCCTGCGCGCCTTACAGACAATTATCTGGTGGAAAACGAAAGCCGGGCAGAACTCAAAACCGGCATGGTGCAGTGGAATCCCAATCGATCAGTGTTCTGAGAATTGTGTGGCAGCGACTGCAAACTTTATGAGCGCGATCGGAAGCGATGCTCAGCTGTCTTTGTGCCTGAAAAGGCCACTGACCTGCAATCCCCTGCACCAGGCCGCGCGCCGTCCCTGACGCGGCATTGCGCTGGTTCACTCCGGATAACCCCGACGGCTTCTGACGGTTTTCAGGGATGGAGGCCGGTATCATCGAACGACGGGGCCGCAAAACGGCCTTATTCCGCGGCAACCACGCAGTTGACTTAGTGGCTATGTTTCTTCAACAAGACATAACATACAGGTATAATTTATGCGAGAAAGTGGCAGTCGTGAAGAATCGAAGATTGGCCAGATTAAAATCATGAGTACCGATATTTCTACTGCAGGCATTCCTCATGAACCCGCAATTGCCGAGCCAACCAAAGGCGCGGCGGTCGCTATTCGTGATATCACAGAAGCGCTGTCGAAATACCGGCTGGCGCTCATTTTCGGATGGCAGGATGTCGCTCAGCGCTATCGCCGCTCCCGCGTCGGTGCATTCTGGCTTACCCTGAACATGGCCGTGTTTATTGCGGCACTCGGCCTGATTTTCGGAACGCTTTTCCAAAGCGAAATGCGTGAGTTTTTGCCCTATCTCTGCGCCGGTGTGATTACCTGGGGCTTTATCTCAACCTGTCTGGCGGAAGGGTGTACAACCTTTACATCCTCAGACGGGATTATTCTTCAGGTCAGAATGCCGCTTTTCACCCACGTTATGCGCGCGGTGTGGAGAAACGTCATAATTTTTGCCCATAATATCGTGATATTTCCGATTCTTCTGCTGATTTTGGGCAAGATGATCAGTCTGAATGCGCTATGGGCAATTCCCGGTTTTATTCTGCTCTGTCTGAATATGGCCTGGATGATGCTGATCCTCGCAGTGGTTTGTGCCCGGTTTCGGGATATGACGCAGGTGGTCACCAATATTCTGCAGGTTCTGTTCTATGCCACCCCGATCATGTGGATGGTCAAGATCCTGCCGGACCACGTTTCCCGGGCCTTTATCGACCTGAACCCGTTTTACCACTTTATTGAACTTGTACGGGCGCCGCTCTTTGGCTCTCCCCCTTCCATGCTCGACTGGACGTTCGGTTTTGCCTGCGCAATCGTGGGTTGGGTTGTGGCAATTCTGTTCTTCGGGCGCTATCGCTGGCGCGTAGCGTATTGGTTATAAAATATGAGTTTAATTCAGCTTCAGAACGTCAGCGTCGAGTTTCCGATCTATAACTCAACCAGCCGTTCGCTTAAAAACCGCGTTCTCAGCATCGCAACAGGCGGAAAAATCGAGCGGCGCAGCGACCGTCTGGTGATTGTGCGCGGTCTCGACGACGTTTCGATGACATTCCGCGATGGCGATCGGGTTGGCCTGATTGGCCATAACGGATCAGGTAAAACCACGCTGCTGCGCGTGCTCTCGGGCATTTACACACCGACCCATGGCAGCTCGGTAATCAATGGTCACTGCGTGTCGCTGATCAATATCAATCTCGGCATTGATCCGGATGCGACGGGACGCGAGAATATCCGCCTGCGCTCCGCGATGATGGGCATGTCGCCGGACGAAATCGCCGAAAAGTTCGAGCAGATCGCGGAGTTTTCCGGCCTGGGCGAATTTCTGGATGTGCCGTTCCGCACCTATTCATCCGGGATGCAGTTACGGCTGGCCTTTGCAACCTCGACCGCTGTCCGCCCTGAAATCCTGATCATGGATGAATGGCTTTCAACCGGCGACGAGGATTTCAAGGAACGCGCCAATGCCCGCATGCGCGAACTTGTCGATTCAACCAAAATACTCGTTCTCGCAAGCCATTCCAAAGAACTGATGCAAAAGAACTGCAACAGGGTAATCTGGCTTGAACATGGACGTGTTAAGATGGACGGTTCCCCCGATGACGTGCTGGGAGCCTATTTTGGCGCATAAAAGAAACAGATCTGGCCTCTCAGGCCATCACGCCCGATAACCGGCTGGTGGCCCGATGTTAACACCGGATTGTTTCGCGCATGCAATCCGGCGATTTTCCCGCTGCTAATCCGAGGTATTCAACTTCTATGCCAAAAATCGCCAGCCGTTTGAGACAGATGACCAATGCACTGCGCTATCTCGCCCGCGGTGACATCTCCGGTCTGCTGAAGCGTGTTAAATGGTATGGCCGTGAGTACTCTCATGTAAAACTGCGCCGCCGGCTTGCAAACGGCAACGGAACTGTCTGGGGTATTCTCTGCACCCCGCATACCCTGTTTATCGCGCGCGCAATCGCAGATCGTCTGGCATTCCATGGAATCGAGAGTGAAATCGTAACCGGCGCGGTTAAACGCTTCGATCACGATTTTTATGTCGTCCTGTGCGCGCAGATGTTCAAACACCTCCCGCCAGCAAACAAGCGGGTCATCTTTCAGCTCGAGCAATCGGTCAGTTCGCGCTGGTTCACGCCCGATTATATGAAGACACTTTCAGGCTCTATGGGCGTGCTCGAATATTCTCTGACCAATATCGATTTTCTGGCTCGCAACGGACTGAAATATCCCAGCGTCCACTATCTGCCTGTCGGCTGTTCTGCAAACGAACCCGCCGCGAAAAAGCCCATCACAAAAAAATACGATTTCATTTTCTACGGCGATAGTCTTAGCAGTGAGAGACGCCGCAAATTTCTCGAGGCACTTGAGGAAAAATACAGCGTCAGAATATGCAATGATCTGTTTGGTGATGAACTTTACACAGCCATTCGCGAAGCCAGAGCCGTTATCAATATTCATTATTATGAAGGCGCTTTGCTGGAAATGCCCCGCCTTTGCGAGTGTCTTTCCCTGGGCGTTCCGGTGCTGTCGGAAGGAACTGACGATCAGAACGACTATCCGGAACTTGAAGGCGCAGTCAGGTTTTTCGATGAGGGCTCAATTGACAGCATGATGGCGCGCGCGTCAGACATGCTGAACACAATTGACGCGATCAATGAAAGCCTTCCGGGCACGGTCACAAAAAGTGCAGCGCGTTTCAGCTTTATGTTCGACCGCTTCCTGGTGGCAATCGGGATCGTTCCAGCCAGTTCGATCCTCGAAAATCCGGTCTATCTGGCCCGCAGCGGAGATTTTTTTGCCCTTTCCCTGCCTGAAACGATCGAGCGGCGCCGGGCAATCGCTCAGTCGCTGCCAGATGGCTGCGCGTTGTTTGATGGTATCCGCCACAGTCTGGGCTGGGTCGGCTGCGGCAGCAGTTTCAACGCCTTATCGCGCTATGCCCTCGCCAGTCAGATAAAAAGAATGACCGTCATTGAAGATGACGTCGATCTTCCTGATAATTTCAGCAGCACTCTCGAAGGCATTAACAATTACCTCGATACACGCAGCGACGACTGGCATATTTTTTCGGGCCTGATGGCCGACGTTCATCCCGGCGCGAAAGTTCTCTCGGTTGAACAGGCCGGGACGCGCACCTACGTGACCATAGACAGAATGACCAGCACCGTTTTCAATATCTACAATGAAAGTGCCCTCAAACTTCTGTCGCAATGGAATCCGCTCGATACCAACGCTGTCACAAACACTATTGACAGATATCTCGAAGGTCAGGACAACCTTCGGGTGGTTGTCGCTATTCCCTTTATTGCTGGCCATAAAGAGGAGGCGACCTCAACCCTGTGGGGCTTTGAGAATGAACGCTACACGCCGATGATTGCCGCAGCGCAGCAGAAAATTCAGGCGATGGCTGCGGACTGGCAGCGCGACAACACATGAGCTGCACTGATTTTGCGGGTACCGCCAGAGCGTATCTGACAGCCTGGTGTCGTCCTTGAGGCGCTGCGGAAATGCCGGGGCGGAACTCAAAACCACGCTCAGGCGAGCGCCAGCCGGGTTTGCATCGCGTGCGTCATTTTTTGTGCCGCTGGTCCTGTATTTTCCGACTTTTCTGTCGTCAAATGGCCGGAATCGGATACGATCTGACAAAAGCGTCCCCCTGAGAATGTCACCGGGCTGCGGCACAGGCTCGCCCGCACCCTTTGTTGACGTTTCAGAAGGCATGCTGTCATGACTACAATTCTCTGCGGAGACACGAGGAACTGAATGGCGGGTCGCAGCGATCAGAAACGCAAAGAAGAGCATATGCCCTTTTCGGAAAAAGCCGGCGGGGATATGGCTGATCTGGTACGGAAAAACAATGGGCTTCATACTGCCCTCGACGCGCTGACGGACAGGTTGGTCCGACAGGAAACTCTGTCGAGAGAAGCGGCTGCCCAAAGTCTGGCTGCCATTGCGGAAATGGAACGGCGCGCCCTGCATGCAGAACGGTCACTGAGGATTATCGAGGACAGCGTTTCCTGGAGAGCCGTTCATGCGATTAATAGCAGACTGGGCAGATATCCCAGACTGAAGCTTTTTCTGCGGCGATCGCTCAAGGCTTTGCGGTGGACCGCGAACGGCCAGATCCTGTCAAAGGTCAGACAATTTCGCTCCGTTCGCCGGGGTGAAGCTGAGGCACTGCCAGCCACGGTCAACGAAACTGAGATGTTTGAAACCTTCCGGGTTCATCCACCGTTTCTGCCGTCCGCTCTGTTCAGCGATATCGTGTCGTTCATGGAGACGAATGGCCCGGTCAGGCTGATCGTTGCAGTCAATTTCTACGCAGGTGGCGGTGCTGAAACTGCCGCTCTTGAGTATGCTGTGTCCTATGCAAAAAGCGACCCGTCAGGCTCTGTTCTTTTTGTCATGACCGATATCGGGCCAAGAAAGCCTCTGCCTGATCTGCCCGCTAATATTCTTGTCGCTGATCTGACGCTCGCAGACAGCGCCCATGACAACATGGTCCGGCAAAGTTACCTGTGCTTACTTCTGCAGTGTACGCCGGCCGAGACGTTTCATGTGGTAAATTCGATTGCTGCTTACAATCTGCTGTCACGTATCCCTAAGGCTTTTCTCGAGGACCTGACAGTCGTTGCCAGCGTCTACGCTCTGCAGTTTGATCCGTTGAACCACACGAAGTTACTGGGGTACGGAAAAGACTTCTTACCGGCCACGATTGATCGGATCGACTGCGTTGTGACCGACAATCGGCGATTTGCCATTGAAGGGCCGTTAAAGCTCGGGCTCTCCGGCAGCGCCAAAAAATTCAGGACCGTTTACAACAAATCAAAACTGGCCGGGACGATCAGTGTGGCGGATTCTTTGCGTATGATGAACCAGAGGCTTTCCTGCGAGCCTTCCAGTGATCGTCTCAGAGTTGTCTGGGCGGGGCGGCTGGACCGGGAAAAGCGGACCGATCTTTTAATCGAAGTTGCGCGTCTTACCCAGCATTTCTGCGACTTCCTGGTCTATGGCGGTTCTGTTGTCGATGAAGGCTACGAACATCAGCTCGAAAATCTGCCCAACCTGTCCCTTCGGGGGCCTTACAGTTCCCCGACGGAATGGGACAGCCCGGTTCAGGCCAGCGTTTTCCTTTTCACATCCGTATGGGAAGGTATGCCAAACACCGTCATCGAGGCGGCCTATATGGGCTATCCGGTCATTGCATCAAATGTCGGTGGCGTGGGCGAGCTGATCACAGCTGAGACAGGATGGGCTATGGACAGATATGCAGACGCCAGCGCCTATGCCGCGGCGCTCGCTGAGGTTTTCGAAAATGGGTCTGAAGCCAGACACCGTACCAGCCGGTTGATAGAACTCGTCCATGCCCGCCACAACGAACGCGCCTATCTGTCATCCTTATCGACTGTTCCCGGCTATAGCAAAGTAAAGTGATGCGATGACCAAAGTAAGCGTAATCATCCCTTACTATAACCAGGGAAAGTATCTGCATACCGCAGTGCAGTCAGCATTGTCGTCGTATAGCGGAGATCTGGAAATAATTGTCGTCGACGATGGCAGCACGGAGAGTCACGCAAACCACTATTGTGCGCAGGCGAAAAATCTCGACGACAGGGTGAGGGTCATCCGAAAGGCAAATGGCGGGCTGTCATCCGCCAGAAACGCAGGCCTCGATGCGGCACAGGGAGACTATATTCAGTTGCTCGATTGCGATGATGCGCTGCTGCCTGACAAGATCGATAAACAGGTCGCGCATCTCATCGCAACAAAGAACAAATTAGTCTCTGTTACCGGATACTGTGTCTGTAATGAATGGATGCGTGATTTCCGCGATGAATCGCATACGGTCACCCGTTTTCCGCTCACGCTGCGGAGTTTTCTGTTTTACTGGGAGAGAGGCTTTTCCGTCCCCATTCATTGCGGCTTATTCCACAAATCCGTATTCGAAGAAATCCGGTTTAACGAAAGCCTATACGGAAAAGAGGACTGGATTTTCTGGGCAACACTGGCCGGAAATTACCGCAACAAGCTGATATATTCCCCTGTTCCCGGCGTCGTTTACCGGCTCCACGGCAGCGGTATGACCCGCGCCCGCGATAAAATGGGTGAATCATGGGTGCAGGCCACGAAGATACTCGCCGACCAGTATGGCAGCGAATATCCTGAATTCGAAGCGGCGTCGAACCAGTGGCACCAGAAGTTCTATGGCGGGGCGCGGCTTTCGGGCGCAACCGGCCATAGCGCACAGAAAACAACGCCCGTCTTAGCGAAAACGAGCGACCCTGAAGCCGGACCCGGTGCGACCCTGTGCTTTGAAAAAGCGGGCTCTGCTGCAGACCAGCCACTCCTGTCTTTTGTCGTTCCGGTGTTCAACCACGGCAAATACTTACGCCAGTGTATTGAGTCGCTGGTTCATCAGAACCCGGCACTGAATTTCGAAATCGTTGCCTTCGATGACAGGTCAACGGAACCAGGCATCATTGACATTCTTCGTCGTATTAACAGCCAGGATGTTGCCTATCGGGTTTTCCAGAATGATGGAAACTACGGTATCTCTGTGACACAAAACCTGGCGGTTGAACGCTGCCGCGGTGACTATATTGCGTTTGTTGACTGCGACGACTTCCTTGAGCCGGATGCGGTGGAAGCCTTGTCTGAGTTCATTGGATCCCAGGACGCACCCGACTACATCTTCACCGACAGAAACCATGTTGATGATCATGGCGGGTTAATTGCACGGGCAGATTATGGCGGCTATCCGTGGATCAAAGCGTCCGCGTCAGTCGAAAGTGATCTGTTGCTGGGAATGGTTGCCTCGCATCTTAAAGTGATCCGCAAGAGCCTTTATTCCACCATTGGCGGAAGTGACATCCGGTTCTCAGGCGTTCAGGACTGGGAACTGGCGCTGAGAATTATCAACCGGGGAAAGTTCCATTACATCAACAGGGCTTTGTACAACCATCGCATACACGGCAGTTCGGTCAGCAGTTCAGGATCCACAACGCAGTTATGGATGACAAATGTTCTGCGCCGCAAATATCTGACAGACCTTTCCGCAGCCCCGGCGACGGATACAGTTATTGAACTCAATGAAATAGCCCTGGAAGATATACCGTATGTTTCGAAACTGTTTATGGAAGGCGTCCGGTTTACTTTCCGGGCTGGCCGCGAAGCTCTCAGTATAAAACAGACAGACCTCCTTGCTGAGTTCAACTCCTACTTCGATACCATTATGCTTCCAGCCACTGATACGGCCGCGCTGATGGGCTGCCTGTGGGATTATCGTATCGTTCGGCCACAGCAGTGACCAGAGCGCCGGTGTGCAGCTCTGCCGGCGCGTGAAGCTGCGGGCCGGATATCCGCAGTGCTGCCATCCGAACCGGGCTGGTGCCTCTTTGTGCTCTGACTCCCTTAACGCATTTCAACCGGTCTGAGACGGCAAAACCAACAGCGCTCTGACCGTCATCCGGTTCATCCCCGGTGCGGCTTTGCGGGGACGCCAAATACTTTCTGGCCGGCCGCGACATCCTGCAGAACGACCGAACCCGCCCCGATCACGGCACCATCGCCAATCGTAATGCCCGGGGCAACAACAGCGCCTGTCCCCAGAAAACATTCCCGTCCTATTGTCACCTTGCCCGCAAGGGAAACGCTCGGGCTCAAATTTGAAAAATCGCCAATTCTGCAGTCATGCGCGACTGTACAGCCGGGATTAATCAGCACGTGTTGTCCGATCTCAATCCGCGCTGTCAAAGACATCTGACCCAGCAGCATCGAACCCGCGCCTATAAACACGCTGCGACCGCGCTGCGCCCACGGATGTATGACACTCACAAAGCGATCGCCACCAATTTCACCAGCGATGAGCTCAGCAACACGTTTCCTGGCCTGCATGTCACCGATCCCCACCACGACCTGCGCGCTCGATGATGTCAGCGCAGACCAATCGTCCCAAACCGGGATATCCGGAGAGGATGGTTTTGCGAAACCACTTTCCACAAGAAATGCTGCACACCGGACGGGTAAACCCGCATCAGACATCGCGAGAACAGCTTCATGGAGCTCGGACGCCAGCCCTCCGGCACCAACGATGACAACGGACATTTTGTCGGTCTCGTTTCCGGAGCCAGTGTCGTCTTTTATGTTCATATTTGTTTATTGCCTCCATCAGGAAGAAAAGCTTACAGAATTGACCGCTTCCAGCTCACCAGACCTGCGCAAGCTGTAACGGCGCGTCCAGCATGGCCTGAGCATCTTCCGCTGCGCATCGGCCCTTATCTCTCTGCAGCCAGAGGTCAGGTGTCGCCGCCAGTTTTGCCGGCTTACAGGCTGTTTACGGGGGCTCTCTGTTCGCTGCGGATTTTGAGGCGGTGTCTTCAGGAGCCTTTAACGCGCAGCAGAACAGAGATAGCACCCCCAGTCCGCTGAACAGGAGCCCGTATATCGTGAGCGACCCGGGCCCTGCGATTGTGGTCAGCCGGCCGAAGAACTCCGGTTCACGCGCTCCCGGATCATCACGCGATCGCTTTTTTCAAAGCCTCGCAGATCATCAGAGCATTCTCGTCCGAAACACCACCATGCAATGGCAGCGCGAGAACTTCCTGAGCCGCTCTGATGGCGTTTGGAATCTTAAACTCTTTCTGCGACATATGTTTTCGGTAACTCGGGACATCCGACAGCAGCGGGTAAAAATACTTTCTAGTATAAATACCCTGTTCGCGCAACTCCAGATAAACCTTGTTCCGCAATGGCTCTCCATTACGAACCGGAAGGCGAATTGCATAGTAATTGGTCGATGCTTTTGTGGTCAGACGCTGTGGTACAATCCGGATGTCTTTGTGCCCGGACAGTTCTTCGGTATAAATTGAAGAAACCTTTGATCTGCGTGATTTTTCCTCAAACAAAACGTTCAGATTTGCCAGTCCGAATGCCGCATTTATTTCCGACATTTTTCCATTTGTTCCGATGTCCGATATCAGGTCCTCTGATTCAATCCCGAAATTCTTAATAATATTGATTCTGGAGTTTATATCAGAAGAGCTGGTAACAATTGCTCCACCTTCTCCTGTGTTAAACTGCTTTGTCGCATGGAAACTCATAGTCGTCGCATCACCATAACTGACAATGGACTTTTCCTTGTAGGTCGCATCAAAAACATGCGCACCATCATAGACAATCGGAATACCGGCCGATCCGGCAATCTGGCCAAGGGCATCAACGTCACACGGACAGCCGTAAACATGAACTCCGAGGATCCCGCCAACATCGTCATCGATAGCCGCGGCGACCGACTCGGGATCAATCGTCAGATAGTCCTCATCAATATCAACAAGAACCGGATCAAGACCCATCCAGATCAGCGCGCCGACCGTGGCTGCAAACGTGAACGGCGTCGTGATAACCTTATTGCTGAATCCAACGGCTTTCGCAGCGATCTCAATCGCAACGGTTCCATTCGACGTGAGATTGACATGCGGTACCCGCAATACTTCGGAAAGGCGAAGCTCGAGATCTGCTGAGATCGGACCGCCATTGGTCAAACGTCTGTTCTGAAGTGCTGGGGAAAGTACTGAAATAAAGTCTTCTATCTCCGGAACCATTGGTCGGGCGACATATATGGGATTCTTGGACAATCGAGCCTCACAGATATTTTAACGTGAAATCATCTAACACCTGACAATCGTTTGAGATCAAGTGGGTCTCTGATTTAATTGCAGGCCGGGCGATGACCAGCAGATCTGCGACCATTCTGCAGCGGCGCCTCAAACCGGATATTTGCCTGCCCGTAAGCCACGCCGGCGCAGGCCGGTTGCGACCCTCCATGCGGCTGCTGCACCGGTCACGTCATGGCATCACAAATCGCCTCCGCGCCACACGCACCACCTGCGGTGTTCGAGACACAAGCAGGCAACCAGCCCGACAGAGCCAGCCCGCCAGAGACTGTGTGCCGTGCCGGAACAGCCGCGCTGAAGACGGACGCTGCCTTCGAAATCCCTGTGCCATGCCGCTGCTATCTGCGGCTTTTTACACGGCTCCGGATACCAAAATCGCAAGCCTGGATCGCTCATGCTCTGACGACAAAATAAACGATCACAAATCCTGCCCGGTCTCCACTCATAGCACTGAATTCGGAACAACGATCGAAATTGCATTGTGATTCTCAAACACCGATCACCGGGTGAGAACTATTTTTATAATTCGCGATTTGGCGTTTCTTGGGTTAAGTCTTAATCGCGCCAGTTTGTTATTCTAAATAAAATTGCAACAATCGATCTGTATTTCAGCACCGATTAAATTAAATTGAAATGATACGAATGTCTGACTGGATTCGCGATTGTGAGGATTGATTAAAACGTGAAAAAAGTGCCCCTCGATATGCAAAAAGCGAATTTTTTTACCTGTAATATCTGCCAGGGAACAACCCCGCGCGATTTCGGTGTACGCTCTGATCAGCGACAGGTGATTGCCTGCAGTGACTGTGGCATGGGCGTTCTGAAAGAAATCCCCGAAGACACCTCCATTTTCTATGTCGGCGATTATTACACAGCCGATTCCGAACACGACGGATATTCGAACTACGATTACACAGCATCACACAGTCTTTTGTGGGTCAGGCTTGCCATCGAGTATTTCACCGGCAGTAAAAAATTGCTGGATATCGGTGCTGCCAATGGGTTTTTGTTATCCCAGCTCAGCAATTCCTATCAGAAATACGGGATTGAGGTGAATGAAAAGGCATGTGCCCAGGCGGAAGCGAATGGTGTTAAAATAATATCATCTGATATTTATGAAACGCCTGCCAGATATAATAATTTCTTCGATGTTGTTACATCGATTGCAACCTATGAGCACGTAACCGACTTTCGCAAGGCTGTTGAAGCCTCGCTGAAACTCCTGAAAAAGAATGGGGTTTTAATATTCGAAGTGCCGCTCATTTCCGAAACCGAGGACAGTTCTGTCTGGTACAGAACATCTCTTGAGCATGTCTATTATCCGACCACAAGCGGTCTGACTGAGCTGTTCCGGTTGCTGGGCGTGAACCTCTCAGGGTTTGAAACGGCCGTTAAAGGATTTGGTACCACCTATATTGGTGTGGTCACGCGCACACCGGAAAAAAAGCTGCTGGCTGATAAGCTTATCGATGTGCTTACGACGGACAATCTGACCCTTCTGTCGGATGAGGAACGGTCAATCAATGTCGCTTTCAGGATCGTGCATAGTTTCTCGCCAACATCTGACGGCATCCTGGCGTTACCGCAGTTAATCGAACGCGGGATTAATACCCAGGTCATGTCCCGCCTGACCCAGCTCTGGCACAATGATTTCATGGACGCCTATCGGCTGCAGGTCAAAAATGCAGAAAATGAACGGCTTATCGATGATCTGAAGGGCGAAGCAGAAAAGGCTGAAAACTATGACCGTCGCGCCGGTGATGCGCTGGCCGCGTTTGCCGTGCAGCTCAAAGGCAGTGGCGTCATCCACAATAAGGAATTCAACGGCATTTCTGCGCTCGTCTCAGCCCCTTCGCAGGGCGGTTCGCATGCCAGGGCTGCAGCCGTCGACAGATTGATTGAGCTCAATCAGAAATTGCTTCCTTTTCTCAACCGCTACCAGCAACTCGAAGACAGTTCGAACGCACTCACCCAGCGACTTGCCGCGGCCGAACAGCAGCTTTCGGATGTTGTCACCAGCACAAGCTGGCGCGCAACAGCGCGCCTGCGCAGTCTGCTGACACGCCATCCGCGTCTGAAAAAGCTTGTCCGCCGATCCGTAAAAGTCCTGTGGTGGACCCGCAACGGCACGCTTCTCCAGCATCTCAAACTCTATCTGGCCCATCGCAAAGCCCGCTCCATGACGAACGGTGCGGCTGCAGACGCAGGCTCCCCGACGGCGAGCCTGGAAACGGCTGGGCAGCAGTCTGCACCCCGGGTCCGGTTCGTTCCGGAATTAAGCGTTGTGTTGTGCGTCAGACCCGATGGCATGACACAGGCAGTTTCGCGCCTGACTGAGCGGGTTCCCTCAGAATGGGAGCTGGTGATTGCCGGCGCGCCGGAAGCGTGGAAACTAACCCATCCTCTGCTGCGCTATGTCAGCACCGGGACTGATCAGAAACCGAAGTTTTGCTTCGATGATCTGATGAAAAAGACTTTCGGACGGCTTGTTGTTTTTGTCGGTACCGATGAACTGAAACAATTACCATCAGGAAAAACCATGGAACTCACGCAGCAGACGTGGGGAGATGAAATTCTCGCTGAAGTAACAAAGCTGAACCGGCTGTTAGCCGAAAGCACAGGAGCAGGTGGCGACCTGCGCGTGCAAAGGTTGTGGCGGCGTTCGCAATGAGCGTTGCCGGTGCGGTTGGTCAGCATCCCTGAACACCCCCCTTGACCGCCCCGGCGCCCGTTAACGGCATTCTCCGGCAGCAATGCACGATCGAAATATAAAATATTCAGAGAGAAGAATAAGATGAAAACTCTGCCAGCTGTTTCGTTCATCGTGTTGTCCTATAATTACAGGAAATACGTTGTAGAAACGATCAGGAGCATTCTGCTTCAAACCTTTCAGGATTTCGAGATCATCGTCATCGATGACAGATCGCCTGATGATTCAGCGGACGTTATCGGTTCTTTTTCCGATCAAAGAATAAAGCTGGTCGTCAACGAACAGAATATGGGTGGAACTGCTTCCTACAACAAAGCGGTAAATCTGTGCCAGGGCGAATATATCGTAAACCTGGATTCCGATGACTGGATCGATCCGGAGAAAACGGAAAAACAGCTGCATCACATGCGCAACAGCAATGCGAGTGTTGTTGGGACCTACATCACGACTGTTGATGCTGATGGAAACATTCATCCCGATGACGTCATGATATCGGAGTATTGCAATAATCAGATCAATACCGCCGATCCCCTCAACTGGGTCGGGAAGAATACACTTTGCCGCTCGTCAACAATGATCAGACGAGCTGATCATCTGTCTGTCGGACTGGATGACGAGGACATGATCTATGCATGCGACTATGAACTGTGGACACGGTTCCTGAAAAATGGCTTCAAAATTGATGTCATACCAGAGAAACTAACGTATTACCGCATGCATGGGCGCAACATTACCCACAAAAACCCCGCGCAGCAGTATCTCGAAATCTGTTATCTGATGGCGGAAAACCTTTCCCCCCTCATCGAAAAGACCGCAAGTTATAACGCACTCTCGGACATGATCCGCTGGGCTCATCACCACGAGCAGTTTGCGAGTTTATCCCCAATTCAGCGTTACAGGCTCATCTATATATTCTTGTCAGGAATGCAATTCGGTGGGTTTTCCCATTTTTGTGCTTTCCTCAGTTCAGTCGATCGAAGAGAACTCGATGATCTGACCGGACGGCGGGTCCTGGCGTTACTTAGAAATTTTAGCAGCTGAACATCGAATGTCTATAGTTTAGTGTGGCTTTATAGAAGGTTTGTATAATGCCGGATCTTTCAAATAAAGAAAAACCGAACATCCTTTTGCTGATGACAATTCTCGTGCAGAAGTCATTGCCTCTCATGGTTTTCCGAAAGCTGGTTGAGAAGGGGTTCGATGTGCACGTATCGTATTATTACGATGCAACAGGTGTATACACGCCAGACTTTGCCGATGACTTTGCAGCACGCGGAAGACTGCACGACCTGCGCCCGATTCATCAGAGTTTATATTTTCATCGCATCGCTGATATTATTGAGCACAATGATATCGACGTGATCGTGCAGAATGGCTGTGAGCCGGCCTATCCGCTCATCCCTCAGCTGAAACTCAGATTTCCTCATCTGAAGGTGGTGGATATTCTGTATAATAAGATCGGTCATACCGTCAGTCATTTTCTCTATGAGAACGCGATCGACCGGGTGATTGTCGAGAGCACATTCATGAAAGATTATGTGCTTGAAAATACGCAGAGGAAAGACAAACAGGTATCGATCAATGAAAACGGGGTTGATCTCGAATATCTGACATCATTGCCGTGCGAGCGACAGAGTGAGAGCGAATTCGTCGTCGGTTACATTGGACGGATGTCGCCTGAAAAAAATCCTCTCGGCTTTGTCACGCTGGCGGACAGCCTGGCTGCTGTTATTCCGGATCTGAAATTTAAAATGTTTGGCGACGGGGTACAGACTGCCGAAGTCGTGAAAAGGATTTCGCAGAGCGCGTACCAAAAAAACTTTGAGGTAGAAGGCTTTGTCGGCGATGTGCGCGATGCACTGAAAGCCGTCGATGTCGTCGTCGTCCCCTCGATATTCGACGGGCGTCCGAATATTGTGATGGAAGCCAACGCGTCAGGCGTGCCGGTGCTGGGCGCACCGGTTGGTGCAATACCGGAAATGATCATTGATGGTGAAAATGGCTACCTCGTCGAACCGAAGGACGGTCGGGCGATAGCCGAAATCCTGCGATGCTGGATCAATGATGCTGCGCTTTATAAGGAGGCGCGTCAGAAATCACGGGCATCGGCCGTAAAGCGTTTCTCCAATGACAGGATGTTTGATCGGTATGCGGAAGCCGTAACCAGTTTCACGCCATAATCAATCAGGCACGCGGAGCAAGGCGAACAGCGGTTGTTACTGGCGCCCTGCGCTCCCTCTGTCGGCCAGCGGCAGACACCCGGGGATGCGCAGGCCCGGCTGATACCGGCAATGGCGTTTGCCGGTGGCAGCTTTCCTCACGGGCTGAAAGTCACACCGCTGTCGTTCACGGCAGCCCGGTTACATTGTCCTGGCACCGGGGCCGAAACGGATAAACCTATACGATCTTCAGTCCATGAATTCTGTAAAAGGTGATCGCGGAGCGGATAAAGACCCGGATGTGCCAAAAGCCCTTTCGCGAGGCATGTCCACCGGCATGTACGACTTTTACGGAAGGCACAAAGGCAGTCTCTGCGATCTGCCCGCAACGCAGAGAAAGATCAAAATCCTCGAAATACAGGAAGAATTTATCGCTGAAACCGCCGGTCTTTTTGAGAGTCTCGCCCCTGAAAAACATAAAACAGCCGCTCACAATCGGTGGATTCAGGCACACAGAATTCTGTGTTTCAGCCTGCATCTCATAATGCGCGAGCCGCGCTGAGAAAAATGAACGGATCACCCGCGGCGCAAAGCCTCTCAGCACCAAATCAAACACCGCCGGATAGCGCTTGCACAAATATTGCCTCTGTCCATCCGGCCAGCTGGCGCGGGGGCTCAAAAGACCACAGTGATCGCTGGCGCGCATGAATTCGATCGCGTTGACCAGCGCATCCGGATCAAGCTCGATGTCCGGGTTTAAAATGAGATGAAACTCACCCGTCTGCGCAAGAGCCATATTGTGGGCGCGGCCAAAACCAACATTGCCCTGACCGTGAATGAGCTGTACCGGCAGATCCGGAAAATTCTGCCGTAAAAAACATCCAACTGCATTGCTGGCGGAATTATCCACGATTATGATCCGGAAAGAGTCGTGCGTGAACCCGCTGAGCGCTGTTCTCAGGCTGCTGAGTGTTTTTTCAAGTTCAGTAAAGTCAGGATTAAACGTCACAATGGAAATCGTCAGCACTGATTGCTTATTGGTTTGTTGATCTGAAGCTGAAACACTATTAATCATTCTTCCAATTCTCAGTTCACCAGATAAGGTTCGAATTCGAAATTAATTCAATAAGCTGAATGCGTCTCTGAGCGGTACAGGTTAATTGATCTCTCCGCCATCGGGTGGGTTACGCCAAATCGAAGCCATTATCCTGAACATATTGGGTGTCTACAGGAACGAAGCGGGAGAAGTAAGATGTTAGGAAGTGAAATCGTATGAAGGGAATTATTCTCGCTGGTGGCAGTGGTACGCGACTGTACCCGCTAACGATCGCGGTTTCGAAACAGATTTTGCCAATCTACGACAAGCCGATGATCTATTATCCGCTGAGCGTGCTGATGCTGGCCGGAATCCGCGATATCCTGATCATTTCGACACCGCATGATCTGCCACTTTTCCAGAAGCTGCTTGGCGATGGACGTGAATTCGGCATCAATTTTTCCTATGCTGAACAGGCACATCCCAACGGTCTCGCAGAAGCATTTATCATTGGTCGCGATTTTATCGGTGATGACAGCGTCGCCATGATCCTTGGCGACAATATCTACTTTGGTGATGGCCTTTCGAAACTGTCACAGCTGTCTTCCGAGCCAATGAAGGGCGGAACAGTTTTTGCCTATCGCGTCGACGATCCGCAACGCTACGGTGTGGTCGAGTTCGACAGCAAGACCGGGAAAGCGGTTTCGATTGAGGAAAAGCCGGAACATCCAAAATCCCACTGGGCGGTGACCGGCCTTTACTTCTACGATAATCAGGTGGTCGATATTGCCCGTTCGATCAAACCGTCGGCCCGGGGCGAACTCGAAATCACCACCGTCAATAATGTCTATCTCGAACGGGGTGCGTTAAACGTCCAGCGGTTTGGGCGCGGCTATGCATGGCTGGATACCGGCACCCATGACAGCCTGCACGAAGCCTCATCGTTTGTGCAGACCATTGAAAAGCGACAGGGCATCAAAATCGCCTGTCCGGAAGAGATCGGACTGGATAAGGGCTGGCTGAGCAGCGAAGCTGTGCTCGAGCGGGCATCAAAGCTCGGCAAAACCGACTATGCTGCCTATCTTCGCCGCCGCGTTAATGATCTGGGGAAAGACTGATGCAGCTTCGTCCTTCGGGCCTGGAAGGTGTTTTTGAGATCAGCCCGCGCAAGTTCGGCGACGACCGGGGTTTCTTTTCCGAAACTTATAATGCGAAGTCTTATGCCGAAGCCGGTATTGATCTGACCTTCATCCAGGACAATCATTCCTATTCCGCTGCAAAAGGCGTTGTACGCGGCCTTCATTACCAGTTGCCGCCCTTTGCCCAGGACAAGCTGGTCCGGGTCACCCGCGGTGCAATTCTCGACGTGGCTGTCGATATCCGTAAAAGTTCCCCGAACTTCGGAAAGTGGGTGGCCCTGGAAGTCTCGGCTGAAAAATGGAACCAGATTCTGGTACCCAAAGGCTTTGCACACGGCTTTATAACGCTGGTTGAGAATACCGAAGTCATCTACAAAGTGACGGATTATTACGCGCCTGACCATGACCGCTCAATCCGGTTCGACGATCCGGCGATCGGTATAGAGTGGCCCGTTCCCGCATCCGGCGTTCAGCTGTCCGACAAGGACCAGAAAGCGCCCCGTCTTGCAGACGCAGAAGTTTTTGATTGAGGCATAATATGAATATTCTTGTTACCGGTGGTGCCGGCTTTATTGGTTCTGCAGTGTGTCGCCACCTCGCAGCCGATCCGAAAGTCAATGTCATCAATCTCGACAAACTGACCTATGCCGGCAATCCTGCCTCGCTGCGCCAGATCGAAAACCATCCCAATTACAGCTTTCTCAAGGCTGACATCTGCGATGACACCACGGTTCTGGATGCCCTGCGCGCCAGTGACGTTGATATTATCATGCATCTGGCGGCTGAAAGCCATGTTGACCGCTCCATCGACGGCCCGGCGGCCTTCATCGAAACCAATATTGTCGGAACATTCCGGCTTTTGAATGCCGCTCTTACCTACTGGAAAGAGCTGCCTGAACCGCGCAAATCTGCCTTCCGGTTTCATCACATCTCGACCGATGAAGTGTTTGGTGATCTGCCCTTTGACAGCGGCATTTTCACCGAAGAAACACCTTATCAGCCATCATCGCCTTATTCCGCGTCAAAAGCATCCTCCGACCACCTGGTCCGTGCATGGCACGAAACCTATGGCCTGCCCGTCGTTGTTTCCAATTGCTCAAATAACTACGGTCCGTTCCATTTCCCCGAAAAGCTGATCCCGCTTGTGATCCTCAATGCGCTCGATGAGAAGCCGTTGCCGGTCTATGGTGCCGGCGCGAACGTACGCGACTGGCTGTTTGTTGAAGACCATGCACGCGCGCTCGCACTGGTCGCAACAACCGGCAAACCCGGGGAAAGCTACAATATTGGCGGCCGTGCAGAACGCACCAACCTGAATGTCGTAGAAACGATTTGCGCCATTCTCGACAAAAAGCGTCCGCGCGCAAATGGCAGACCCTATGCAGACCTGATCACTTTTGTGACCGACCGCCCCGGCCATGATCGACGCTATGCGATTGATGCGTCGAAAATTGAACGCGAACTGGGCTGGAAACCCGAGGAAACCTTTGAAACGGGCCTCGACAAAACCATCCAGTGGTACCTCGACAATGCATGGTGGTGGAAGCCAATCCGTAGGGGCAGCTATGCCGGCGAACGGCTGGGCAGCGGATCGGGCAAGGTAAGCGCATGAAAATCGTTGTCACCGGCCATGAAGGACAGGTCGTCCGGAGTCTTCTCGAAAAAGCCGCCCGCCGCGCTGATCTTGAGGTGATCGCGCTGGGGCGGCCGCAACTGGATCTGACAAAGCCGGAAACCGTCCACACGGCGATAAAAGCCCATAAGCCAGATCTTGTTGTCTCTGCCGCCGCCTATACCGCGGTCGATCTGGCGGAAGATGAGCCTGATCTGGCCATGGCAGTCAACGCGTCCGGTGCCAGAGCGGTCGCTGAAGCCGCCGCCGCTTGCGGTGCACCGGTCATTCATCTGTCAACCGATTACGTGTTTTCAGGCGACGCCAGTGAGCCTTATGTCGAAACGGATGCCACGGGTCCGCGCTCTGTCTATGGACGCTCCAAACTGCAGGGTGAACAGCTGGTTGCCGGGGCCAGTCCACAGCACATCATTCTGAGAACCGCCTGGGTTTACAGCCCGTTCGGGAAAAATTTCGTCCGGACCATGCTGAAGCTCGCGGAAACCCGCGACACGCTTTCGGTCGTTGCGGACCAGTGGGGTAATCCGACCAGCGCATTCGATATCGCCGATGCAATCATCAGCGTGGCGGATCAGCTGGCGGCAGAGCCTGAGTTTTCAGCCTTCGGTGTTTATCATCTCGCCGGGACCGGCGATACCAACTGGAGCGGCTTTGCCCGCGCCATCTTCCGCGCCAGTGCTGACCTTTCCGGCCCATCTGCGGCGGTTACAGATATTACGACCGACGGTTATCCGACCAGAGCCGTACGCCCCGCCAGTTCACGGCTGTCGAGTGCGAAATTTCAGAAAGCGTTCGGCTGGTCTGCACCCGACTGGCAGTCATCACTGCGCGATGTTGTGACAAGACTGCACAAT
>Ga0256901_1000310_pt1 | contig 29188 bp, 36 predicted proteins | sample MC6MC0689MT_FD_190200 | JGI IMG/M metagenome (GOLD analysis project Ga0256901, IMG submission 190200) | Metatranscriptome of enriched soil aggregate microbial communities from Iowa State University, Ames, United States - MC6-MC0689-MT... | ecosystem: Environmental > Terrestrial > Soil >... | reverse complement strand
GCCTTCTGGTACGATGCCGTACACCTCAGCGCCGGGCATTTTTTGCACTACGCCAAGAAAATCCCGGCGCATTCATCGACCGATCGCTCCGCATCAAAGGCGGAGCGGTTTGTCAGTTCGATGTAGCTGAAAGCCCCCTCAGCTCGCCCTCAAGCTGGGATACTTTTGCTTCAAGCGTCCTGATCATGCCGAGCATTTCTTTTGCCGCCTCGACAAGAACAGCAACGCCCACACCAGCTGTATCAAGTGCTAGAACGTCCTCGATGACCGTTCCATCAGGCAATTCACGTTCCGCTTCAACAACGGGAGCGCTGCCCGGAACGGCTTCGTTTGCATCTTGAGCAATAAGCCCCACGCCAAAAGCTTCACTGTCTATACGTTGCCACGTACAGCCGTTTAGCTTCGCCAGAGCTTCTAATGCATTCGGGATGGTCTGGATATTTTCCTTCAGGCGTCTATCCGATGAATTTACCCATGCCCCATTCAGAGCGTAAGCCGATCCGTCGCTGCGATAAGCCCAATACTTCTCGCTAACAGTATACCCGCGATATGCAATAATTCCTTGATTAACATCACCTTTATCTTCAGCAAGGAATGAGAAACTCATGCCAGTAGTTCCGGCTCCGCCTTGTGTTGTACTGGATATGACGCCGCCAGTTGAAGGAGGCAAACCTGCCCACGGGTTATTAGCCTGCACGAGCATACCGGGGCTTTGAACGCTTGTAGCTGGCTGGAAGATCTGACGACCTTGCCACGTGTTTACAGCATTCAACACGGGAACAGTAGAACCGGTCGTTCCAATATCTCTTGTTGATGCCGTTCCCAGACCAAGTGTCGTTCGCATTGCCGCAGCGCTTACACCTGCCAGAAGGGTGCGGGCAAAGGCCGTCAGCGTTGTTACCGCTGCTGCACCCGTGCCGGTGTAATATGTCATGCGATCCGCAGCACCAGCCAAAGCGAGCATAGCCGCCGCCGCGTTACTGATATCGCCCAAAGCAGGATTGCCCGATGCATCAGTACGGAAAATCTTATTCGCAGCGAGAACCAGAGCGGCAAGATCAGCCAGATTTCCATTAGGGTCCTGGACACCCAGATCAGACTTGTTGACGAGGCCCAGAGAGCCAGCACCGGTGAAAATCGGAACCATGTCCATGGTGCCGGCCAGTTTGGAAAACGACTGAAGATTGCCGCTCGACATCGCTGCCAATAGGGCCGCCAGCGTACCGGTAAAGCGCGAGTTGTCAGACTGAAACCTGATACGGGTTGCATAGGTACCAGCTGCGGCAGCGGGTGCGTTTTGCACCAGCACACCACCATTTCCATCGGCATTGATGCTTTCAATTGGCAGAACAAGCCCGCCCGGCGTCATGATTGTGTCGCCTTCGCGGACAGGCGCAAGCAAGAGCTGCGCATTCGTGGCCGTAAAGTTCTTTGAACCAGACGTGAGCGTTAGAGTGCCGATCACCCAATCTGGTATAAACTTGTCGAAGTTGTCAGCCATTGGCCTTAGCCTTTGATTTTACAGCAGGTGCGGAAACCGTCTGCACCGACTGGATTTCGATAATCTTGGCGTTCGCTGCCTCTAGCCGTTGCGCCATCTGGTCGCGCTCCTGCTCAAGGCGCGTCTTTTCCAAAGCGAATTCTTTTGCCTGTTCTTCCAGCTGCTTAAGAAGTGCGTCCTTCTCACGCGTGAGGATCAGGATTTCGTTGACGTGATTGATAGATCGGCTTGTCAGGAAGTCATTCATTGCACGAGCTTCATTGAGCATTGCCAACGGGTCGATTTGGACGCGCTGAGGCTGCGCCGGTTGAGTTTCCGTCGTGTCAGTCATGTTGATTTTCCTGATTGATTAGATCTGTGTTGCACCGAAAACGTAATACCGAACGCCTAGCGGGTCTGGCATCGTATACTGCCATCCATTGTTAGCCAGAACGTCGGTAGGCGCTCCGGGCGATAGATGAATGATCATTCTTGTTGGCTCAACAACCGTTGTCATGCAGTAATTCGACGTTCGCCAGGATACGACGTTCCCCGGTCGCAATGACCGATAATATCCCTGCGCCATCATGCCGGGCCAATTTCCGATCACCTTGGGGAAGATGAACATTCCTGAAGGGTTCGGGAAATTCACAATCGCCGCATGTGTTCCGAATAATGGATCAAGGCTGTTTGCAGCCGAGAAACTGTTGATAGATATTGTTCCCTCATCCAGAATGCGAACCGATGGGAAGCGCGTATCAAGCAATATATCATTGCTGCTGGGGTTGGCGTCGTTTGATCCAGGCATTTTGACTTGCACATCATTGAATACCCGCCGCATGACCTGATTGCCGCCACTGGTCAGCCCTTCGGTGCTGGTCGCGTAAACCATGTATTTGCAGCCGACCGCATAATCACCTTCATTGTAGAACGTGATCCCGTTCGCATCGATCTTGTAATAGAACCGGCACTCACGGCCAGACCGGCTGACTGTCGGGTCAACAGGCGGGATTGAATACTGCCAGCCGTCATATCTCAGAATGGCATCAAGGAACATTGTCGGGTGCAGGCTGACAGATGCCCTGTTCGGGCGGTAAAGAGTGCCACCTGCAGGAATGATCGGCGTCTCATCCATCATGATGCACATCATCGGTGCTTTATTGGAATTGATCATCAGACCGCGCGGGTTCGTCGTATCAACGGTGAAACCACGCCGGGCAACCTTCACCTCCTGTCCTGATATCCTAACGACTTCCTGTCCCGGCACGGGTGCCGCGTTCGGGAATGGCAAAGGCACATTCATCTGTGCTGGAAGATCCCACTGACAAGACAAAAGGCGATATGTGTTTCCGCCGATGTTCTGCACATAAGCCTGCTGTGGGCCGGTGTAGTTCGTCGCTTTACCGACCCATCCCGAATAATTGAAATCGGTATGCAGCTTGTCATAGTTATTCGAGATATTAACCACCTGCTCGCTGGACGGCGTGACGCTGGCAACGACCGAATTGTAAAGCGTTCCAATCGAAAACAGCTGCTGATTACCCTGCGCGCCATTGAAGTCGAACAGCTTCACACGGTCATTGTTGTCGATGAGTTTGATCTCAAAGACAGGGATCATCCCGCCAAGTTCAGAAAAACGGGGGAATATCTCGTAATAGCCCCAATATCGCGCTGTGTTGCCCGTGTTGCGCATTACAGACAGGCCGCGTGTCGCAGTTGCTGCGTTGTTACCTTCAAGAACGTAGGCAACCCCCTGGAACACGTTCGTATTCGATGGGTAGTTAGTTTCATTGAAGCCCTGCCAGAAAAAGTTCTTTCCGAACATATAAGAGAGGTTCTGCCCCTCAGTCGTCAGATAGAACTTTGAATAATCGGTGGCTGGGATCGTGGTCCATTCGGCGCTGTCGTCACGCACGACGGCAACCACCGGGCCGAAGCCCGGCTTATGACCGATTGCAAGATGGCTCATAGTGTAAAAAGCCTCAAATCGCCGAAGTTGCCATATCCCCGGAGGATCAGGGATCCGTTCCGAGCCTGAAGCACGTCAAAGTAAGCGGTTCCGACGTTGATAACAGCGAGTGTCAGTTCACCGTTGATGTATGCGAGTGGCGTGTTTCTGTTGCCAGCACTCGAAACGTAGAATTCGCTGGCGTCAACGATTACGCGGGATTTACCGCCGCCTATTGCTTCAATGAAGATCGCTGCAGATACCGGATCGCCTCCAGCAGTCGCAGAAACGCTTAAAGCAATTCGCGCCAGTGAGCCGCCCTGATTGGCTTCCGTGAATACTCGGAAATAGCCATCGGCAGACACGCCGTTCACTCGGGCAGACACCTGAGTTACCGACTGTGACAGTGCGGAAACCTCTGTTGCGGTAGCCTGAGAAAGCTCTGTGACCTGTGCAACATTGGTCTGTAGCTGAGCCGTCAATTGTTCAATCGAAGTTACCTGAGCTTGACGCTCTGATGCTTCGGCAAGGATCAACCGTTGATAATCAGCCCTGCTCTCTCCGAACTGAACGCTTACGGTCTCGCGGATGCCCTGCATCTGCACTGAGCTATCCGCCATGTTGTCGGCAAGGATTGTTGAAACCCTTGTGACCTCATCACGGATATACCGCACATTCTCGGCTTCCTGCCTCCATACCTCTTGAAGGCTTTCGTTGAAGTCCCCGATATTGAACGGATAAAGGTCTTTCCCGCCTATTCGAATGTCAGGAGTGAGGACTGCAAACCATTCTGACCATTGGAAAGGAACACTCCCCTCATATGAGCCATAACGCGCCCTGACCCGATAAGGGGTCGCCGGGAGCATTGCGAATGGTGCGATTTTGTCCTGGTTCAGCGCTACGTTGAGGAAATATCCGTTATCGACGCGTGAGAAGTCAGACGCGAGTTCAAGTTCGTATTCAACGTAATCAACGCCAGCAACCCCACCTTTCCACTTTAACAGGATAGCTGGGCGGCGCGGTTGGCCCTGCTCATCGGTAATAGATGATGGCTCAGCGCCAAAATCGTAAATCGGGGTCGGCAGCGGTCGCATCGGACCAAGCGCGCCATCAATCTGCGGTTTGTAATCACTGCTCTGCCAGTTGTAGTCAGCAGGATCGCATTCGGTGCAATCGATGAGAACGTTGCAGTTTTCAAGGATTTGAACGCCGTCGATTTTAAACAGCTTGTTGACATAGCCGTTTCTTGGCGACGTGAACGAGAATGTTCTCCCTGCCCGACTCCTTGGCAGATAAGCCGGCGGCAGTGTGAAGGTATGCCGGCGCTGTCTTAGACCATCCTCAAGACCAGACTTAAGCAGGCGCTGCACCTGCTCAGGGTAAGGCACGAAATCGAACGGAACATTCGCCATCAGACGCCGGCCACCAGCCCTTGCGTCGAGGTCAGGTCTGATAATAGGCGGTGCCGTCTTAGTGGCCCAACCATCGCCGGGGCTAGGATAAGTGCCGCTCATCCCCGTAACCATTTCAGCCAGCCCGAAGAATGGCGTGAACTGTTGGGTTTCGGTCGTGATAATCGTCTGGTCGTTTATTGCGAATTCTGGATCGTCTGGCTCGCCAAGGAAGATTTCATAAGAGCCGCCCACTTCCGATATCGAGCCTTGACAGGCTGTAAGAAGTGCCTCGATAGCTGAAGTCATCTGAGCTTCGACAGGGCATTCAGCTCCCGATCTGTACCGAGGAATGCCGTTCACATCGAGAACACGACATTTATTGATCTGTTTTACCCAGTTGGCTGCTGGAAGGCGAAATCCGGTAACACCCTGAAACCCGTATAGCCAGTTGCCGTTGTATCGGATGCCGCGGAACAAGTTGTAGAGCTGGACAGCTGGCATACTGTCGCCATCGCCACCCCATGTTGCTGGCTCAGTCCAGCGCTGAGTTCCGTTACCTCCTGCTGTGCTGTCTTTCGAAATATCGTATAGGCGCATCCCGTCGATTTCGAAGATGAAGCTCGGGAAGCCAGAAAACATGTTTTTCGAGACAAGAGCTGTGACAATTGCATATGCACAGCCATAACCGACACGGTTGCCGCCATAGTTCCGGTTTGCATTGGACGCGGTTGACGCAAGGAAGCTGTCTACAGCGGTCTGTGTTCCGTCATAGAACTTGATCCAGAGCGTATCAGTGCCATCAGAACGATATTCAGTAACCGGATATCCTCGACCGTCAGCATGTGGGCGATCAAAGTCTATTGTCACCTTTTGCTTATTTACCCAGAAGCCGCCTAACCCCTTTACCGGCAGATCTGCCAGACAAATGACCTGTGTTAGGTGTGCGTTCTTGGTATCGCCGTCCTTGCCCCACGTATTGGCCCATACAAGCGAACCAGCTGTCGCATGATATCCAAACGGGATAGAACGCGGGACATCGCCACCGCCCTGCAACTGGCCATTAACAGCGAACGACGGCTTTGCCTGTTTACCAGCACGAGATGCAGCGATCAGATTTAGAGTTACACCAACAGCCAGCTTTAGAAGCGTAGCGGTTGCGGCAGCAAGGAACGTTCCGGCGCCGAAGATCGCAGCGCCGATTGCAGAGAACAGAGCCATTCAAGCCACCTTATTTCAGGTATTTCACGAAATGCGTTTCGGCCTCCGCGTATCCGAGGCGTTCATAGATCGGTGAAACGTCATTGCTGGTAAGGGTCGCCATCGAAACAGCATTGCAGCCGAGTGAGGCTGCCCATTCTTCGTAAGATCGGAGCATCTTGATCGCTCCTGTCCCTCTGGCTTGCTCAGTTACAAACCAAACCGTCTCACGCGCCCACAGACCCGCACCAAAAGGATGCTGGCTGACAACAGCCATTAGGATGCCGACTGGCTCCCCTTGGGCTTCTTTGAGCAGAACAACTGCATTCTTCAGTTTGTGGTGATATTCGAACAGAGCCGAGGCGCTATCCGGACAGAAGGCAAAGGGGAACCGGGCCGCTGCATGGCTTTCTCTCAAAAGCTCAATGACAGCAGCCTTATCGGTATACTCGGATGTACGGATCATCAGAAAATCCCGAGAAATTTCTTTCTCTTCTTCTGGGTTTCAACCTTACCGCGCTCACTGCCCCAGAAATGCTCCCAGTCGCTCACCGTATCGGTATCGACAAAGAAGGCATCATTGGCGTTTCTGAGCCTTTGGTAAGCGTCTGAACGCGTTTCTGCGCTGGCTCTGGTGATTTCCTGCATATGTGACTTGCAGGAGATCGAAACCGAGCCCTCGTCGCCCTCTTTGGGAATATTGACATCAACTTTATCGACAAAGCCGACCCAGATAGCGGAAGCCGCTGAGACAATGCGACCACTGCGAGGATCGAACAACCCGCGATAGATTTCCACTCTCGCTTGCTGAAGATCGAAATCACGAACAATACGCTCGATCTCTGTATGTATCTGCGAGGCTTTAATCGTGCAGGCTTGCGCGGTCAGGTTCGCGACCATTGCAATAGGTGACACACTCACCAGAGTTCCTACACCGTAGAAATCTCGGTTGATCGTGACACCAGTATCCGGATCAAAGACAGGCGCCGTTACGTTCTCGACGCCTGACCAGATACCTTCCGTGACCGTTCCACCAGTAGCCCTATCCCTCGCAACAAACCAAGCGAAGTCCCTTATGACAAGCTGCCCGCTCGCAAGCTGGGCCTCAATGTCAGGCGTTACTTGCCACATGGCAACTCCTTAGAAGGATTGAACCGCGTCGAACGAAACAGAGGTGAAAGCGCCACCTTGGATTGAGTGCTTCAGGCTTCCAGGCTCTATCCGGAAGAAAGCAGACGCCCTGACAAGATTTACTGTCAAACCGAAGACAGCTGTCGTCGGGATCGGAGGATAAACCAGCACATCATTTATGACCCCAGCCGCCGAGGCGACTTTCGTTTCAATGATCTGGCCCAAATACCGATAAGGTTTCGCACCATAATCAAAGCTGAAGTAATCCCCCTCTGTGACGATGAAACCGCGAGGAAGCCCACTAAGTGTGATGCGATCATTATCGATCCCGATGCCCGTCATCGTGACGCCCGGAAGCCCTTGAACAGGATCGGAGAGCTTTGCTTCGTATCCCTTGATGAAGCCAGCATATCCAGCAATGTTGAGCGCGCCGGTTGCATGACGTGGTGCAAGCGCTGGATCAGCGTTTAGCGTCCAGTTATTGCCACCGTCGTTATACAAGCTGACGCTCTCAGCGCCGCGAGTTACAGAGGTTGTCGTTGTCGGGATGTACGATCCAATTTCGACGCCGCCCGCTTCGTGCTGACCACCCCAGAAGTATGACATGCTTGTCCCGTCGCCGGTAACGGTTGGACGACGGGTGTCAGACATACTATTTGCCGGAGCGATAAGAATACCGGGTTGCCCGGAGGTGCCGCCCGCTGTCCCATCACCTTCCATAAGCCATGTGCTGTCAATCATCATCCAGCCATCAGGCAATAGCTTTGTCTTGACAGAAACCGCAGACGCCAAGCTTGAAACCGCGACCCGATCAACCAGATCGATATTTACATATCGGCTTGAGGTCCCCGTTGCCCCGCCCGGCATCCACAGCTGATAGTATCGCCATGCCCAATAGCATCCGAAGATGCGAATAGAGACACGCTGACCAATGCCGGGAAACGTGAAGAACTGATATAGGTAAGACTGTGAAGCTGTCGCGGGTGGTCCCACCGCCGTTGCGAACGTCGAACCATCTGGCGCGAGAAACGTCGTGGGCTGCCTCAGAACGCCGTTACCGACAGTCCATGGCGATGCCATCAGGTTTCCTGATTGCAAGCAAAGGTTAGTTCTTGCCGTCGGCTCCGACATCAACCCGAGAGGCTTTGCAGATGGGCCGGTCGTGGTCTTTTTGTAGCTGGTAAAGGTGCTTGTCGGTAAAACTGAAATCTCAAACTGACATTCCGAGACGAAGTATCCGTCTATGCCGTTGAAATCATAGTTTGTCGTGTTGTTCCCAGCCGGATTAGCGGCATAGATTTGATTGCCGCTTGTCGTGGTTCCTTCTCTGATTGCGTGAGTGGCAGTTATCCGCCAATAGCCTTCCCCCAAATCCTCAATCGTGGTGCTGATCAGGCTGGTTGGAAAAGAAGTTCCAGCTTCAAGATTGTAATACACAAAGCCGAGAAATCCCTGAGTATCCCAGCATCTCAATGCCAATCTGGTTGTGGTCGGCCCGTCAGACGCAACAACCATACTGTGCGTACATTCTCGCCTGAATGGAACCGCCGCAAATGTCCGGTTATTTGTTATCTGATGCGACACCTGTGTTGCTGTGTTTGGCGTCAGGCGCGTGAACTGCCTTCCATTCCAGACATGCGCAAGCGTCGGTACAAACCGTGTAGCGGTCCACTGTGTCGAAGTCAGGTTTTCGGACGGCCACGTCAGGTTGATTTCAGACGGATCGTAAGCGAAGCGCGGATTATTCGCCGCTACGGTTTTAATGAGACCGTCAGCATCGAACACGGTAGCTGTGCCCGAACGCGTGACGAACATCGCACCATCAGCATTAACCGTTGCGCCTTTGCGGGTGAACGTCTTGGTGAGCATATCACCCTTGGCCGAAACTTCACCGACGACGTTGCCCGGCCACTGGCCGTCAGGATAAGCCGCCGGAAACTCAGCACGGAAATCCCATGATACAAATGGGACAATCGATCCGCGCAAAGCGTTCAGCTTGGCTTCAAGTGCCATTGCTCGCCGGTGCGGCATCGGCATAGTTGTGTAACTGGCTTTCCAAACTGGCCCGCCAAGTTCAGCAGCGTAGACGCTCCCGCCTGCCGAGCGGCTATATTGGTCACGTCTCGTCAGGATGAACGACTGATCCGCGATAGGAGCAAGGTCCATCACGCCGGAAACAGGAGCGACTTCTGCCATGTTTTATGTCCCGAACTTGTAGTTTTCTTGTTCAGCCTGCCGAACGGCATTGACGGCACGAGCATCAATTTCCCGGTCCATCCGAGCGACTTCCGCCCGGAAAGCGGCGACTTCGTCACCTGTGCCCTGGAAGTTGTAGACCCGGTTATCTACGTACCCACCTGACACACCAGTGCTACCAGACAGGGTTACTGGGATCGAACGACCGTCAGGAAGTGGAACAGCCGCTTCCGGCCCGGCCTCACCGAAGATTGCAGGCTTGTCACTGATGCCGCCGGTTGCAAACAGACCGATAGAGCCTTGTCCAACCTGGCTTGTCAGCGAACTATTCCACCCGCCGCCGCCACCGCCGAACAAACCACCGCCGACAACTCCGAGAAGGTTCTTGAAAAGGCCGTTAATTGCCTCATCCAGAGCCATTTGAATGAGTTTGTCACCCAACTTACCCAGAGCCCCGATAAGCGCGTCCATGGCCGATTTACCAGCCAACAAATCGGATACGAACGTCCCCGCGAAGTCCCGAACAGCATCTTTGGCAATGCCGATCTGTTCAGTGGTCTTTACAAAGGTCGCGTAGGCTTGACCGCCTGCGCTGTCCATCTCGATACCGGCTTGCTTCAGGTCGGAAGCAATGCGCTGATCAATAGGCGAACGGAACATCTGCTGCCGCTCGAAAGCGGCGTCTTCCATCAACTGATATTCGGCGACCTTAGTTGCCAGCTGCCCATATTTTTCGGCAAGCGCATCGAGCTGGGCGATCTGCTCAGGCTTAAGCTTCAGTCCTTTCTTTTCGGCCTCTTGCAAGGCCTCAAGCTTCAATCTCAGGACATCGGCTTCAATCGCGTTCTTGCCGACCAGTTGAGCTTCAAGCTCCATCTGGGCGACACGGTCTTTTGCAGTGCGGAGAAGATCGTCCCAAGCCTTTTTGAGCTTGGCGGCAGCTTTGCTGTTATCGTTTGCGGCGACGTTCAAACGGCTTAGTTTGTCCGTAAGGTCAACAACGGGCTTATTGTCAATGCCGAAGTCTGCGAAACCTTCCTTGAACTTCTCGCCAGCGAACTCGAATTGAATTCCAGCGAAAGCGCCAAAGTCTGCAGCGTCTTTCTTAAGGTTCGATATGGCTTCGTCAAAGCCGCCGAAAGTCAGACCAATAAGCTGAGCGATAGGACCGAATGTTGCCTGGGTCGCACGAAGGATTTCAGCCATCGCCAAGAGCCAAGCAGCTTTCATTCCATCAGTAAGGCCGAGGAATGCCGCCCGAACCCCAGCCATCAGAGGCTCCATCCGGCCAACAACCTTTTGGAAGGCCTCGCCCCAATCCTCGGAAGCTTCTCGAGCTTGAATAAGCATATAAACGAGCTGACCGAGGGCGACAGCGATGGCGCCGATACCTGTTGTGACGAGAGCCCCTGCTACGGCTTTCAATGCGCCAGCGAGTCCAACAGCGGCTAATCGAGACAGGCCAAAAGCCGCCACCATTGACCCGCCGTATAGCGCAGTCGCTGTACCCCCGATCACAACCAACTGCTCGAGGTTGTCAGCTACCCAAACTAAGCCGTTACCGAGCGTCTCACCCGCTCCGGTCAAGGCATCCCACTTACCAACGAGCAGCATTATGGCGTTGCCCATCTGAGTTAAGCCGTCATTGATTGTGGCTGACATGTTGCCAGAACGCGTCTCTAAATCCTCCATCGCCTTGATGAGGATTTTCGCAATGATGTCGCCGGTAAGCTTTCCTTCGGCACCAAGCTTCAACAAACCTTCTCGGTTCGTGTCAAAATGAGTGGTTAGAAGATCTGTTACCACGCCACCTTTCGCGATGACCGTATTGAGTTCCTCGCCACGCAGGGCGCCTAGCGACATCGCTTTAGCCAAGGCCGTTTGAACTTGAAGAGCCGTTTCGCCTTTTGCGCCAGAGATCGTCATGGCGTTGTTCAAGGCAGACGTGTAATCGAGGACCTGCTGAGTGCTATAACCCAATTCCCGCATAGATGACGCATTAGCCAGATACCCTTCGGCTGTTTGGCCGAGGCTGGCATATGTAGTGCGAGATATCGCGGCGATGCGATCCATGACCGCACCACCCTTTTCAAGGGAACCAGCCGCGTCATTAACGCGACCACGCAAATCCGAGAATTCCGAAGATACATCGGCAAGCATCTTTATGGAGAATGCACCGAACAAACCAACCGCTGCCGTTTTTAATAGATCGAAGCCTGTCGCTGTTTGTCGTGCACTGTCACCGATCTTTTTAACCGAGCCCTCAACCTTTGGTCCGCGCTCTGCCAATTGGTCGAGCAGTGAAATCGCTTCACGGACTTGGGCAAAGTCGATCTTAATACCAAGTGTGGCTAGATCATCCATTGCTTTGCCTTTCAAACAGACGTGAGTTATCGTCCCGCCCGTCATCAGCGGAGGGATCTATGCGTTTTGTTTTGACTTTATTAGCGGTTACGGCGACTTCATCAGCATCCGCCTCGGATCATGCTATTGACATATCTAAGGCCATTCAAAAGTGCTGGAATGCGCCTGCTGGCGTTGAAGGACGAAGCTTGTCATCTACCTTCGAAATTCAGATCGGTGAGAACGGGTCTGTTGTTGATATAAAGGCCACAAGAACACCTGCGGGCAATGACGGCAAGGTATTCACGCTTTCTGCGTCTCGAGCTATCGAACGTTGTGCTCCATATTCGGACCTTCCGAAAGGAAAGGTGAAGGTCACGTTCAAGACGCCTATTGGTAAAGCGCCAATAGATCCGTTCAAATAAAAAGGGGCCAGTTGGCCCCTATTTCTTTTTAGCTTTAGCTTCCAATCGTTTTAGCCTTGCATCCCAGTCGCCCTGCCATCTGTCCGCCTTTGCTCGCTTAACGAGGCTGATAGCTTTTGGAATGTTGCCTCTCTTCTCTTCAATAATCGAATATTGCTTAAAGCAGTAATGCCCCGGAGGTCCGGTAAACCGCTTGTCTTTCATGAATTCATATGCTGCCAGCTTGCTTAAAGCTATCGATGCCTCGCAAGCTTCGATGGCTCGATCCAATGCGAAGTCGTCAGTATCGCGCCACTTGTAGAACAGCCTGCATTTAGCTTGCTCAGCGAAATGTTGAGACAACACAGGCATGTTAACCGATGGCATTGAATTCATTTTATCTGCGATCTTATAGGCTGTGAAACGAGTAGGTTCTTTATTAACCCACCCGATCAAAGAAGTTAGGAAAAAGAGCGCATCGCCTGATGATGTGGTTATGACAGTGTCGTCCAAACCTGAACCGCTGAACCCCATCGGCTTAAATGCTTGACGAATTACGTTTCTATCTTGCTCAGAAAGAACATCATGCCACCACTCACCTAAACCGAAATACTCAATCGACCCACCGGACCGCGCCTTTTCTTTAGGCTTAAACAAATTGAACATAGCTCACCCTACCCCCGCGCTGACTAACGAAGAATATGAGATAACATTCAACCAATTCGCGGGAAAGGCGCTTGCAGAGCTACTTTCCAAACATTGCCCCGAAGATTTCCGGGGTCATGACGTGTCCTTCAACAACGGGCTGTGGCTCCGGCTCTCCGGCCTTTTGCCGTTCAGCCTTTTCCCGCGCTGCGATGATGACAGCCTTATCCATGTCTCGCAGCACCCGATATTCCCAAGGATAGATCGCAAGACCCATCATGTCGGAATAGTGCTTCATGTCTGACCATGAAATCGGGGATACTGCGAAACCGGAAGCATGTCGCCCGTCTGACAGGTCCATGTACCAACGCCAGAGATACTGAAACGCGGAAGGCAGTTCGGGCAGGTCTTCGATATCGGCGCCTGGCCTTGTGAATGCTGCTTCCGCGAATTCTATTAGCTCTCCGGCGATTTCGGCAAAAAATTTGAACGATCCGCGATGAAGGTTTCAACCTGCTCGCGCAGCCAGCTGTATTCACCATTCGAATAGAGCCTACGGGCTTCGTCGGGTGTGTATTCGAGTGGCTTCTTCTCCCAGTAGAGATTTTTCCAGCCGACAGTCAGGGAAACGAGCTGGTCAAGGGCTTCGCGCTCAATGTCTTCAACACGCATCTTCTTTTTGCCAGCGTTCATCCGCGCATTGAGAAGCTTCCGAGCGTGCTTCTTGTAAATCTCGCTGTCCTGACCGTGCAGAAGGATGACGAACGGGCCATCTTTACCCTTAAGAACTTCGCCGGTCGCTGGATGACGGATTTCACATTCCGTTGCATCCAGATTGATTTTGATCTCCGATAGATCGAACATGATAGCCTTTCCCACAAAAGAAAAGCGGAGCCGAAGCCCCGCTGCTGATTTGGTTACTGATCCCGACCTTACGGGAGTGTGACGACGTTCGAATTTACTTCGATAGTCATCTGACTGAGGTCAACCGTGTTTGCCTGACCGCCCTGACGCTGATTGGTCATTGCAAGGCCAACGAATGCTTGTTTCACGCCCGAAGACCATTCGATCTTGAACGCATAGTTCTTGTTCGTGGCTGCTGCTGCGATGAAGGCGGTCTGACCGGCATCACCGGGGATAACAGCGAAGTTGTTCTGCATGGAACCGGCGTTCTTGGTCCCCTTCTGCTTCACGTCACGTCCACGGTTGATGAGCGGCGTGGTGATGACGGCGGCATTGTCACCGATCTGACCGCAGGTTTCCCAGCCGTCGATTTCAACCCAGTCTTCGGGGTCAACTGATGCGAAGTCGGCAGCAACGAAGTCAGTCGCCTGATCATCCTTCTGCGGACCAATGAAAATCTTACTATCTGCAACTGCAAAGAGTGCCATGGTTAGCCTCGTTTTCTGTTAGTCAAAAATCCGCCAGCCTATGGAAACTGGCACTTGCACCCTGTCAGCCGTGATGGAGATCGCTCCGATTTCCGGCCTTCGCGGGATTTCAATCCGCTTCCCACTGACAGGGATTGTCGTGCCGGATTTGAAATATTCGATAAGGCTTCCCGCATGAGCCATCATCACAGGCTCAGCCACCGTCTTCGCATTTACTGGATAGACGAAGTTAGCCTGCAGGATGCCTTGAAGCTGATGGATGCCGCCATTGTTGATCGTCAGCCTGGCTGGCGTATTCCGAAGCAACGTGATCCGGATGTAAGGCGATTGCCCCGGTTCGAACTTCTGAAGAGGATAGACGATTGTCTGTCCCCCTGGCGGCGTCCACTGGCTTAGATGGGTGTAAAGAGCCCTCAGGACATTTGCGTCAATATCTGGGGTTGTCATGCTGCGTTTGCCTTTTGTGCTTTTTCGCTGGCCGTCTGGCCTTTCCAACTACTACGAACCTGTGCGGCCGCTTTAGATACGTGTTGAGGCCAGTTCTGCCAAGCAAGGCGAACCATTCCAGCTCCATCCTGATAGTAATACCGGCCCAGACTGTCCTCACCGTCGAAGCCGTATTCAATGCGCATCGCGTAGATCGCGCCAAAGCCGAGATAAATGGTGTCAGTCGCCTTGGCTGCATCGATAGCGCCAAGTCCTACCCCGGTATCGCCTACGCTGATCGGGCCAGATACAGACGCAGAGAACGATCCTCTGAGGTATCCGGTATCAACCGGCGTTCTCTCAAGGATATCTTCGGCCAAAAAGTGAACCGCTGTCTGAAACACGACTTGCTGTCGGCGCTTGGTCCGCTCCACCCATCCGAGGAGTTCAGATGAAAAGCTCATGCTGCCCTCGCCATGTAGTTAAGCCGAACCGAAAAAGTGCAACGACAACCAGCCGTCTGACTTGCGCCCGCCCCTAGTGAGCTGTCGCATGGGTGCATCATCTGTGAGCCATCTGGCATGGTGAAAGGCGTATCCAAGCCTGTAATCTCCATGCCGTTCATTGCTGCATGTTGATCACGCGTCCGGTTGTCCCGTGTGGCAATCCATTTCTTAGTCGCTTCGTTCGGGTCCATGCCGGTTTCATCAGCCATCTGGGCATATGAAGACCGCTTGCCACTGTTCAAAGCTTCTGTTGTTTCGGTTCGTGCAACCATCTCAGCGCGGGAGCGTAGAAGCCTGTCCGAATATCGGTTCAGTATCTTCTCAATTTGCTCCTGTGAGAGCGATTGCTGTCCGCTTATGGCTTTCTCTACTGCACGATCAAAACGCCTGTCCCTGCGCGTCCTTGTGAGAAAACGACGTAATGCGGCGGCGTCTCCGCTCTCCAGTTCGGCTCTGGCCCGGTCTACCCAGTCAACCTGATTGCTTGCCAGAGTGAGCAAGCCACCTTCCCGCTTGCCTGTGGCTGGGTTTATTACACCCATCAATCGAGATGCCGTCCGGCGAGGATTTCGCCCCTCTGCCAGCCCTTGAGTAAGTACACCGCGAGCCACGCCCTCCATTTCAGAGGTCATTCCCTGAATGCGCCCGGTTATCTGGCTCTGTAGACGGCGCTCAACGACCGGGTGACGCACATCAAAGCGGAATGTGATCTTGGCGCCTGATGGGCCTCGTATGATCGGCATATCCGATACTGCAGAACGTCCAGCCGCTTCGAATGCTTCCGTGACCGATAAGTCGAACGGACGGAATGCAGCGGCACTGATGTTCAGCGCTCGCATGGCAGCTTCGATATCATTCGCAATCAATGCCCGCACAACAGCCTGATAATCAGCGCCATCGGTCACGTTATCCATCGCCTGACGGAATGCATCGCGAAGCTTTGGCTCGTATGTTTCCGTCAGATCATGAAACTTGCGGGTCAGTGATCGTGACGGGCGACGTGCCATGGCTAAACCTTTCCAGCGAACGGGAAGTAAACAGGTATTCCGGCAGGGCTAAGTGGTGTGCAACCTAGCACTGTCAGTGTTTCGCCATTGACGATCACATTGTCTGTTGGCTTTGGCGTAATGCTGTCCAATCCCGCCGGGCCAGATAGCTTCATCATCTGAGTTTCCATGATCCCGAACCGAACGTTCTGCATGATCAGGTTGTCATCAAGGCGGATATCAAAAGCTTCAATCGTGCCTTTGGATGCTGGAAGCATAGCAACCCGGGCCGAGAATTTATGTTCAACCGGCTCTCCCGGCTCCCAAGGGGTCGCGCCATCTGGGGCAACCCACCTGACAATCTCGCAAACAGTGCCAAACTTATCCAGAAGTCGGCGGACAGTAGCTTGCGACTTCCCATAATTGAACGTTGCCATGTCATCCAACCGATCTGATGAAGACGCATGACGCGTTCACATCACGCAGATAAGGTGCAAGCATCCCATCCACCGTTGAAATCAGCGGCGTGAGCGATACAGCACCGTCGGGCTGCGGCCCCGCGTACTGAACTTCAAGTTCCCCAACCTTCTCACGAGTTACTGCGCCCGAGACTGACCCGACCACACTAAGGCTGCCGGGGTTTGTTGCATCCTCATACGCTGCAATGAAAGACGCATAGATGACCGCCTGCGGCACTACATCGGTCGGGATAGCTGTACCCCGCAAAGATGCACCAATACGCGGCCACGCCCGTTCCTGATCGAATGTGGCTATGCGCCCAATAAACCGATCCCCATACACCGCATCGATATACTGGCTTCCACGCTGACGAAGGACGGCGGGAGACGGCGCGTCAGTTGGCAGCGTATAGCCATTATCGAGCAGCCATTGTGTGAACTGTTCGTCCGTTCCGTATCCCGCCATGTGCTTATTCCGCCAGTTTAGCGTCGATCAGTTCCTGAAGCTTTTCATTGCTGGCGTTCCGGGCATACTCGATGCCAAGCTCATCAGCCTGTTTCTTCAGTTCATCACGGTTGTTGATTTCGGTCTTGCCAGCGCCATCGCCATCGATGACTTCATATCGGCCTTCCCATCCCTTCGGCTCAGACTTGAGCGTCAGTTCGGTGCCAACAGCAATTTCGCCCTGAACACCATAAATGCCGGGTTTCGTGATTTTCACACGCATGATTTGATCCTTTCCGGATGAGAGCGCCCCGCACGATGGCGGGGCAACTTCATCAGTTGACAACAGTGCTGTAGAACACGCCGGACTTGCCGTTGAAGTCCGCACGGATTTCAAGGCCCATCGCTCCCATCACCAAGAACTGGTAGTTATCGGTCGGGTTGAGACGAACCTTTGCCGTGGTATTCACGGCCATGCCGATCAGCGGACGGATGTAGTCAGCATTAGGCACGAAGCCAAAGAACTGATTGCCGGTCAGCTCGTATGTGATCGCGATCTTGTTGATACGGCGGTTCTTGGCAAGGAATTCGAAGATCGTACCACCCTTGAAGCCTTCAGCACTGGAATAGGACTTATCCCATGCGCGTCCAATCTCAGGAGAAATGTAGATATTCACCTTACCAGTGATCAAGTTCGCATCCAGCATGGCCCCGAATGGACCAGAGAAGAATGCGTCGAGCTGATCAGGCGTTGCCGTGGTCAGATCGATGTTTGCACCGCCTGCAGCCGACCCAAGGTTAATGGCCTTAGAGAACGGCGAAGTGCGAATGCCGTAACCCGAATAACCCTGCACCGTGATCGAAGCATCACCATCGAGCGCATAGAGCGCCATATCGCGACGAAGTTTGGCGGTGTGTGCTTCCTGATCGTCCGACAGAGCATCGAAGTTTTCAGACTGCAGGGTATTCCACTCACGCCATTCACGGCCATAACCGGTCGAGAAGATAGGCACAGGAGAACCGCGGTAGTCATAAACTACCTTGTCGAGCGGTACAGGGACCTGACCAGAGAGGGAGCGCACTACCGTACCGGCATCAGACGACACACGGTTGAGATGGACAAGCTTGCCGATGTTCACCGGCTTAGCCAACGGCATCAGATCAGCCATATAGACCTGACCTTCGTCGTTGCGCATTACACGGCGGGTGATGCCGTCAAGTTCAAGCCACGCATCGCGGGGAAGAACAGCAGCTGCATTGCGAACAGCTGCGAGCTGGTCTTCGGCATTGTGGAACCATTCACGGTCTGCCGATACCTCGTCCCACCAGCCGGCGTGAATACGCGACGTGTTGAGGAGCTGAGAAGAAAAATAGCGCATGTGATGTTGCTCCCTTACGCTGCTGCCAGATGGCCCTTAGCCGCACGGACACGTACGAGCTGATCAGAGCCAGAGGTGTTGTTGAATGCTTCTTCCGCAATAGCGATGATGCGGCTGTCAGCGGCGGCCACGATAAATTGCCCAGTGGCGTTCGTGGTGAGCTTGGCGCCCTTGGCGATATTCTGACCAGTCGGCACACGAACGTTGAAGAACTGCTCATCGAGCATTTCCATACCGATCATGCGATCACCTGCAGGCCATGCGTCATCTACGCCCTTGAGCGTAAGATAGTTGTCCTGAGCGATCAGGACCTTTTCATTGGTCGAAGCGCCTGCAATGGCAAAGCCGCCCGTACCGTTGAACACGACAGCGAGGCCAGGAAGCGTTACTGCGGCTGCAATACCTTCCTGAACCTGTGGCGTGGCCTCAGTGAAAGGGCCAGCGAAAATCTTGTTGTAACGGGCCATGGGTTTATTCTCCTTCCGGAACCTTGAAGCCTGGCTTATCGGAGCTTGGCTTGAACTGGCTGTTGAGCGGAGCTGCCTTGCCCGGTTCTGCCTTTGGGGCGAGTTCCTTCAGAGCATCCAGTGACAGGCTGTTTGCAACGGTTTCGGTCAGGAGGTTGGCTTTAACCACCTTCTCAACCAGACCGGCCTTTTCTGCCTGTTCCTGTGCCTGCTGATTGGCAACCTGTGCGGCCTGTGCATCGACCAGTGGCTTGATGGCAGCTTCGACAGCTTCCTTGATGGAGTTGCCGATGCCTGAGAACGCTTCCGAAAATTTCGTCTCAAGCGCCTCGAACTGTTCCTTGGTAACAGTCACGGGTTCATCCTTTCGGTTTGTGGTTGGTTCCCGCTCAGAGATGCCTACGGCTTCCAAAATCGCGGTTTTTACTTTCCCCCAGATAGCAATGTTCTTGCGGCGCTGGAGGGCCTCGATCAGACGGGAACCCGCCCAATCAATTTCTTGGTCTGCTTGATCGGTAAGATCGGAATTGATAACCTCGACCTCTTCCTGCTCACCCTTGGCGTTCACGAGCATTCCGACACCCTGATCAGGTGTAGCGGCGCCGGGCTCATCCAACAGGATGGCATCGTGATCGAACTCAAGGGACCGGGCGATATGTTTGTAATCAACGTCGCCATTTGCGGCATCCAGCATCGCGAGCAAGCCGGTTGATGTGTGGATAGGTCCACCCTTCTCAATCGCTTCCAGCACCCGTTTACCGCCTTCTGAGCGGTTGGCGGTTTCAACGTCGATCACCTTGTCAAGAAACACACGGCCATTCTCACGGCGCACATTCTCATTCCATGCGCCGATCCATCCGAGATTGATCCCTTCCGGGTCTCTTGCTGATACGAACTTGCCGTTAATGGTCGGGTGGCCGAGTGGTGCCGGGGTGCGCTCCAGACCAGAGAAGCTCTTCTCGATCTCGTCTGCCGGATACATGATGCTGTTCATCACGACGTTGTCAGGAAGAGTTGCAGATGGCACGATCACAACGTCGCGGCCATTTCTCTTCTCGTGTCTAATCGCACCGGCGTTAGCCAGTGATCGGATATTCACCCGAACTGTTTTCATTGATCAGTCCTCGATTTCAGGATTTGCGGGCAGCCCTGTCTCTTGATCGACGTTGTCGTCGTCTTCATCCCGGTATCGCTGATTATCTGTCAGTGGCTCTTTGCCCACGACTTCGCGCATTTCTTCCGGAGTGAAGATCCACTCGGTATTGCCCATCTTCTGATTGGCGTCGGCCATCTTGGTCACACGGTCGATCTTCTCAGTCATCGATGCCTCAGTCAGATCGGACCAGTCGAGATGCCAATCCTTCTCAGGCAGTATCTTGAAGCGCTCGAGACGGTTCACAAAGTCCATGATGTTCGGGCGAACTGTGTTGTTCCGCCGAGACATGTTGGTCTGAGCCCATTCATTCGCATCCTCAGTACTCGCGCGCTCGCCTGTCTGTGAACCGACAAGGATCTTTACCGGCATCGATATGGAGGCAGCGAAGGACTGTAGAGCGATGGCAAAGAAGTGCTCTGGGCTTGGCAGGGTTACACTCAGGCTCTTGGCCTGCATGCCTTGGATCATCAGGAGCTTATCGAAGCCCTTCTGCCAATCCTCGACCTGCTCATTCATCTTGTCGGCTATTTCTTCGACGGAAACCCCCATGGCCTTCGCCATTTCCTCGATCTTGGCCTCTGGATCGACTTCGAGGACCGGAGCTGACTTAGCGTTCTTCCAGAAGCCTTCACCGCCTGCCCCGCTGATCTTCTCCAGCGTCAACAGATCGTTATAGCCTGGCTCAAGAAGCGACTTACAATCCATAGTGCCATCGCGTGACCAGATCACTACCCGGTCAGGGTGGAGCTGGAACTGCCTCGGCTGATTGTTGGTGTTGTCACCTACACTGGCTTCGTTGAACAGATACATGAGCGGCTGACCGTAGGTCTGGCTCGTCTGATCTGTATCCCACTTAGAGACTTGCAACTGTCCTTCCCAAGCCGGAATGACTTCAACAAGGCCAAGGATGCCCCCCGGCACAGTATCGACCGGCTCAGAGAATGTCTTGCTATCAGCCAGACGAAGGATCAAACCGCCGTATCTGCCAACCAGTGAGCGTCTATCGGCCTCTGCAATGCGTGACCATACCCGAAGGTCAGTAAAGCGCTCGCGGATTTCCTTCTCGACCTTGGTTTCTTCCGTTGACTGCCCTTGAGAGCCGTCCCGCTGCTTCTCTTGCAGAAATGGCGCATCCTGCCACGTCTTGAGAATAGTCTTATCTACGCCAGCCGCACCGACACCATTCCGGCAATACATCCCGTACAGCATGTCGAAGCTGATGAACTCAGGATAACCGAAGTCAGCATAGTGATTGTGCTTTGCCGTCGCGAAGAAGCCCGGGAACATAACGTCGAGCCGACGCGCCGCAGCATTAGCCAAGGCTCGAATAGGGTTCATCTGTGCCTCTTTGTAAGGAGCATGGCGACCTGCTTAGTGTCACCCAGCATTAATTCAGTGACGGCCCATACAAGCGCGTCCACTTTGTCGGGCGATCCCTCGCCAGCAAAGCCATCAGGAGCCATAAGGCACATCTGATCTTCCAGTTCTGGCATCCCGCCAACGTGCGAAACCTTGCCTTGCTCGTATAGGGCCGCGACAGGCTCAGCTCGTGCCACCTTGCCCCGGCTGGCTGTGACCTCTTTGTATGAGACGTTCTTGTCCGTGGTCTTGATGACGTGCTCAACCATTGCGCCGCCGAAGTTCCGTTCAGCGACAACCCGATCAGCCTCAAATTCGTGATATGCCTCAACAGTACGCCTGCCCCAGCCTGCAGGAGAGAGTTTGCAGGATCTGTCAGCCAGAACATAAGCCCTGCCGTCAACACCCTTACCGGCCACGATTATGCCGATATCGTCTCCCTCGTCGCTGCTGCCCTTGGTGCCGGATGGATCGACCGCCACGACAACACGGACCAGCTCAGGAACCGTTCTAATCCGGCTCTTGTCTAGTTCCGAGCGCGTCCACAGCGCTCCAGGCAGATCATCAATGATTTCGGCTTCAAGTTCCTGACGGCCTAGACGTGTACCCTCGTACTTGTCCTTGATCGCCTTAAGGAATGTCGGTGCAAGATTGCCTGCATTGTCGAATGTCGAACCGCGTGTGACCACTGTCTTAGGATCGGCAATAATCTCTTTCAGCAATGGAACAGGCTTAGGCGTTGTGGTGATGCACACCCGCGGATTATCACCCAGGCGAAGACCGAACATTGCCATGTCCCATGTCTCACGCAGATACTTCCAAGCTGCCAGCTCATCGCACCACATGGCTTCATGCTGTGGGCCACGTAGACGCTCAGGCTCTTCGGCAGAGAACAATGTGGCTACTGCACCATTCGCCCACGTTACCCGGCGCTTGGATGGTTCATACATTGGCTTGCCAAGGACTTCGCCTTTTGCCGTCCGATCCCCTGCCCAGCATACAGCGAGCAAACCGCTCTCACCTTCAACCATAACGTCTCGGGCGTCGGATGCTGTCGGAGCGATAAGACCGATACGCATGGCACCGGCTCTAACCTGTTCTCTCGTCCACTCTGCCCCGGTTCTGGTCTTTCCGAACCCACGGCCTGCAAGGATCATCCATGTGAGCCAGTCACCATCTGGGGCAACCTGTGCAGGTCGAGCAAGAAAGCGCCAGTCATGCAGGAGGGCTTTACATTCCTCGTCAGTTAGCGCCGCCAGAATTGCTGTTCTTTGGGCTTCCGACATTTTGGCGAGAGATGAGAGATTGAAGCTTGGTTCTTGCATCTGTCACCGTCAAATCACCTGTCACATCGGCCTCGACGCGATCCACGAACAATTTATGATATTTCCCCAATAGCCCCCACGCGCTCACACGAGCCCCGTGAGAGCTTCCTTCACCATGGCGGGTAGCTTCCTCAAACAATCCCCGAAGCACTCTCTCGGCGCTTAAATCGAGCTTCTCGGCGGTCTTCCCGGCCTTTGCTGCGATGGCTTCTTGCACCTTAACATTTGTTAACAGGCGTGAGCCTTGCTCTGTTGCTGTCTTCTCGCTGTAACCCGCCCGTATCGCTGCCTGTGTAGCATTCAGGTCAATCAGGTACTCAGCTACAAATCGCTCTTGTTTCGCGGTTAGGTTAGCCATTCACTATACGCCCTGCTTCACTCACCAGGTTTCGGTGGTGAGCGTATGCATCCCTGAAATGCGCTTCGAGATCACATGACAGCGCGTCAACATCGATTGGCTGGACACTCATACGAACGCCACCGGCTTCATAGGTAAACGGACCTTCACCCATGGCGTAATCCATATCCACGGTTGACTTAACCGTCTCCTTGACATTCTCCGGCCTTGGCAGCGCCATTGCAGGAACGGCAGCAGCTACAGGCGCGAGGCTTAGGAAGGATAGGAAGCGGCGACGGTTCATTGCTTGGCTCCGATTGTGTATTGCGGGCGTGTACCGTTTTTGCCTTGGCTGACCCTACTTTGAACGTCAGCCGATTTGCCGTCGCATACTGAGATATAGACGCTATATCCGTCGTTAACGCGCCATAACCGGCAACCCTCAACAACCGCGATCAACTGTGCCACTGCGCCATTTTCAGAGCGCTGAACTTGCATTGCGTCCTGCCCACATCCTGCAAGCATCAGCAGCACCATCAAGCAAAAAGCGTGCTTCGTGCGCATTCCATTCTCCTGATTGATTTACCGGTCTTGCCCACTTGATCCGCATTATGAGGGGATATCTGACCCCGGAGCGGACGGACGGCTTCTACAGCCTCGAATGTGGCCTTGTTCCAAGCGACCGGCTGTCTCGGTTGGAGATACCCGCTCCCTACATAGAAAAGACAACGCCATTGCTGGCTGTCAGTCGGCCTTCGGCAATCTGGCGCTGACGGCGGGCAACTTCACGAGCGCCGTTCGGCGTATACCGGCGCCCGCCAATGCGAATGCGCTTGCTGACACCACGCTTGCGGTGATGCTTGACCTGATCAGTGATATAAGGCGGGACTGATCCCAAAAAGAAACCACGAACTGACGACAGCAGTGCTGCCGCCATGACACTAAAGCCAAAGCGCATATCGTTCTCCGATGTTTGATAAAGAAAAACCCCGCACTAGGCGGGGCTGAAAAGCATTATGCAGTTTTTGCATATTGCTCGAAACTGTGCGGCACTCTCTCCGCCCGTCACCTTGCGCTTATCTACAGGTCAGCTAACCAGTCCGTCGAACTGATGCCTCCATTCGGGAGCGTCAAAGGTCCAAACCCGATTTGGCGCTGTGGAAGGATTTGCACCTCCCGGCAACCGGTTGGACATTCGGTTGCCTGCTACTTGCACCCGCTTATTCTTGCCCATCCGCTTAAGCAGCGGGTTTCATTTTCTCTCTGAGAGAAGGGATGTTTCTGGGCTTAGCGTCCGGCGTCATGAAGTAATTTGGTCCACGAACGCAACTCTCGGACGATACCGTTTGTTGATGTGAGTTATGATCGTTTTCGGACACAACGTCTAGCCCGTCTGTAAACCGAACGAGATACAATCGGTTGCGTTCGTTCGCTATACGTTGACATAACTCATCAATTTTCCTTTTCAATTTTCGATCATTCATCAAGTTTTCTGATGCAAATCGACTGAGTTTCATGCCTCGTCGGGTCTTCACATATGCCCAACCATACAAAAGCTTGCGGTCTGCTTCGGTATCGAGAGCATTCACCCACTCCCAAGTTTGATACATCCGGTCGATTGCTGAGGCTTCTGGGCGGCGTTTGTAACGCGCCGGGGCGGCACCGTAACCCATATTGAAGTTATCGGGCTTTGTGTTCGGCATTGCTCCGGCTGCCCATGTCGGCCCTTTCTCACCAGGCATCAACATCAATGTGTCTGCAGCTTCAAGAACGCGGGCTTCTATGTCCTTGTGTGTCCATGCTTGGTAATTCATGCTGCCTCCAGCCATTCTAAAAGGTCGCCTTGGATGGGTTCATAGAAACGCACCGAGATAAGCACACGCAAAACATGGGTTGTCGGCATTCCGCAGTTCATGGCCTTTGCCTTTCTGCGCAGGCTACCGAGGTCAATGGCGTCGAAGTCATCGAGCAACGTCCGTCTCTTGACCAACTCCGGAGTTCTCACGATCACCGATGAAACAGCCTTGATCATGTCAGCGTACAGTTCCATCGAGTTTTGACGGGTGCCGACCATCAACTGCAGAACAAGGCGAAGATGATCCTCGCCGTGCTCTCGTCCTATTTCCCTCAGTGTTGGCTTACAGAAGCATTCCCTTGCCTTCCGGCTTGTCGGTGAATGGTCACAGCTTGCCCGTAGGATGACGCCACACTGGCGGGCTACACGGTAGATATCGCAAGGGTGTCTAGCCATCTCTGAACCGCTTTCTGCGCCTTATCTCGCCTTCCAGCTTATCGCGTGTGGTGCCGAAATCCCGATGCAGGATCGCAAAGCCGCCTTCTTCTTCCCACGCCTTTGTGTTGGCCTTGAAATCGTCAATCAGGATGTCGCCTGGTGAATGCATGAAGAGCGGCTTATTGCGCCCGCCCATCACCGGAAGTATGTCGCATGTCTTTGACAGATGCTCTCTCACCCATGCCCGTTTTTGTCTCGCCACCGGCGCATAGTTCGATTTCGGGCAGGCAGTCAGAATGATCGGGTTTAGCCATGCGATCTTATCGAAGAATACTTTCGCACCGGGGCACTGTGGCATGTCTCGGAAGTATGACGGGTGAGCGTTGATTGTCGCCCACATTGCATCATCAGCCATCCCTCGATGATCAACACCGAACAGAGCCGGGAAGTAAGCGTCAAAGTCAGCCATCACGCCATCAAGATCTAAGTATAGTCTGGGTAATGTCATCCTCCACTCGCCTCCGAAGCATAGAGGTCTTCGGCTGTATGACCAGCCATCATGTGAGTGCGCACCAACTCCTCAACACATGCTGCTTTCTCACTTTCCTTGTAAGAGCGGCCAAACGTTATGCCACTTTCATGCCTTTGCGGCGTGTAGCTGCCAAACAGCCACTTGTACTCAACCGCCGAACGAAGGGCGTCTAATTCCGAAACAGTATATGCTCGCTCACTCATGCCGCCGCCCTCTTCCGCTCGACTGGAATAACCTTGCCGTTCTTCCTGATCGGCTTAAGTGATGGGAATAGCGCTTCTGCCTCATTCTTGGCCGTGGAAGCGAATTCACCACACCTCAGGTATTCCGTGTTCATGTATGCGAGAAGGTGCCTGAGCGCCTCCTCAGTGGCTTCCAGCTTGGTTTGAAACACTTTTGGCTTATCGCCTTTGTCCATCACTGGCTTTGGGCGTCCGTGCTGTGCAAATCGGATCATCACACGGTACCCCATTGGAACTGGCTGTGCGTACGCTGCAAAGTGGTTCATACCAGCCACCCCCAATTTCTTCCGGTCTCTATGTGCCAAATGGCTGTTGGGCTTACATTAAAACGCTTTGCGAGCACCTTTTTCTCAATCGAAGGCAATAGCTTCTTGATCTCACGAACGTCATTCTCAGATAGCTTCGCACATGAGTTCTTCTCGCCCCTTGGTTCAGTTCCATGCTCCCACCTGTCGGCCTGATTAACTTTGGGCGTGGCCCACCTCAGATGACCCGCTGAAACACAAGCTCGATTGCCGCAAGTATGTGCAGCCTCATATCTTTTATCTGGCGGTTCGCCATTTGCTGCCTGGCAAACAAAGCGAGATACGCGAATTGGACCATTTCCAAACCCAGCCACTGCATAGCCGTTATGGTTCTTTCTGTAAGGCCAGATTAGGCAATCGCTGCCGTCATGTTTCAGCGCAACATTAAGAACAAATGATTTTTGCTCTCCCACCTTCTTCGTAGGGCGCATAGCATTCCCGTAGCGCTTCCATCGTTGATAATGATTTGCACACCATCCACGAGAAACGGCAGGGCTCTCGCATTCTTTGATCGAGCAAATTTTCTTCATTCCACCCTCACAGCAAACCCATTGGATTTTCGATGATTTCACACTTGATCAGTTCGGGCTCATTCATGCCGCCCTGATCGACAAAGCTGGTTGTGCTGCCGTGCCAGCCACATTCCACATCACGCGGCCACTGGCTCTCTCTGGACAGGGCGAGGAATATCTTGGCCTTGTCTTCGTTCTGCTCAACCAGATCAGACCAGAACTCGTGCAAATCGCTCATCTTTGACGGCTCATGCTCTTTCAGGAACACGACAGGACGGAACGGGATCAGCACATGGTCTGCATCTCGCTCGATGGCGCCGATCAGATCCGAATACCTAGGCTTCTTGGCAAGCAAACCGTGGAAGAACTTCTCATTGATCGTCGGCTTGTAATCAGCGAACACGTTCTTCTTAAGCTGCGCACAGCCAATAATCGGAATATCCAGATCACGAGCGATCTGCTTAAGCCTTGCCGTCACGATCTGCCCAAATTCCCAATCTGCCAGCTTCTTTTCGTTCTTGTCCCGGTCGATGAGGCCCATGTGGTCGATAACGACGAGCCCTTTCCCCTTTTTGGAAACAAAGTACCGAACCCGCTCTTCGATCTGATCCAGCGTCAAACGCTTCTGCTGGATATAGATTTGCTTGTCCTTGTTGGCATTCCGGAAGCTCATCAGGCGTTCAAAGTCGTTCTCTGTGACCTTGCCGCGCTTCTGCCGGTTCACCGTGACATTGGTTTCACGGCTGCTTTCACGCATTGCCAGCTCTTTTGCCGACATTTCACCGGAATAGAACCAGACTGCATTACCCTCAGAAGCCGCGCCCATTGCCAGCTGACCAGCCAATGCTGACTTACCCTGCTTTGTCGCGCCGCCAAGGATTATGAGCTGTCCGCCACACATTGGGCCTATAAGCTCCTCAACTGGTCGGAAGCGGTAACTTATCCCGGTTCCCTTCTTGCCCTTGTATGCCCTGTCTGTGTCGTCAAGAGCGTCATCCAGAGCAGAGCCGAACGACACAGCGCCATAGATATCGTCACCATCGGACAGAGCCTGACTGATTTCAGTGATTGCCTTCTCACCGATCTTTGCAGGGTCACTGTCTGTCTCAATGTTCTGGGCCGTCTTGATCATGTCTTCGGCGACAGCAACGATCTGACGGCGCTTGTACAAGTCAACCAGCATTTGTGCGATCTGGGGAAGCATTGAAGGCGGTAGGGAATGCTGCGCACATGCACGAGCCACAAGCTTGCCGACTGTCGTGTCATTGTCGATATTCTTATCCCAAGGCAGAAAAGGCTTGATCGTGATCGGAGCCGCAACTTTCCCCTGCTTAATCAGATCTCCCATCACCTGATAAACATCACCAAGAACACCCTGTGAGAAGTGAGCGGGCTGCAGCATCCCGGCAACAAGTTGGAAAGCATCGTTGTTCACCAGGATCGTGCCGATAATTGCGCCTTCACCGTCAACATTGCAGATTTCAGGCTGGTACTGGTCTTGATCATATTTGCGAAGGGCGCTCATGCTGCCAGTCTCCGTAAGCTAATTGGGCAGTTTTCCTCAAATACAGCTCTGGAAAACCCTTGTGGTGTTGCGCTTCTAAGATCAGCCCGGTCAGCGGACGGAGGCATGAGCCACATTTTCGAACCAAGCACCGCATCGACCGGCTTCCTGGCCGGCATTACGAAACCATTTCCGGTCCAAAGGCATGTCTTCTTTGTGTATGCCTCACTGTCCGGATCATCCGCGTAGCCGGCATAATCAGAAGGATGGAAATAGAAATCGGGCTTGCCGATGTGTGGAAGGCTGGAAAGAACGCCGACAGGGTTTTCACAGAAGTATGGAGCGCCTGACCAAGCCGCCGCCTGTCTGCCCGCTTCGAACAGTTCAATTGCATCACGCAACATGATGCCGCCCTTCTTTATGAAGTCTCTGGCGCCGGCAACCGTGACATCCGTGCAAGGTGAGAACGAACCAACGAAGATGATTTCCAGGCCAGCCGGCGGGCGCCACGAACGTGCATCACCCCAGACAAAATTAATGTTCCCGATCTTTCGGTCTTTCCGGATCGAGTGCTGAACATCAACACACCAGCATTCAATCCCCGCATCGGCCCATGGCTGCGCTGCGATACCTGTCTTGTCGTAAAGGAAAATTGCAGCCAGCTTCTTCATGCCGCCACCTTCAGATCCATTTTGGTTTGCTGGCGCTTGGCCTGTGTCTTGGCCTTCTTTGCTGCGCGGGTGGCTTCCTGATGCACCTTGCCGCCCGATACAAGCCAGAACATGATCCCGATAGCGTCAGAACAGTTGTCGTCCTTCGGCTTCAGATTACGCCTGGCGCATTCTTCAAGAACCTTGTCCTTGATCCATTTGCGCCGTTCATCCGCG